>Ga0265320_10000366_pt1 | contig 36506 bp, 44 predicted proteins | sample 4827metaG_FD_202087 | JGI IMG/M metagenome (GOLD analysis project Ga0265320, IMG submission 202087) | Rhizosphere microbial communities from Carex aquatilis grown in University of Washington, Seatle, WA, United States - 4-8-27 metaG | ecosystem: Host-associated > Plants > Roots > Rhizosphere >... | reverse complement strand
GGCGGCGACCAAATCGGATTTCGACGCCAACACGCCGCAGTTCGACGCGCAGGCGACCAGACTCGTCAGCGAGCAGTCGTCGTCGACGGCGCAATCGAGCCCGAGGCTCGCGATGATCGGCGACAGCGCGTTTTCGATATTGGTGTTTCGCTCGCTACAAGTGAGCGTGCCGGCGTCGACAGGGCCGGTGGTCGTGCCGAAGCTCGACGTGCACTCGCCGTTCACGCACGCCGGGTCGGGTTCGTTCGGGCAGTTCACCTCGCCCGCACCGACGCATCCGGCCTTGAACGCGGTGTCGCACTGCTGGTTCTCGAGCGTCGTGAGCTCGGCGCTGATCGCCGCTCCGCCGCTTTGGGAGACGTAGACCTTCTGGCACGGGGTCCCGTAGCAGTCGTTGCTCAGCGAGACGAGGGTGCAATCCCGGTCGACGTTGCACGATCGATCCGCGCTGGCAACGATGGGATCGAGCACCGCCTTCGTGGCCGCCGCTCGATCGTCGCAGGTCACCACGGCTCCGTCGGACTTAGTCACGATCGACGGCCGGCGGCACCACCCCGCCGAGCACACCGCCGTCGAGCCGAGCACGCTGCAATCGCCGTCGATCGTGCACTCGATCACGCAAGCGGAATCCATGCGGCGCAACACCGCAAAGCGACGTCAATGGGATGCTCGTTGCACAAGTGGCGCCGTCGGCGAGCCCCGAACAGTCGCTCGTCGCGGTGCAGGCCTTCGTGCAGACGCCGCAGTTGCACGCGTATCCGTTCGAGCAATCCGACTGCGCGAGACACACGTCGAGAAAATGGCCGGTCGTGCCGGCGTCGCCGTGCGGCTCGGTCGTCTTCGCCGCCTTCTTGCAGACACCGGACGCGCACGTCGCGCCGGCCCCGAACGACGAGCAGTCGGCGTTGGTCGAACATTGCGCGACGCAAGCCGATCCCGAAGACGAACACGACGCCGCCGAGGACGCCGCGATGCAACTCGTGCCGCTCGGCGCCGCTGCGCAGTCGGTCGGCGCGGTGCACGCCTTCGTGCACACGCCGCAGAAGCACTCGAGGCCGTTCGCGCAGTCGCCCGATACGGCGCATTCTTCGAGCCAGTTCGAGTTGCTCCCCGACTGAATCGTCGTGCCCGCGCAGGCCACGACGACCGAATAAAGGGCCATGCTTGCGGTCAGAATTCTAAGAATTTTCACGGGGTCTCCTCTTGGACGGCGTCCTCCGTCCCTTCGACGTTCTGACCAAAATAGAACGCCACCTTGGTTTTTTGGTCGTCGTCGACCGGATGCTTTTCGTTGTGCTGCATCACTCGAGCCCACAGATCGTTCACGTCGCGCCGCACGTGGGCGAGGAGCCCGTACACTTCTTTTTCGAACGGGTGCCCCGCGCCGATCTCGAAGGTCAACGTCGCGCCACCGACCACGTCGGTGGACACGGAGCGCGGCCCGCGCCGCACCTTGGCGGCGATCGCGTTGGCCACGACGCTGAAGTGATCGAACACCGCGGCTTCCCACCCCTGCTCCGAGCCGACCGGGACGAGAAACGTCTCGGCCGACAATCGCGTGCCGTCGCGTCGCACGCGGCCTTCGGCGACCAAGGTCGCGATCGCCTCGTCGACGAGCGCGGGATCGAACGGCAAGCTCGCGATGAGCTCTTCCCGCGTGCTCGCGCGTCGATACAGGGCAACCCAAACCATCCCCGTGGCGCTTTCGTGCCGCGCATGTCCGGCGATGCGACCGCGATCGAGCTCGGATGACGGACCATACACGGCCGTTCGGCCCTTACCGGTCGAGTAGACGAGCCCCTGGCTCACGAGATCCGCGAGCACCGCGGCGACGTCGTGCTCGGGGTCGCGCTTGAACCGGTCGAAGATCTCTTCACGGCTCGCGCTGCCGTGGTCGGAGAGAAACTGGAGCACGGCTTCCCACAACGTTCGCTCGCGAACGGTCGCGCTTTCGGTCAATCGCTGGACCTTCTTCTGGTAGCTCCGGAGCGCGAGGCCGAACATGTCCGCCACGACTTTGCGACCCACTCCCTGCGCTTCGATCTCGGAAGCCAGATCGAGAAAGACCTGGTCGGCGACGTGCGCGAGCGGCGCGCGGATCCCGGCGGACGTCGAAAGCTGAGCGATGAGCACGGTGGTCTGCCGCACGATCGCGTCGATGAGGAGCTTCGCGTCCATGCTCCGAGACTAGCCGCCCCCGGGGGGTCGAGGCAGATGCCCGGAAGTTCACCGGCGAATCAGGCCTGTTCGCGGACCACCGACAGGAAGAACGCGTCGCCCCGAAACTCGCTCATTTTGCCCACCTTGCGACCGCCCTTGAAGAACAGAAAATGGGGAATGCCGTACACGCCGTACTTCCGCGCGAGCTCGGGATATTGGTAAACGTCGACCTTCGCAAAAGTGACGGCCACCCCCGACAGCGCGTCGAGCAACGCCGGGAAGCGCGATGCGAAGAAGTCGCAGTTCGGGCAATCCGGACCCCACATGTAGAGAACGACCAGCGCGTCACCGGATGCCGCGAGCAGCGCCTCGAATTCGTCGGGGTTCGCTCGGACGACGCGGGGAGTCTGCATCTCGGCCGTCGCCGTCATCCGCGCAAGCGTACGCGCGTCGAGCCGCGATGCAACGATCGCCGGCAAGTGCCAGAATGGCGAAGTGCCTCGATTCGAACGACTCGCCTCGCCGGGTGCCCCGCGGTGAGTGAACTGCTCTTTTCCCTCGACGTCCGTGCGATGCACCTCGTCTACGGCGGCGCATCGCCGCACTGGCTCACGCTCGTGATGATCGCGATCACGACGTCGGGGAACTGGTGGGAGACGCTCGCGCTGGTTCCGTTCCTCGTCGAACGACGGACGCGGCCCGCCGGCTTCGTCCTCGCCGGAACGATGGGGGTCGTCGGGCTGCTGGTGACGGCGATGAAGGTCACGGTCCGTCGCTTGCGACCCGCCTTCACGCTCGCCGAGATCCGTCCACTCTGGGACGCGCCGCGCACGTTTTCCTTCCCGAGCGGGCACACCACCGTCACGTTCGCGACGGCGATGTTCGTCTCGCTGTGGCTCTTCAAGTCGGCGAAGAGCCGCCGGGCGCCTCTCGGCGCGTTCGCGATGTTTGCGTGGGCCGCGGGGGTCGGTGCGTCGCGGGTATACCTCGGCGTGCACTATCCGTCGGATGTCGCCGTCGGCGCGCTGCTGGGCATCACAATCGGATGGGGCGGCTATCGCTACGCAGCCCGGTTCCGCCAGGAATTGGGGGCGTGACCCGCCCCCGCAGCTCGCTTCGCGACTGCTCCCCCGGTACTCGCTTCGCTCGGTAGTTTCGCACGCAATATTCGTCCCTCGGGGACGGAGACGTCGATTGCGAAACTACTCAGAGCGCGGTCGCGGCGAAGGTGTCGCAAGCCGGAATCGTTCCACTCTCTAGTCCCTTGCGGAACCAGCGCGTCCGTTCGGCGGCAGAGCCGTGCGTCCACGATTCGGGGCTCACCGTGCCGGTCGCCGCGCGCTGCAGACGATCGTCACCGACGGCGGCGGCGGCTCCGAGCGCAGAGTCGATGTCCCCCGCCTCGAGAAGATCGCGTTGCTCGGTGGAACGCGCCCAGATGCCCGCGTAGCAATCGGCCTGAAGCTCGAGCCGCACCGACGCGCCGGTCGCGCCCTTCGTGTTCCCCATCGCTTCGACCTTCTCACTGGTTCCGAGCAGCTTCTGCACGTGATGACCGAGCTCGTGCGCGATGACGTACGCCTGCGCGAACTGGCCCTTGGCACCGAGCTTGTCGCTGAGCTCACGAAAGAACCCGAGGTCGATGTACACGTGCTCGTCTTCCGGACAATAGAACGGTCCGGTCGCAGCATCGCCGTTGCCGCAGCCCGTGCGCGTGGAGTCCGTATAGAGGACGAGCTTCGCGTGCCGATACGCGGCTCCGTTCGCGGCGAATTGCTTTTCCCAACTCGCCTGGACGTCGTCGAGGACGAACGCCACGAAGTGCACCTCGGGCGTCTCGGCTTGCGCGCTTTGTTGCGTCCCGGTCCCGTCGTGAAGCGCCTGCGAGCCGCCGGGCAGGAGCGCGCCGCGAGCAAAATAGAGAATCGCGCCGCCGAGCAGGATGACCCAGCCGTACCGCATGCGCAGAAGCTGCGGAATGAAGAACAAGAGCCCGCCCAAGCCCATGCCGGCCTGCGCCGGCTCCTCGCCGCGTCGATCGATGAGGTCGGGGCTCTCGTGCTCATCGTCGAAGCGCATTCCTCGATGCTTAAGCGCCCGAAGAGACCGCCGCCACCCCCAAAAAGGCCGCAGAGTTCGATCGTCGCCCGCGGGGAAACAATGCGTTGTCCAAACGGCGACTTGTGTGGGCCGCGCCGCGTGAGCAAAGTGGCGAGATGGCACACGCCAAGAAACAGCCGACCTTGTACCTCCCGCACGGCGGCGGCCCGTGTTTCTTCATGGATTGGACGATGGGCCCGCGAGACACGTGGACCAAGACGGCCGATTGGCTGAAGAGCATCGACGCCTCACTGCCCGAACGACCGAAGGCGCTCCTCGTCGTGTCCGCGCACTGGGAAACGGACGTGCCGACGGTGACCACGTCGGGGGCGCCGAAGCTCCTGTACGACTATTACGGGTTTCCGCCGCACACTTACGAGCTCACCTGGCCGGCGCCGGGTTCGCCCGAGCTCGCGAGTAGGGTGAGAGCCTTGCTCGACGCGCGCGGCATCGCAACGAAGGGCGACGACGCGCGCGGCTTCGACCACGGCGTGTTCGTTCCGTTGAAGGTCGCGTTTCCCGACGCGAACATTCCGACGGTGCAACTGTCGCTGCAACGGCGCCTCGATCCAGCCGAGCACGTCGCGATGGGCCGCGCGCTCGCGCCGCTCCGCGACGAAGGGGTGCTCATCGTCGGCAGCGGCATGAGCTATCACAACATGCGCGGCTTCATGACCGGTCGCGGCCACGAGGACAGCCTGCGCTTCGACGCCTGGCTCGCCGACACGATGACGAAGCCGCCGAAGGAGCGCGAGCAATCGCTCATCGACTGGCAACGCGCACCGTCGGCACGTGAGTCGCATCCGCGCGAGGAGCACCTGATTCCGCTCATGGTTGCCGCGGGAGCCGCCGGCGACGACCCGGCGTCGCGCGTGTTCCACGACGAACCGATGAACACCGCGGTGTCGGCGTTTCGGTTCGGGGCTTAGCGAGGTAGGGCGGAGAGCTAAGGCTAAGCCCTACCATTACCTGTGCCCGGAACGGGCGGCGCCGAGGATCCGCGGGCGTGTTCTCACGAAGCGTCAACGCGACAAGCGAAGTCAGCGCGTGGAGACGCCGCCGTCGACGGGGATTACCGCGCCGCTGAGGTAAGCGCCGGCGCGGGACGACAGGTAGATCGCGGTGCCGGCGATGTCGTCGGGACGGCCAGCGCGGCCCATTGGGATGCTCGCGGCGGCACCCTCTTCGCCCATCCCGTCGAAGACGAACTGCGTCATCTTGCTCGGGAAGAGCCCCGGCGCGATCGCGTTCACGTTGATGTGCTCGGTGACCAGCTTGCTGGCCATGTGGCGCGTCAGCATGTGCACGGCCGCCTTGCTCGCCGAGTACGAGAAATTTTCGAACAGCGGCACGCGGATCCCGTCGATGGAGCCGATGTTGATGACGCGCGCCGGATCGTCGGCCGTCGCCGCTTTGCGGAGGAGCGGCAGGAGCTTCACGGTGAGATGGAAGACGCCCTTCAGGTTGATCGCCATCACCTTGTCGAAGCCGGAGTCGGGGAACTCTTCGAGCGGCGCACCCCACGTGGCGCCGGCGTTGTTCACCAGCACGTGGAGCGACGACTCGCGGCCGGCGACGGTGCTCGCCAGGTGCTCGACGCCCTCGAGCGTCCCGAGATCGGCGGGCACACCGATGCATTCACCGGACTTGGAAAGATCGCGCACGGCCTCATCGACGGCGTTCGCCTTGCGCGCCGAAATGTAAACGCGCGCACCGGCCTCGACGAAACCGCGCGCGATCATCAACCCGATTCCACGCGAACCGCCCGTAACGACCGCGACTTTCCCTTTGACCGAAAACAAATCCGAGGCGCTCATGCGCCAGATCCATACCCCAACGAGGGAAGTCCTTGGAACCTTCTTGGGGTTTTGACACCCTCGCCGTCATGAATCGTCGCATCGTCCTCGCGTCACGCCCGGTTCGAGAGCCCACGGAAGACAATTTCCGCGTCGACAACAGTCTCCCCGTTCCGAAGCCCGGACCGGGACAGATGCTCGTGAAAAATCTATTCTTGTCGGTCGATCCGTACATGCGCGGGCGGATGAGCGACCGTCCGAGCTATGCAAAACCCGTCGAGATCGGCGAGGTCATGGTCGGCGGCACCGTCGCGCGCGTCGTCGAATCGAACGCCGAGGGTTACTCGCCCGGCGACGTGCTCGTCGGTTACGGCGGTTGGCAAGACTACGCGCTCTTCGACGCGTCCAGCCGGAACACCTTCCGCGTCGATCCGTCACTACCGCTCTCGACGGCGCTCGGCGTGCGCGGAATGCCGGGGGCGACGGCGTACCTCGGTCTTCTGAAGCTCGGATTGCCGAAGACCGGCGAGACGGTCGTGGTCGCCGCGGCGTCGGGCGCCGTCGGCTCGGTCGTCGGACAGATCGCGAAACTGAAGGGCTGCCGCATCGTCGGCATCGCGGGCGGCCCCGCGAAGTGCGCGTACGTCGAGCACGAGCTCGGCTTCGACGTCTGCCTCGATCATCGGGCCGCTGATTTCGCCGAGCAACTTCGCGGCGCGTGCTCCAAGGGAATCGACGTCTACTTCGAGAACGTGGGCGGCAAAGTGCTGGACGCCGTCGCGCCGCTCTTGAACCACGGCGCTCGCGTGCCGATCTGCGGATTCATCTCGCAATACAACGACGAAAATCCGTCGAACCCGCTCTCCGTGCTCGGCGCGCTGCCCGATCCCCCCGCGTACCGATTTTTCCTGGTCTGGGAGTGGCCGGAAGACTACCCGGGGGCCATCGCCGAGCTCACGACGTGGATCAAAGAGGGGAAGATCCGCTATCGCGAAGACATCGTGGACGGGCTCCTCGCCGCACCGAAGGCGCTCATCGACGTGCTCCGCGGCGCGAACTTTGGAAAAAAGGTCGTGCGGCTCGAGGAGTGACGAGCACCTGCCGCTCACCCCCGTTGAGTTAGCCCCCGCCGGAGACGCAAACGGCGAACTGGACGGTATCGACGACAGCGCCGCTGCGAGTCAGCGACAGGGTGACGGTCCAGAAGCCGGACATATTGAACGTGAGATTCGAAATATCGTAGATGCCTTGCTCGCCGCCGCTCACGTCGGGGTCGTTAGGGCCGGGGTGCCCCATGGCGGGCATCCATTGCGCGATGCTGAAGCTTGCGTTGGTGACCGGATCGCCTCTCTCGTCGTTCAGCGCCACCCTCCAGTTTTCGACCCCAACGCGCGCCCCGGGGAGACCGCCATCGGCCTGATCCTTCACGTCGAGCACGACGACGCGATAGCCGTTCGCGCCCACCGACGTGATTCCCGGAGCGGCAGCCACGCACGTCAGGATCCCGCCGTCGCTCAGCGCGATCTGCGTCGCGCCACCGATGCTGCCCGTCGCTCCGCCGATGTCCGTCGAGCCACCGGCGCCTGGCGCGGCGCCAGTGCCGAATCCGCCGAAGCCCGTTCCGCCCGCGGCGCCAGTGCCAAATCCGCCGGGGTCCGTCGAACCACCGGCGCCGAACCCGCCGCTGCCCGGCGCAGCGCCAGTGCCGAAGCCTGCCGCGCCCGCAGCGCCAGTGCCGTCGCCGCCGACGTCCGTCGCGCCTGCAGCGCCGGTGCCGCCACCGCCGACGTCCGTCGCGCCCGCGGCGCCTGTGCCGCCGACGTCCGTCGACCCACCTGCGCCAAATGCCCCGGTGCCGCCGCTGCCTCCGCCGTCGTTCGAGACGTCTTGGCCGTGGCTTGCGACGTCGACGCGCGACGAGCAAGCGACGAGCAACGCACCGAGTGCGACCCCGGTTCTTCCCCAACTCATCCGGATTCGTTGTGCCATGCGAGGTGAATGCGCGACGCGCGTCGTTCCTTCGAAAAATCGACTCACGGTCGCGCCTTCGCGTCTTCCGACAAGAGATGCTCGAGCCGTCGGTTGTAGAGACTTCCCGGCGCACGCGTTCGAATCGTATCCGCGAGCGACTCGGCCTCCGTCCTTCGACCGAGTCTGACCAGCGCGTCGACGGTGAGAAAGTCGCGTTCGAGCTCGAGAGCGCCGTGCGGAAACTCCGCGCCGTGGACGCGGAGCTCGCGCAGCGCGGCCGTCGGGTTCTTCGCGACGAGAGCCTGGGCGCGCTCGAGGAGCGCCGCTTCGCGTGCGAGCTCGGACGACGGGAGTTCGGCCTTCGGCGTGAGGGGCGCGTCGTCGGCGCGCTGCGGCGCCGGCTCGATCACCGGCGAGCGCGTATCGACCATCGGAGTGGTCGGAACCGGAGGACGCGGAGTCGACGTCGCGTGCTTGGCCGGTGTTCGAGACGCCCGAGCCGCGGCGAGGGTTTGCGCCTCGCGATACGTCGCGACGACGCGCGGCACGGTGATGGCCGCGGTCACCGTCGCGCCGAGCACGGCACCGAGCGCCGCGTGTCCCATCCACGTCATCGCGCCGGCCGCGGCGGGCAAGGCAACCAACCCAGCAACCCGCGTGCGCGACCGCTGTCGCACGGCCTCGGGCATGCCGACCGATCCGCGAGCACCGCGCAACAATTCGAGCACCTCGGGCGGCGCGTCGCCGCCGTCGAGCCATCTGCCGAACTCGGTCATGCCCATCCTCCAGCCTTCCGCCGGCGTCCGAGACGCGCCACGGCTTCGGTGAACTCGCTCCTCGCGGCCGAGAGCCGCGAATAAACCGTTCCCACGGGGATCCCGAGCATCGTCGCGATCTCGGTCGCCGTGAGCCCTTCGATTTCGAACATCACGAACGCGGAACGCTTCTCGGCGCTGAGCGTGTCGAGCACCTCGGCGAGTTGCCGACGTGACTCGGCGGCGAGGGCGGACGCCTCCGGACTCGTTCCCGGATTCTCGTCCGGTTCTTCGTCGAGCTCGGCCGTCGGCGTCTCGCGGCGAACGTGCGCGCGACGCCGGTGCGCGGCCGCGACGCGAAGTGAAATTCCGAAGAGCCACGTCGTCATGCGGGCGGAGCCGTCGAACGTGGAGAGCTTTCGGTGCACGACGATGAATACTTCCTGAAGGGCGTCCTCGAGGTCGGCGGTTCGTACGCCGAGGCGCTGGAGCGAACGCCAAACGAACTCCGCGTGGCGTTCATGAACCGCCGCGACGTCGAGGGCGGGCGCCTGCTCGGTCGTTGCCGAGGAGGAAAAGACGCTCGCCACGAGGTGTTGAATGCGTGGTCCGAGGGACATCCTTCGAAAATTCAGAAAATATCGACGCCGAGACCGGCGTAGCTCACCGCACCGACGACCGCCTCGGTGAACAAGGGCGAGCGATCGCCCGCGACCCCGAAGGATTTGCGCGCCAGCGGAACTACGGCGGAAATGGCGACCTCGAGGCGAAGCGGCGGCAGAAACGTCCAGCCGAACCGTGGCCCGAGCGCCGCCGCGAGCCAGAGCTGATCGCCGGGGTGCAGCGGCGTCAGATCGCGTACGACGGCGTGAATCGCGCCGGCTTGGACCTCCGCGCAAGCACTCGCCACGACCGATCGAACGGTGACGGCGTCATAGCAGCCCCCGAGGCCGACGAAGGTGAGTCCGAGTGCGAGCGAGCCCGCCGCCTGCTCGGGAAGAAACGACATCGAGAGGGAACCGTGGAACGCACCGCGCCCGGCGAGCGCCGACACGTTCGCGACGGGGGCGGCTTTCGGGAAAAAGCCGAACGCCACTCCGCCCGCTGCGGCAACGACGACGTCTCCGTGCACTTCGCGGGGTCCGCACTCAGGGCACGACGGAGCAACCGTCGTCATGTCCGAAGAGGGTGCCGACTCGACCGGCGCGGCGATGACCGGAGGCGCCACCGTCGCAGCCACCGGCGCGACGGGTGCCACCGGCGGCGCGAGGGGTGCGGGCAAGCTCGCGGAAGCGGGGGTGGGCTCGGGACTACTCGGAAACAGCGACGTCGTGCCCGCTTCGGGATCGATGGCGAGCGCGATCGCGAGGACGAGCGCGTCGCCGAGTGGACCGCAATCGGCATCGTGCGCTTCGAGCTCCCGATGCCCGAGCGCGTGGCCGCGTCGATCGCGAACGTCGAGCACGGCGCGCCACGTGCCGTCGGCGCGCACGACATTCCCTTCGATGCTCACGTCCGCACGAGGGGAGAATGGGTCGCGTCCAAGCCGGCGTTGGACTTGCTCTTCGAGCTGAGGTTCGCCGAGACACGTGTCGGCGCCGGTGCCGCGAGAGAACGAGAGGCGAACGAGCGGCGTCGGTTCGGCCGATGCGTCGAATGCGCCGAAACATAGCGTCATCGTCAGGCCCAACGCTGCGACGACGTGCGACGAGCAGCGCGAGGCGACGCCGGCAGAGCGCATGCGCGGCGTTCTAACATGCTCGGAGGCCCATCCCGACCGCGACGCCGCGATCGAAAAGGCGGAAGCATGCGCCAATGTGTGCCAGCCACCCACGGCACGTACCTTGCTGAGAATCGCTCGCTACGGATCGAATGGGGCGCTGGTTACGGGGAATCAGCGCGTGGGTTCACGCGAAAAAGGGATGAGGAGGACTGTGATGGAATTGTTCGAGAAGAAAAACTGGGCGACGACTGCGTCGCGGATCGCTGTCGCAGCGAGCGTCGCGCTCGCGGTCGGTGCGTGCAGTAGCGACAGCTCACCGTCGGGAGGTGACAGCGGCTCTGGCGGCTCGACGAATACTGGCGGCGGCTCGACGGGCGGGAGTCATTCGGGCGGCAGTAGCGGCAGCGGCGGGACACACACGGGTGGAACGGGCGGAACGCACACCGGCGGAACCGGCGGGACGCATACCGGTGGAACGGGCGGAACGCACACCGGCGGAACCGGCGGAACCGGCGGCGACGCCGGACCGGACGCAACGCCGGATTCGGGACCCGACGCGACGCCCGACTCGGGACCCGATTCGGGGCCCGACGCGAACGCGCCGGACAGCGGCGACTCGGGAAAACCCGACTCCGGCACGCATCATTGACGCTGCTGGAGCGCAGGCTGCACTACTGAAGGGCGTACCCGAGCGACACCGAAAGGCTCGTCGCTCGGGTGGCGTTCCTGCTGATGTCGTCGAGCGGTGGCTCGAAGCGGAACATCGTTCCGCATCGAAAGCCCGTGTCTCGAACGCGGAAGTATCCGTACAAGCCGACGGCCCACAAGCGCTCGCTCGTCGCGCGAAGCGGCGGCCCATTGTCGTAAGAGACGTCGCCCTCCCCGGTAAGATCGGTGAGGACCCCGACACCGATGTCAGGGGTCGGCGCGTAACGACCGCCGGCTTGCACGAACAGCCTCGGCGCGAGGTGCCGAGGCAGACCGAGCGACGAGTCCGGAAATCGATAGGCCGCTTCGCCCGCGAGGCTCACCAGGAACTTCGGAGAGATGCTGCGAGTGAGACCGAGCGCGAGCGACGTCTCCCAAGCGCCGAGCCCTTCGCTCGACGCCGCTGACCCAACCGACCCGCTCGTGCCCGAAAACACGCCGGAACTATCACGACCGAGCGACGCGGTGGGCGCACGAATGGATGCGACCAACGACACGGCGGGCCACGGCAAGACGGAGCGCACGTAGGGCATCGGCTCGTCGAGGGCGTCCCAGCGAAACCGGAAAATGGAATCGCCGACGCCGGTGTGAGCGCTCGCAAAGTCGGGCGACGACGCGGATTGATGCCCGAACGCCGTCTCGGCCTCGATCTCGACGACGGGAATGGGCCGGTAGCCGACTACGCCGGTGACATCGAGCGACCAGTAGCGTTCACCGGGCGCGAGCCTCGCGTATCGCCCGCTCGGTCCCCAGGCGCCTTCGGTGTTGCGACCCGTCTCGGTGAGGCTCACGCCGAACCGATCGGCAGTGCTCGTGACCGCTCCCGCGGGTCCGCTCGACCCTTGGCAGGGGCACGCAAAAACCCATGGACTCGATAGCCCCACCGCGAGCGCGCTCGCGAGCGCCGCGACGAGTCGATTCACGGAACGTCGACCGAAAAGTCGACTCGATCGCTCGCGCCGTTCACGCCGACATCGAGCATCACCTGCCAGAGGCCGGGCATCGCGAAAATGAAGTTCGAGACGTGATACGCCGTTCCGTCCAGTTGGATGGTCGGAGGGGTGGGCGTCCCGTGTCCCATGGCGGGCATGAGCGCGCTCGCCTGATCGAGCGTCGCGTCCGCCGGGTCGAACGTGACGAGGAACGTATTGCGTCCTTCGACGATCGCTCCGTCGACGCTCACGCTCGCGGTCACGTGACCGGACGCACTCGTGATGCTCGTCGTCTTGCCGGCCGAGACTTGATTGGTCGGAGTCTCGGCGCCGCTCCCGCAGCCGGCGACGCCGAGCGCGAGGCACGCCGCGAGCCACGCGGTCGCGCCGAACCGCGCGGTCGTAGAAGTCGAATCGAGCAAAGCCATCTCCCGTGCGTTAGCAATGTATCGGGCGCGCGGGGTGCGACAAACAGACGCGGCAGCATTCGACGGTCTCAACACGACTCCTCCGGAAGCGGCTTAGGCGCCTAACGCCCTGAATCCAGTTCAGAAATTCCTCTTTCGCGCCCGGCATCGTCGCCCGCGTCGCGAGTGACATTTTTCGGTGATGCCCCCGCGTCACCGAGAAGATGGGGGGGCGCAAGGTCTCCGAGATCGAACACGTGGGTGTCGCCGGTGCCGAGGTCGTGACTGAGGATCCGATGATGACTCGTGTCCGCGACGTACACCGTCTGACCGAGGCGCGAGATCCCGCGCGGCTCGTTGGTCGCGAGGCTGGGCGGCGGCCAATCCGCGGTCGTGACCGCTCGGGTGGTCGGAACCAGGGTCTTGATCTTCGAGTTGTACGTGTCGGCGAGGAGCAGGTCGCCGTTGTCGAGCGTCTCGAGTCCCGACACGTGCTGCAAGAGCACGTCGTCCCCGGTGCCGTCTTGGTCGCCGTACGTGAAGAGCCCCTTGCCGACCAACGTCTTGCACGAACCGTCCGCGACGGTCACCGCGCGCACCGCGGACGATTCGGCGTCGGCGACGTACAGCGTCGTGCCGTCCGCGCTCGGCGAGAGCGCGCTCGGCTGGGCGTACTCGCAGCTCGAGGGCGTTCCGTCGACGAGCCCTTCGTCGCCGGTGCCCGAGAACCAGCGAAGGCGCGCGCCGACCGGATCGAACAGAGCGAGCTGATGCGCGCCGGCGAGCGCGACGGCGAGCGTCGAGCCGAGCGGCTCGAGGTCCCACGGCGAATCGAGGCGGGTCGCCGTCGCGGGCTGCCACGTCGGAAGCGTGTCGAGCGGCATGCCCTCCGCTCCGGTTCCCGCGACGTTCGTCACCGTGTGCGCATCGAGATCGAGGGCGCGAATCGCGTGGTTGCCCGCGTCAGCGACGTACAGTCTTCCCGTGAGGAACGCGAGGCCTTGTGGATTGAAGAGCTGCGCGGTTTCGGCCGAGCCGTCCAGAAATCCGGCGACGCCGGAGCCATAGACGTCACCGACCACCCCTTCGGACTTCATCACGACGACACGATGGTGCGACGAATCCGAGATCGCGACCCGGCCGTCGGGGAGCGCGAGCACGCCGCCCGGGAAGAGGAGCGGCGTCGTCGACGCGGCGTTCGGGTCGGTGAGATAGGGCACGGGCGCGGCGGCCACTCCCTGACAAGCGGCCTGGTCGAGTAGGCCCTCGATGCGCGTCGCGGCGGTCGACGCCGAATACTCGCCGGCCTGCAGGTATCGCAACTTCCCCTGCGCATCGATGATGACCGCCGTCGGCCACGCTTGCACCTGGTAGGCGTTCCAGATCGCGAGCGCGCTGTCGACGACCACCGGATGCCGGATGTCGTATTGTTGTATCGCCAGCTCGATGTTGTTCGCATCCTCTTCGTTCGCGAACTTCGCCGAGTGAACGCCGATCACGACGAATGGACGCTTGGCGAACATCGCCTCGAGCTCGGCCAGGACCGGCATTTCGTGGAGACAATTCACGCAGCCGTAAGTCCAGAAATCGAGGAGCACGACTTGTCCCTTGAGCCGTGCGAGCGTCCATGGCGCGTCGGTGTTGAGCCACGCGACCCCGCCTTTGAGCTCCGGCGCGTTCACCAGGTTCTTGGGCTCGCTCGCGCACGTCGTCGCGCCGCCGGCGCTCGGTGTCGTCTCGCCGTCGCAGGCCGGCGTGAAGAGCGCGAACGTCGCGACCGGTACGGAAAGCGTCCAGAGCGCGCGACGCGCGACTCCAACGCGCTGGCGGCGACACGCTCGCTCCGGGCTCGACACCGCTACTCCGCGCTCGGACGCACGGCGAGCCACGTCAGATAGAGAACGCCCGCTCCCGCGTCGGGCTCGATCGCCGTACCGTCGGCGGAGACGCTGCCCGTCGCAACGCGCGTGAACGCGGCGGGCGCGATCCACTCGGGGTGCAGATACGTCCCGAGCGCCAGAAACTCGACGCGCGTGCCCGCCGGAAGCTTCGGCACGTTGTCGAAGGTGACGCGCGACGGAATCACGGCGCCTTTCGAGTCGAGCGCGTACGACTCGAAGGGACCGAGCGCGACGAGCTCACTCGCATCGGCGGGCACGAAGCGCCCCATCACCGCGGGGTCGACCGCAACGGCGCGGAACTCGGCGCCCGCAGCGCCGGCCGCGAAATCGTCGAACTCGAGCTTCGTCGTGACGCCGGCGGCCACGTGGAGCGTCGCCGGCCCCGACGTCAGGGTTTGCGCGCTCTCGCCCGTGAGATCGATCGACGCTCCGTCGTGCGGCATCGAGATGATGCGCAGATCGCCGAGGTCGATCGCGGGACCGCTCGCGTCAGTCGGCAACGCGAAATAGAAACCCGCGACGTAAGGCCGGCCGTGCGGCAGCGCCGAGAACTGCGGCAAGTCGATGTTGCTGCCGACGTGCACCGAGAAGGTGCCGTCCGCGCCGGTTTGCGAGAGGTAGCAAACCGGTCCACACACCGATGCGGCGAACCCGGCTTCTGGCGGAGTGCCGGATTCGTCGAGAAATCTCCCCGTGACGTCGTTGACGAGCACGCCGCCCTCGACGCCTCCGGGGTCCGGAGCTCCAAACCCGGGCAGCGCCGCGTCGGCAACGTCGGGCTTCGAGGCGGTAGGCGACGTCGTGTTGCACGCGACGCTGAACGACGCGAGCGCGGGCGCGAGCAGGAACCAATGAAGCGACTTCATGGGATGAGCGGCACGCGACGCGCTCGAAGCGAAAGCCGCGGCGCGCCAGCGATGATCGTCGATCCTTGTACGATCGCCGGAGACGGAAGGTGACGGGGCCGGCGCGCTTTTCCGAGAGAGACGCCGGCGACTCAGTAACCTAGCTCGTGCGGTGCGACGCGCGTGGGGAGTGTTGCCCCAACTTCACCTTCGAGCTCGGAGTTCTGTCCAGTCCACGGGTCGAACTCGCGGGCGTGACGCGCGAATCGACGACGAGCCCTGCGACACTGTGTCGCACCCAGCGCGCGGATACGGACGGAACTGCCCGTGACAGCTTGGGGGGCTCGGGCGTATAGATTCCGCAGAAGGCCATGTCGAAACCCGTGATTCGTCTCGTCGCCACCGTGCTGCTCGCCCTGCCCGTCGCCTTCGCCTCGGCGTGTTCGAACAGCTCGAGCGGTCAAGCGATGGACTCGGGTGCCGCGATGGGCGCTGACCTGCCGTTCTGCACGCTCGGCACCGCTTGCAAGGCGATCGCGAAGGCGTGCATGCCGAAGGACACCGGCGCCGCAGGAACGGTGCACACCTGTCACCTGACCGGAATGGGTTCGGGCATCGAGTCGGAGTGCGAGAAGCAGCAAGTGAGCTGCGTCACGGCGTGCAACTCGGCGCCCGGCTTCGGCGACGCTTCCCTCGCCGCGTTCGCGCCCGTGTTTGCTTGCGGCGACGGCGGCTCGTAACTCCGTCGCTCCGCTGAGCAGCCTGCCGGGCGATCGGCGGCGCCGATCACTCAGCGCTTGGTCATTGCGCGGCGACGACGACCGTGAAGCCCGGGCTCGTCGCGCGATCGGACATCGGCCCCGAGATGGTGATCTTCAATTCCCATTCGCCCGGCATGCTCGGCGAGAGATTCTGCACGACGTAGACGCCCCCGCCTTGCTCCTCGACCGTCGTCGGCACGGGCGTTCCGTGTCCCATGACCGGCATCCACGGAAGGGCCGCCACCGTGAGCCCTTCAACTGGATTACCATTTGCGTCCGTGATCATGAGCTGCGCTTCACTGCCCGGTCCGACGTTGGGCGGCTGAGCCGGTAGGGTCCGTAGCGCGACGTTGAGCGCCTTGCTGCTCGACGCGAACGTCGAAAGCGGTGCCGCCGGGAAACCAGGCGGACCGGCGTCAGGCGCGGCCGCGCTGGCTCCACCGGCAGCGCTGGTGCCTCCCGCGGCCGTGGCCCCCATGGAGCCGCCGCCGGTGCCGCTCGAGCTACCGCACCCTGAAAGTGCCGACGCAGCGACCAGAATGCCCAAGCCCAATCCGACAACACGCTGCATGCTCGATCCTTTCAACTCCAACTGACGCTTACCGAGTAAGTGCTCTGAGTCTACGCGAACGGTTGGCACAAAGTTACCAGGGTCGCTCTTTTCGGAGTGGTCGAATGTTTTCCCCGACCGAACATTCGCGTCGCTACTCGGCTTCACGTAGCGCCCTGAGTACGACGCGCGATGAAAGCGTCGCGAGACTCTTTTTAGCCGGCGTGGGGGGCGACAAATTGACGCAGGCGGAGTTTGTTCCGTCCGTGGCATAGCGAGTTCACCACTTGCATCGAATTAGGAGGCTTCTCGCATGATCCATCGGCTTTTGAGCTCAACGCGGCTCGCTACGCGCGCCCTGATTCTTTCCGCGACCGCAGTCTGCAGCTTGGCGGTAACCAATGGTTGTTCGAGCGACTCGAACCCCTCCGGTGACGGGGGCAGCGGCGTCACGGGCACTGGCGGTTCGACGAGCACCGGCGGCTCCACGACGAGCACCGGCGGCTCCACGACGAGCACGGGTGGGACGACCGGGTCAGGCGGCACGACCAGCACGGGAGGTACGACGACCGGAACCGGCGGTGCCGGCGGAACCTGCTCCGCGCCCGGAGGCGCTGTCACCGGCGCCGCGAACACACACTGCGCCGAATCCGATGGCGGCATGATCACGCAAGCGGTCGGCGCGTGCCAGACAGATGCAGGCGACGCAGGCGCCTTCGTGCCGTCCGACGCAGGCGTGCTCGGCGGCGACTACGGCGATACGAACTATGGCAGCGAAGCGTACGACGACGACTGCAAGTACGACGTCTCGTGGACCAGCACGCCGATCTGCGAGAACGCCAACATCACGTTCACGGTGACGGCGAAGTACCTCGCCCACACCGACCCGGACGCGCCCACGCAAGTCGCCGCCGGCGGCGCGCTCACCGGAGCGGCGCCGTACATCGAGGCGTTCAAGATCGAAGCGGACAAGAGCGTGCACCTCGCGCCGCCCACTGCGCAGACGCCGACCGAAAGCGCGGGCGGGAAGTACGCCGTCGGCCCCCTCCAGTTCGACGAATCGGGCCAGTGGATCATCCGCTACCATTTCAACGAGGAATGCGCAGACGATCCGGAAGATTCGCCGCACGGCCACGCCGCGTTCTACCTCAACGTCCCCTGAGCATCCCGACGCGCCGGACCGCGCCGAACGAGCGACGCGGTCCTCACGGGGCGGCGCGCCCCACGAGTACTCCGCGATGCTCCGCCGCACGAGATCTTCCCACCGTCCAAATGCCTCGTGATATCTGAGTCGGGCGACGGTTGGACGCCGCGCCGGAGCCAGAGAGTCGATCGAGAGACGAGCGCGACCGTGATGAACCGCTTCAAGTTCCTGGTCCTGGCGTCACTCGGCATGATCGGGCTCAGCGCCTGCGCGCACGTCGCGCCGTATCAACGCGAGCGGCTCGCCGATCCGACCATGGCGCTGGACGATATGTCCGGCGCCGCGGAGGGTCACGTCCACGCGGTTCACGAAGGAGCGGCGGGGGGAACGGTCGCCGCGTCGAGCGGGTGCGGTTGCAACTGATCCGCGCGTGCTCGGTCGGCGCCGCGGCCTTCGGGTGCGCCGCGCTCGTCATCGGCGTGGCTGTGCCGCTCGCCCACGCGGCCGACGCGCCGCCAGCTCCCGACACGCCCGGCAAGACGGTGAGCCCGGTCGTTGCGAAGGCGTCGCTCGACACGACGGCCTACACCGACACGGACCACGTCAGCGTCGTCACTCCGGTTGTCTCCGCCGAGGTCGGCGATCGCGAAGGCGCGTGGAAGGTCCACGGTCAGTACCTGGTCGACGTGATCTCGGCGGCTTCGGTCGACATCGTGTCGACCGCGTCGCAGCGCTGGCACGAGGTGCGCCAAGCCGGGAACCTCGGCGCCGGCTACAAGCCGAAGGATTTCGGCGCGGACGTCTCCGCCGCGATCTCGCGCGAGCCCGACTATCACTCGATCGCCGGCGGCGGCAACCTGGTCTGGGACTTCGACGACAAGAACGGAACGGCGCTCCTCGGCTATTCGTACGACCACGACACGATCGGGCGCACCGGAACGCCGTTCAGCGTCTACTCGCACGCGCTCGCGGTGCACACTCTTGCTGGCGGCATCACCCTCACCTTGAACCGCGCCGCCGTGCTCGCGCTCGTGAGCGATGTCATCATCGAGAGCGGCGACCAATCGAAGCCGTATCGGTACATCCCCATGTTCAGCCCCGACGTCGCGCCGACCATCGCGAAGGGCGCGTCGATCAGCGTCGTCAACGCCGAGCGCCTCCCCGATCGCCCGCTCGAAAATCTGCCCGACAGCCGCGATCGGTATTCGCTGACGGCGCGCTTCGGTTATCGCTTCGCGCACGGCACCCTCCGCGCCGACGAGCGACTCTACACGGACACCTGGAGGCTCCACGCAACGACCACCGAGCTCCGCTACTACGCCAATCTCTCGCGACGTCTCATGGTCTGGCCGCTCGTCCGCGTGCACGCGCAGAACGGCGTGTACTTCTGGAGTCGCGCCTACGTCTCGCAGTTCGGAAGCGGCGGATTCGAGCTCCCCACGTACCGCACCGGCGATCGCGAGCTCGGTCCGCTCTTCTCGATCACCGGCGGCCTCGGCGGGAGCTTCGGCATCGGCCCGGCGTCGGACCCGTCGCTTCTCTCGATCCGCGCGCAGGCCGACTACGTCGGCACCGAATTTCTGGACGACCTCTACGTGAAGTCGCGCGGCAGCGTGCTCGGCACCCTCGGCCTCGACGGGGTGTTCCAGTGATCGGGCGGTTTTTTTGGGGCTCCCTCGCCGTCGTGCTCGTCGGCGGGACGGCCTGCTCCGACCCGTACAACGGTCAGTCGTTCACCGTGGTCGACGAACCGCGCCTCGACACCTTCGGCGTGGTCGTCAAAAACCTCGACTATTCGTGCGGCAACCTCGCTTGCCACGGCGCGGTCGGCCGGAACCTGATCCTCTTTGGCGTCGAAGGCCGGCGGCTCGCCGCGACCGACGTCGCTTGCGGACGCTCGACGACGCCCGACGAAATTCTCGCCGACTATCGCTCGGTGGTCGGGCTCGAGCCGGAAATCATGTCCGAGGTCGTCGCTTCCGGCGGCAAAGATCCACAGCGGCTCACCTTGATTCGAAAAATGAACGGCACCGAGTCGCACAAGGGCGGCACCGTGTTCGCGATCGGCAGCAACGGCGATCTGTGCGTCCGCGGCTGGCTCACGGGTTCCGACGATCCATCCGCGTGCAACAACGCCTTCAACCCGGGGGAGCCGTTCGTCGCATGCCCTTGATCGGGTTTCTCGCGCTCTTCTTGTTCGTCGCGTGCGCCGACCCGGTGCACGACGCCGCGGTCGACGCGCTCGGCGCCGAAGCGCCCGGTGTTCCGGCCGGCCCCGATCATCGCCCCGGGCAGCCGTGCCTCACGTGCCACGGCGGTCAGGGTCCATCGTCGTTCGAAATGGCGTTCGGCGGCACGGTGTTCGCGTTTCTCGCGTCGAACCAACCCGCGGGCGGCGCGACGGTTCACTTGCTCGACGGCGCGCAGCACACCTTCGCGACCCAGACCAATTGCGCCGGCAATTTCTGGGTGCCGAAATCCGCGTTCGACCCCACCTATCCCGTGCAAGCGGCCGTGCAGTGGGTGTCCGCGACGGAAGTGATGCGCACGGAAATGCGTCTCAACGGCGATTGCAACTACTGCCACGTGCAGCCCGAAACCGCGGCCTCGCCCGGGCACACCTGGATGCTCGCGCCGTCGACGGCGGTTCCGGAGGTGTCGTGTCGATGAAGCGCCGCGGGAGATTCGTCGCACGCGCCCTCGCGCTGCTCGCGCTTCTGGCGAGCAGCGCCGTCGTCGTCGCGTGCTCGAGCAACGATGGCGTCGGCCAAGGTCGCGATTACCTGGGCGGCGAGGCAGGCGTCGCGACGTGTCCGATGGCGAGCGGAAACTGCCCCGCGTCCGGCCCGAGCTACGCGACCGTCGTGGCGCCCATCCTTGCAGCGCACTGCACGGGCTGCCACGGGCCCGGCGGCGAGAACGCCGACGTCCCGCTCAACACGTACAACACGGCCACCAGCTCCAAGGTGAAGATCACCTCGGCGAGCCTGGTCTCGGCATGCAAGATGCCCCCGCCGCCCCTGCCCTCGCTCTCTGCCGAAGAAATCACGACGCTCCGCTGCTGGTACTCGCAGCTTCATCCGGCGAAGTGAGTGTTCAATTGGGCGGGGACACCGTGTCGGCGAGTGGCGCGCGACGAGCGACTCGCGTCGAGCGAGCACTCGGTTCGAGCCCTGCGCCGCGCGCGGCATCGATGGTCGTCGCGGCGGAGTTCTTCGCTGCGGCGTGGCTCGTGAGCGCGGCTTGCGTCGCATGCTCGAGCTCGGACCACGGCGACGGCGCGGGCTATCTCAGTGGTGAAGCCGGGGTCGCGACGTGCCCAACGTACACACGCCACTGTTCGGGCGCAGCGCCGAGCTTCGCGGCCGCCGTCGCGCCGACCCTCGACGCTCATTGCGTCGGCTGTCACAACCCCGCCGGCGAATATCCCACGGTACTCCTCGACTCGTACGCGGGCGCCGCCACGCCCAAGTTACAGAGCACGGTGCCGAACCAAGTGAACCCCTGCCTGATGCCCCCGGCGCCGCTTGAGCCGCTCTCGAACGCCGATCAAGGCACGCTGTATTGCTGGTTCACGGCGTGCTTCGGGCAAAAGGACTGCCACCCGCCCGAGTGACGGACCACTCATTTTCGGGTCGCTTGTAGCCTGAATGAGAAGGCCTGCGGAACGACCAGTGCGTGGTACGCTGCGAACGTCATGACGGAAATCGCACCTCGCATCGTCGTCGATGAGAGCGTCCATTCTGGCCGCCCCGTGATCAAGGGGACACGCGTGCCCGTGGACGTGATCCTCGGCCAGCTCGCGGCGGGGCTCACGCCAGAGGATGTCGCGGCAGAGTACGGCGTGACGCGCGAAGACGTGCTCGCTGCTCTCGGCTACGCCGCCAAGACGCTCGGCAACGAGGATATCCGCGTCGCTGGTTGAATGGCTCGCTTCCTCATCGACGAGGATCTACCAAGAGCGGTCGTCCGAGCGCTCGCGACGCCGGCCATGACGTTCGCGACGTGCGCGAGGCGGGCCTTCAGGGTTCTCCAGACCCCATCGTTCACGCGTTCGCCGTCGCAAACGGATTGGTACTCGTGACCGCCGACCTGGGTCTTGCGAATCCTTTTAGATATCCGCCGATGTACGGAACCGTGCTCGTCCGATTACCGAACTCAACGCCTGCATCCGACATCGGTCAACGGGTGGTCGCTGCGCTCGCCCAAGTCGCCGATCACGAATTTGCATCGTGCATCGTCATCATCGAGCCAGGACGGCTGCGCGTCCGCAAGACCGCCGAATAGTCGCGATGACCCTCGTTGCGACTTCGAGCAACGATGGCGTCGGACAGGTCCGCGACAACCTCGGCGGCGAAGCGGTTGTCGCGTCGCGTCCGATGCCGAAGGGGAACTGCCCGGCGAAAAGAGTGTTCAATTGGGTGGGGCACCGTGTCGTCGAGGCGGCAGGGATGTTTCCGGATCGATCGGCCCGCTCGCACTCCCGCGAGGAACGTTCGTTGGCTCCAAACAAATGATCGCCGCTGGCTCTAACCGCGGTCGATCGAGTTCCGGTATTCAACGTTCATCCAGTGCTGATCGTGCCGCTGATGTTCTCCAACACTAGGAGCATCAGCTGTCCGTCGAAGGAGTTATCAGATGCCCGGAGTAGAACTTGCCAAGGGTCTCGAAGCGGTAGGAGAGTCGTTTTCCCTCGAACGGTTCCTCGATGTGCGGGCGCGCACGCGCGCCTGCGTGAACGAGATCGCGTCGAAGATCGCACCCGGCATGGCCGAGGACGACGCGCGGAGGATCGCGGGAGACATCCTCGCGGAGCGCGGCATGAAAAAGGGGTGGCACAAGATCCTCGTCCGGTTCGGAGTGAACACGGCGAAGAACTTCGAGGACGTTGCCGAGCCCGGAGTGGTGCTCGGTGAGAACGACATCTTCTTCATCGACATCGGGCCGATCTATGAGGCGACGGAGGGGGACGCCGGGGACACGTTCACGTTCGGCAACGACGCCGAAAAGGTGCGCGCGGCCGGAGACGTGAAGGAGCTCTGGTGGGCGGTCCGCAAGAAGTGGGCGGAGTCCAAGCTGACCGGCGCCGCCCTCTACGAGTTCGCCGGAAACACCGCCCAGACGATGGGCTGGCAGCTGAACCTCGAGCTGACCGGTCACCGACTCTCCGAGTTTCCCCACGATGCCCACTACAACGGCACCATGTCCGCGGTCGGGTTCCGCCCCTCGAGCGGCCTGTGGGTGCTCGAGATCCAGATCAAGCACCCCGAGCGGGAGTTCGGCGCCTTTTTCGAAGACCTGCTCATCGAAGACGACGCGCTTCAACGATCGATCTTTACCTAGGCCTGGCTCAAGCCATCTTCACCGTCATCTCGAATCCGCCCTCGAAGGGCAGCGTCATGGTGCGAAACCCGTTCGCGGGATCGTTCACGAACGCGAAGTAGGCGCGATAGGACGGGGCCACACTGATGGTGTTGTCGGCGCAAACGACGGCGCCGGGGCGAAGGTGCGGTGCGATGAGCTCGAGCGCTGGCCGTGCCATTTCAGCCCAGATGTCCATGAGCACGAAGTCGATCGGACCTTCGAGCGACTTCAGGGTCTCGCGCAGGTCGCCTTCGCGAAGCTCGATGAACCGTGCGAGGCCCGCGGCGTCGAAGTTCGCGCGCGCGGTGTTCGCCTTCAGCGGCTCGTACTCGGTGCCGACGACGAGACCACCACCGTTGTCGCGCACCGCGGCGGCCAGATAGAGCGTGGACACGCCATGCGAAGTGCCGACCTCGACGACGCGGCGAACGCCGAGCGCGCGACAGGTCAGGTAGCAAAACTGGGCCTTCGCGGGCTCGAGCGCGACGAGTTTGTCGGCCATGAACGCGTGGGTGTCGGCGTCGAATCCTTCCCACCTCAGTTCGCCAGCCGCTGCGCGCCGCTGGATGTAGTGGGCGATGTCCGACCCCTGTCCCTCGCTCTGGGCGTGCAAGCGGTCGAGAAGAGCTTCGAGTTTGGCGTCGTTGAGTACGGTCATGGTGCACCTCGAGAGGGAGTCCTGTGGGCCGCGAGTCGCACGGTACTTCGGCCCGCGGACGTTCCGACCCGTTACCTTTTTCGTGCTGGAAATCGAGCACGCACTCGTCGCAAGATCAAGCCGGCGTGGACGTCACCGAAACGTTCTTCACCATCGGCGTCCAAGACATGGATCGCGCAACGGCTTTCTATGTCGCTGCGTTCAACGCGTCGGTGTCGTTCGCGTCAGCCATGTGGACCTCGCTCGTCATCGCCGGCGTGCGGATCGCCCTGGTGCTCGACGCGCGACGCGCGATCCGCAGCGGCCTTCATTTCTCGGTGCGCGAGCTGTCCGCGGCGTGCGCCGACGTCGAACGCGCGCATGGCGTCGTCGTCACGGCTCGCATCGAAGTAACCGTGGGCGTCGTCATCGCGGAGGTGAGGGATACCGAGGGCAACGCGTTGACGTTGACGGAGAGCGCCCGCTGACCCTGGCTCCCTGGTGGCCGTCGCGAAGGGTTCGCGCATCGCCGGTAGCACGATCTAGTAGACACGTGCTACTTCTATCCGGGGCCGCTCTCGGCGGTCCGGGTAAACGCATGAACCTCGCCGCTGCCCTTTTCCTCGGGTTTTTCCTCGGAATGCGCCACGCGACCGACGCGGACCACGTGGTCGCGATCTCGACGATCGTCACGCGCGAGCGAACGCTCAGAGCGGCCATGCCGATCGGAATTCTTTGGGGGCTTGGCCACACGCTGACGATTCTCTTCGTTGGAGGCGCGATCATTCTGTTCGGGATCGTCATCCCCCCGCACGTTGGCCTCGGGATGGAGATGTCCGTCGCCATCATGCTCGTGATGCTCGGCGCACTGAACGTCCGCGGGGACTCTACGACCACCGACGGCCGCCTTTCGGGCGCCCCGACTCCTTCCCATCGTTATTCAGGCATGCTGGGGGCGGGTCGTTCGTTCCGCCCCCTTTTCGTCGGCATCGTGCATGGGCTCGCGGGCTCGGCTGCAGTCACTCTGCTCATCCTCGGCACGATCCGAGATGCCCGGTGGGCGCTCGGGTACCTTCTGGTTTTTGGGTTCGGAACGATCGCCGGGATGGCGCTCATCACAACGGCGCTCGCCGTGCCTATTGCCGCGTCGGCGCACCGTTTCGAGAAACTTCATCGCGCACGAGGAGTGGCTACGGGCCTCGCTAGCGTCCTCTTCGGCGCGGTCCTGGTATATCGGCTCGGCTTCGTTCACGGACTGTTCACCGATCATCCTCAATGGACGCCGCAATGAGCCTGGGCACGCTGGCGTCGCAGATGGAGTCGGTCCATTCGGCGATGCCGTCAGCGTTTTTGATCGGCGTATCGAACAGGCGTTTCAAGTCGATGCCGCGTTTTTTGAACGCGACGAACGATTCGGGGAAGCGCGCGTAGAGGCGTTTGGCGTTGACGCGCAGAGCGTCGACCTTCTTCGGGTCGGCGCAGAGCTGCGCACTCCATTCGATGCCGACGAGGTTGCGCACGAATGCTCGTGACGATCTTCTTGAGGGCGATGCGCGAGACCCGATAGGTCGGACTGTCTGCGCGAGGCGGGTGGCCGCTGGTCTTGTAGTTGACGGGACGGCCGGCGGCGAAGTCGTACAGATTGCCGGCGTCGTGAGCACGCGCGCGAGTGTCGTCGAGCTGGTTCGTGGACATGCCGAACGAGTCGGCACTCACGAGCGCGCAGTTGCGTCCAACCGACCGGGGCACGTCTAGGCTTGCCGGGAAGGCCCGATCGTCTTCGTTGAACGATGGTTCCTTGCCCGCAAGGGCGGATCGTTGCCGATGAACGAAGTTTCCTTCGTAGCTGCTCCCGGTCGTTCGTCGGGAACGAAACCTCCTTGCCGGCAAGGCTGCCTCCGTTCGGCGTGAACGATGGGCCCTTGCCCGCAAGGCCTGGTTCGTTCGCCGTGAACGATCCGTCCTTCGTGGCTGCCTCCCGCCGTTGTCGGAGAACGATTGCTCCTTGCCGGCAAGGACGAACCGTTCGTGCTCAACGAGAGGCACGACTCGGCTGGTCGGGTACGTCGCGTCGCTCGGCGACGTCGAACCGTCCACCGCTCTTGCCACAACCGGATCGGCGCGCTCGGGATGCGCGGCTGTTTATGCGACAACATGACGCACGCCTCGGCGGGAGGACGGATGCTATCTGCAAGGACGCTCGTCGCGCGAGTGACTCGCGCTGCGACCAGTGCGGTGGCTCTTCAACCACTGAGGAATTTTATGCTCAAGTCTCAGGTCGTTTCTCTGTTCGGTTTCAGCTGCATCGTGGTTGCCTCGGCGTGCAGCAGCAGTAGCGCAGGCCCGGGGAGCCCCGACGCCTCGGCGGGTGGTTCGTCCAGCTCGACGGGCGGCGCTTCGGCGTCAGGAGGGACGACGAGCACTGGCGGCAAGACGAGTACCGGCGGCACGACCAGCACCGGCGGCACGACCAGCACCGGTGGCAAGACCAGCACCGGCGGCACGACGGGGACCGGTGGCACGACCAGCACCGGCGGCACGACGGGGACCGGTGGCACGACCAGCACCGGGGGCACGACGAGCGTTTCCGAAGCGGGGGTCGAGGACGGGGGACCGATGCACGTCACCATCCGTTTCAAAGCAGTCGTCGGCGACAAAGCTTTCGCGTGCGGCACCACCTACACGGCTCAGGGGTCGTCGCACGTGAGCGTCCAGCCACGCGACTTCCGTTTCTATGTGCAGAGCGTCGCTCTGATCGACGCTCACGGAACGAAGACGCCCGTTTCGTTCGACACGCGAAGCCCGTGGCAAGTACCGAACGTCGCGCTGCTCGACTTCGAGGACGGCACCGGCGCCTGCACGGACGGCAACGCAGACATGAACTCGGTGATCACCGGCACCGTCCCTCGCGGGTCGTATACCGGAGTCGAGTTCGTCAACGGCGTTCCCGACGCGATCAATCACGCCGACCCGCTGACGCAACCGGCGCCGATGCAGTCGAGCGCAATGACCTGGGGATGGCTCTACGGGACGAAGTTCGTCAAGGCCGAGCTCGGCGCGATCGCGGCGCCGGCGGGCGACGCAGCTCCGGGGCTCGGGCTCGTTCACGTCGGCAGCACCGGGTGCGACAACGCGTCGGACGCCGGCGCCACGAACTACGGTGCGCCGCCGAAGGTGGCGTGCACGATTCCCAATCGAAACGACGTCCGGCTCGACGGGTTCGATCCTTCGGTGAATACGATCGTCGCCGACATCGGGGCGATTTTCAGCGATATCGACCTTTCAGTGGACAATCAGTGCCACTCCGAGGGCCCGACGTGCCCCTCGGAGTTCGCAGCGCTCGGCATCGACTTTGCGACTGGCAAACCCATAACGACGCAATCCGCTTATCGCGTGGAGTGAGATGCTCTGCCGTAGCGGAGCACTCGCGGGGAGTGGAAGGGCACGCGACCGAGCCGCCCTTTTCGCCTCGTTGCTTATCGTCGTCGCGGGCTGCGGCTCGGACGGGCATCGGTCGCTGCGCGACGTCGACTCGGGCGCGGGGCGGCCCTCGCAGGGAAGTGGCGGCTCGGTAGGAACCAGTCACGACGCGGGCTCCGGCGGCCTTGCGTCGAGGGACGCGGGCTCCGGCGGCCTTGAGTCGAGGGACGCGGGCTCTGGCGGCCTTGCGTCGAAGGACGCGGGCGATTCGGCGAGCCTCCCTGCGCCGGACGGTGGCACGGACGACGCGGGCTACCCGGGGTACGTGTGGGATCTGCCCCTTGGCTTTCCGATCCCCGTCATTCCCGCTGACAACCCCATCACCCCTGCCAAGGTGTCGCTCGGTCGCTACCTCTTCTACGACGTTCGCCTTTCGCACAACCAAATCGAGTCGTGCTCGAGCTGCCATGTGCAGGCGCTCGCCTTCACGGACGGGCGCGCTCGCGCCGTGGGTTCGACAGGCATACTTCACCCACGCAGCGCGATGAGTCTCGCGAACGTCGGGTACGCTTCCACGCTGACCTGGGCGAACCCACTCGAAACGGATCTCGAGCATCAGGCGCTCGTCCCCATGTTCGGTGATGACCCCATCGAGCTCGGGCTCGTCAGCGAGCAGGAGATCGAAGCGCGCCTCGCAGCGGTCCCAGCATATGACGTCCTCTTCGACAAGGCCTGGCCGGGCGACCCGAGCCCGGTCACGCTCGACCACGTCGTCCAGGCGCTCGCGTCGTTCGAGCGGACGATCATCTCCGGCCGGAGCCCCTTCGACCGTTATCAATACGGCGACACGGACGCCATCACCGAGTCGGCCAAGCGTGGGTACGCGCTCTTCAACTCGGAGACCATGGGCTGCTTTCACTGCCACCTGGGGTTCGACCTGACCGACCACGTGAACTGGGCGGGCAAGGCATTTTTGGACACCCCCTATCACAACACGGGCCTTTACAACATCGACGGCAAGGGCGCCTATCCGGAGCCCAACACCGGCGTCTATCACGTCACCGGCAAACCCCAGGACATGGGGCGTTTCAAGGCGCCGACCTTGCGCAACGTCGCCGTCACCGCCCCCTACATGCACGACGGCTCGATCGCCACGCTCGACGAAGTCCTGGATCACTATCAAGCGGGTGGACGAACCATCAAGAGCGGCCCGTATGCGGGGAACGGGAACCTCAGCCCGTTGAAGGACCCGCTCGTCGAGCCGCTCACCCTCACCGCTCAGAATCGCGTGGACGTCATCGCATTCCTCGACAGCCTGACAGATTCGGAATTCTTGCACGACCCGGCGTTCGCCAACCCGTGGCCGCCGGGCGCTACATCGCCGTCCGCCGACTCGGGGCCTGACGCGCGCTGAGTCACCCTCCGTCCGGACCGGGCGCGCCGCGTGTGGCGCAAGTCCAGCACGGAGGTGCGTCCGACTTTCTGCGACAGCGTGCCGCAGTCCGTTCGAGTCCGCGCCGCGGCAGAATTCAGGAACCAAGGCCATGGTGACGACGGCAGAAGAGTGGGCTCGCATCCCTGGGTTGTTTGGTTGGTCCGTCGTGCGCGAGCTGTCGCAGGCGGCGAGGGCAGACTCCGAATGGCGCTTCGTCGTGAAGCGGCATTCGGTCGGAAAGGACGGTCGAGAGCTCTACTGCGTCGAGATGTTCGTGGGGCGCGCGCCAGGCCCGTCAGGCAATTCGACCGGCGCGCTCTCTCGGCGCAGGTAGCCGCGCCGCGACTTGGCCGGCGCGTCGAATTTCCCGGCAGCGTGCTCGAAAACTGCGCGTCAGTTCATTCGAGCCACGCGCTTCCGTTCCACTTCAGGATTGTGCCTCCACTTCCAACGACCCACACGTTGTTTGCGTCGCTTCCCCAAACCGACCACAGAACTCCGGTCGCTTGCACGCTCGCACGCGACCAGTTGCGGCCGTCGCCGTGAAGCACGGTGCCGTCGAGACCGACCGCCCAAACGTCGCTCTCGCTGCTTCCCCAGATGCCCAGCAAGTGTCCCGCCGGAGCGTTGCCAAAGCCGACCCAAGTCGACCCGTCCCAGTGCTGGATCGTTCCGTCGTAGGCCGCTACCCAAACGTGACCCGTCGGTGTTCCCCAAATGCTGCGCAGCGACGTTCCCGAGTAGGCAAACGTGTCGAACGATTTTCCGTCGCCTCGCTCGATGAAGCCCTCGCCCGAAAGGCCAGTGCCGACCATCCAAACGTCTCCGGTGCCGCCTGCCCAAACCTTCCACAGGCTCGCGCTTCCCGGCACTTCGTCGTCTTCCCACGCGGTACCCGACCAATGACGGAGGACTCCCGCCGCGTCGTCGTTGTCCGTGCCCACCGCCCACACGTCGTTCGGGCCGTTCGACCAAACGCCGAGGAGGCTTTCGTACGAAGCGGCGTCGGACTGGGTCCAGTGTTGCCCGTCCCAGTGAATGGTGGTTCCCGCGTCGCCGACCGCCCACACGTCGTCGGGACTACTGCCGTGAACGGCCAACAGGTTCTGGTCGACGCCGGATTCGAACGACGACCACTTCTGGCCGTCGAAGTGAATCGTCGTTCCCGCAACGCCGACGGCCCACACATCGTCCGCGGCAGTGCCCCAGACGGAAATAAGTCCTTCGTCGGTAGGTGACGTCACGACGCCCGTCTCCGGACCCGTGTCCGGGTTCGCGCCGACGGCCCGTTCGACGCCTCCGCTGCTCGATCCACACCCGAGGAGCGCGTCACACGCGAACGACAAAGCGACGACCGATCGAGCAGACCAGCGGACTCGACGATGCAGCATGCCCCGCCTAGTGGGCCACAACGGGGTCTTTCGGTCGTGCGACATGGCGCCGCAGCATCGATTGCGTTCCCTGCGTCAAAAGACCGCACGACCGAAATCGTCGCGACTCACCACTCTTTCGCGAGAGCGGACGCGCTGAGCCTGCCGTTCAGAAAGCTCAATCCATGTTCATCAAGTCACTCGTCGTCGGAACGTCGATCCTCGGTCTCGCGGCGTGCAGCGGAAGCACCGCGCCCGAACCGTCACACTCGGTCGACGTCGCGGGTGATGCCGCAGCAACGGCGGACGCCGGCGGACCGACGTTGGCGCCAATCCCCGGCTCGCAGCGAATCTCGTTCGAGCTGGAGCCGTTCGATATCCCTGCCGGCGGCGAGTATTACAAATGCCAGGACTACCCGAACCCGTTCGGCGAAGACATCGCGATCCTCCAGAGCTTGTCCGTGATGACCTACGGGTCGCATCACATGTTCGTGTTCCGGCTTTCGAACGATGGCTTCTTCGGAGGCACGCCGAACCTCGGTCCCGGCAATACGAAGGGGCCGCTCTTCGACTGCCCGAGCGGCGGTGCGGAATTTCATCCGTTCGTTCATGCTGCCCAGACGCCGGTTCAGGAGTTCGTGTATCCGAAGGGGATGGGACAAGCGTTCAAGAGCGACGAGACCGTTCGCTTGATGGTCCACTACCTCAACACGTCGACGGGGGTCCTCCACGCGAAGCTCAACGTTACGATGGACTACGTCGGGGCGAACCAGGTGCAAACGCTCGCCGCTTCCATCTTCCTGAACTCGCTCGGTGTCACCGTTCCGCCGGGGACGAGCACCCAGGGCTTCTCTTTTCAACTACCGCAAGCCGTCAATTTGCTCGGGGCATCGGGTCACATGCATCGTCGCGGTACGCACTTCGAAGCGACCGCCGTCGCGGGCGACGGCTCGAAGACTGAGCTCTACCAGACGAACACCTGGGATGAGCCGACGGCAGCGGCGTTCTCACCGGCCATGCCCATCGAGTCGAACACCACGATCCATTGGGCTTGCACCTATACGAACACGGGCGCTCAAACGTTCGTTTTCGGCCAATCCGCCAATTCGAACGAGATGTGCATTTTCACCGGTACTTACTATCCTTCGGCAGACGGCAACGGTCTGTACGACAACGACATCGCCCCGGGCACGCCGAACTGAGCGCACCATCGGCGGTGCGACATGTGGTCGCACCCGTCGCGATCAAGCGGCGCGCAAAACCTTTCACTCGCATGCGACACCTTGCCCAATGGTGCGGGCTCGCGTTCGGACGATGATGCTCGGGTCGTCATGCACGCGGGCTCGACCAAAGTCGGCGTTCGCCTCGGGGCGCTCCTCGCGATCTTCGTGAGCGGGCTGCTCGTGGCGCGACAGCCGCTCGCTTCGCTTCTCGGAAGCGGCCGTCTCGGCTTCCGACAATTGTCGTGGGAGGCGCCGCAGTTCCAGGGCCTGGCTCAGGACGGCCGCCCCGTATCGGAGGCGAGCCTCCGCGGTCACCCGTGGATCTCGAGCTTCGTCTTCACGCGGTGCCTGACGGCGTGTCCGCTGATCACGGCCAAGCTGAGGCTACTCGAGCGGGAAATCGACCGACCCGATATTCGCTTCGTTTCGTTCTCCGTCGACCCCGACTTCGACACACCGGAGGTGCTGCGTGGGTACGCCGCGAAGTGGGGACCGACGGACTCGCGCTGGACGCTCGTGAGCGCGGACCGGCACGTCGTCGGCGCGGTCGCGTCGGGGTTCAAGGTTGCGGTCGGGCCCTCCGGGGACCCGGCCGACCCGATCCTCCAGACGAGCTTGCTGTTCCTGGTGGACGGCTCCGGACAGGTGCGAGGCGCATACGATTCGACCGACGCGACGGCGATGCGCGAGCTCCGCGTGGACGCGAGCTCAGTGGACCGGTCTTCGCCCGCCACTCGTGGGCCGAGCGATTCCGTCGCGCCGAGCGCGCAGCAGGACGAGACGGAGGCGACCGCCAGCCGCGAAATGCGCGGGAGAGACCTGTTCGCGTCGCTCGGCTGCGGCGGATGTCACGACGACGCGCGCGTGGCGCCGTCGCTGCGCGGCCTCTACGGGCAGAACGTCGCGCTCGAGGGAGGCAGCACCGTGCGAGCGAACGCCCTGTACATCCAGGACTCGATCCGCGCGCCGTCGCGCCTGCTCGTCGCGGGCTACGGTCCCACGATGCCGAGCTATGCCGACTTCGTGTCCGATGAGCAGCTCGAGCTCCTCGTCGCGTTCGTGACGTCATTGTCCTCGAGTGAAGGCGGACCGGAGCCGGCAGCCACGCGAGCGACGACCGAGATCGATCCTGAATGCGGGATGACCGTGACGGTGACCGATAACACGCCGCGCGCCACCAGGGACGGCAAGCACTATTTCTTTTGCAGCGATCTCTGCCGGGACAGGTTTCTTCGAACGGCGAGCGTCGGGCACTGAAAGCGGCGACGGAACGGCTCGGTCTCGACGGACGAGCGAAACCCGAGCCGGACCGCGATACACTCGGGGGATGCGTCTCCAGCACCCACGCATCGCTCCCCTCCCCGAATCGGAATGGACCGACGAGCAGCGCGAAATTCTCGCGCGCACGACGGCGCGCCGCGATCATCCGCTGAACATTTTCACGACGCTCGCGCGCCACGCGCCACTCTTGAAGCGGTGGCTCGTGTTCGGCAATCACGTGCTCTTCGGGTCGACGTTTCCTGCGCGTGAGCGCGAGCTCGTCATCTTGCGGGTCGGAGCGCTCTGCAAGAGCGAGTACGAATTCGCGCAGCACACGCGGATCGGGAAGATGTGCGGCCTCACCGACGAGGAAATCGACGGGCTGAAACGGGGCATCGACGCCCACGCTTGGACGGCCTGCGAGCGAACCTTGCTCACCGCGACCGACGAGCTCCACGCCGATCAGATGATCGGCGACGCGACCTGGACGGCGCTCCGCGGGGATTGGACCGAGGAGCAGGTCTTGGATTTTCTGTTCACCGTCGGGCAGTACACGCTGGTGTCGATGGTGCTGAACACGCTCGGCGTGCAGGTCGAGTGAGGTAACCGCGGCGCGCGCGTTCCCGCGCGACGAGATCCCGAAAAGCAAAAACGCGCGCGAACCGAAGCTCGCGCGCGCTCTTGGCCGTGGTCCAAGGAGGACCATCGACGTTCTAGATCACTTGGTGATCGTGCACTCGGACGAGAAGCCCGACGGGAGTCCGCTCGCGTAAGGTTCGGGGCTCACGCCGTACGGATGCGCCTGGAAGAAGGTCCAGACGTCGCCCGCAAGCCCAGCACCGCCGCAGTGACCGCCACCGGTATTGCAGTCCATCGAGAAGCCCATTCTCTGCTTCCACGCCATTTCCGCCGTTGCGCTCGTCATCGAGAAGTCGACGACGACGACATCTGTGCCCGGCGCGCCGTGGACGGCCATATAAGGCGGCGTGTAGCTGCCCTCGAACGTGACAGGGACCACCCATCCGCCCGAGTTCGACGACGCGGCCGCGATGTAGTTCGAGCGCTCGGCGGCCATGGCGGCCGCGAAGAGGCCGCCCGCGCTGCAGCCCATCGTGTAGATGCGGCGAGGATCGACGTTGTAGTTCTTGACCGCGCAAGCAGCGAGCCCGTCCGTCAGCTTGAAGTCGCCCGCGCCGAAGATGTCCGTACCGGAGAGCAGATCGCCACCCGTCGTATTCTGGAACGAGATGATGACGCCGCCGGCAGCCGTGATTCCCGACGCGACGGGCGCGGCCATGAATGCATACTCCCCGGAGGTCGACCCGGTGCCGTGCCAGTAGAAGAGCATGGGCGCCGTGGGTCCCGAGGCCTTGGTGCCGACCGCGACCTGAATGCCGTCCAATCCTTCGTAGGTGATGGTGCCGTTGGCGAAGTTGGGGCAATCGCCGGGATCGGGTGGGATGGTCGGATTTGACGAGCCACCGCCTGCAGCCACGGCGCCAGCGCCGCCCGAAGCCGCGCTGGTTCCGCCGTTGCTTCCGATGGTCCCGCCACTGCCGCCGATGTCCGTCGTGCCGCCGCTGCTAGTGATGCCGCCGAAGCCGCCACTCGAGCCCGAGGTGTCACCGCCGGTGGTCGTCGGGAACCCGCCGCTGCTGGGATAACCGCCGACGCTCGGGTAGCCGCCCGCGCCGGTCGCGCCCGTGGAACACTCGTTCGTGTAGAACTTGCAGTTGAGGCAGCCGAGCGTGCCGGTCGCCGCCGGGTTACCGGTCGCTGTCGCACACGTCGCGCTGCCGACGTTCGTTCCGTCGCAGTCCTCGCCGAGTTCGATCATGCCGTCGCCGCAACCCGTGGACGCCGTGGTTCCGCTCGAACCCTTCCCCGACGAGCCATCCGACCCCGCGGAGCAGCTCACCCCGACACCGACCAGCGCTATGAGTGCCGAACGGAACAAGCCAGAAGCGAAACCCCGCCAGTGCACGATCTCGATGCGTGAAGACATTGCTCAACCCTTTCCGTGTGCGTGCGGCGCGCCGCCGCAACCGCCCTACGAGTACCCTACTTATACGCAATCCATCAGCGCGAACGAGTGTTCTTCGGCCTTCCGACGATCTTCGATTTGAGCGGGAAAATGCTTTGCGGACTGCATGTTGTGGCGAAGTAGCATCGCGCGCCCCATCGACGTCACTCGCGTACGATTCGTTGCCTTGAACTCAATGGTTCGCAATTAGCTGCTACGCCCTCACCGACACCGAGGTGGCCACGAGAGCTATTCGGCCACTGAGCCGCTACACCCCGCGGTGAAAAATGATGCTGCGAGTGCGCATCGCGACGCGCTTCGAGCCTCTCGACGAGACTGTTACATTCGAGTCATGAGCGCGCGCCGACACGTCGACATTGGGCATGACGAGCCCGCGAGAAGCGCCGCTAAGAAGCCCCTGAAGCGCCCTGCGAAGAGGTCGCGCGAGGAGCGTCCAGCGCCTCGAGCAAGCGCGTCACTGGTCCTGCATCTTCAGGATTCTCTGCAAGAAATCATCGACGGATTCGACGGCGTCGTGCGCCGCAAGGTGCTCGCGTCGGACGGATGGTTCAAAGGGGGCAAGCTCTTCACGCTGGTAACGAAGCAAGGGCGCATCGTCGTTCGCCTGCCGGATGAATCGGCGCAAGACGAGCTCTTGTCGCTCGACGGCACGAGCGAGTGGAAGATCGGAAAGAAAGCGCCGATGCGGAGCTGGCTCCAGCTTCCAGAGCGGTTCCACGACGATACCGCGGCGCTCACGACGTGGCTGAAACGGGCATGGGCGCTTACGCCCGGCGCCGCGGCGACGAAACGCGCCACTCCGAGCAAGGCGACGAAGAAGCAGGCGACGCGTCCGACGCGGCGCGCGCGGTAACTAACCGCGCTGCTCACGGGCGCCGAGCGTCGGCGGCCCGACGGGCATCGACAGGAGTAGGCCGTTTCTCCGGCGGCGCTTTTGCTCGTACATGAGCGCGTCTGCCTTGGCGAGCAACGCCTCGACCGTCTCGGGGCGCGATGATTCGTAGACCGCCCCTCCGACGCTCGCCGAGAGGCGATAGCGGCGATCGAAGATCACGGGATCGGTGACGATGATGGCAACGGCCACCCCATGCAACGACTTAAGGACCAGGGAACGAGCGGGCAGCGCTGACGACCCCGAACTGCCCGCGAACGGCGTCGAGAGGCTCGTCCCATAGCGACTCCCATCGCGTCGAGAGCAAGAACGCGGCGCTCTTGCCGCTGCGATACCAAGCGCGCACGTCGTGCAGCAGAGACGGGTACCGGAAGGCGTAGAGCAACGTGCCGAGCGTGCTGAGCACCCACGACGTTCGATTGTGGAGCTGTCCGCGCGTGAAGGCTTGGAGCGCGATTTCGCCGGGGACGTCGGTCGGAAGACCGGTGAGCACGTGCCAGAGATCGTGCGTTTGTCGGATGCGCTGCGCGACGTACGCGATCTCGATCGGAATGCCGGGCGGCCGCTGGAACATGTCGGGGTCCAATCCGTGGGCATCGAGAAAGCGAACGTACGCTCCACCGAGCGTGTCGGGCGACAGCGCGCGGAGTCGGTCGTAATCGACGGCTCGAGAGCTGATCTCCGGACGCTCGACGAGAAGCGCCCTGCCGTCTTCGCTCGCGGAGAGTTGCGCGAGCGTCTGCAGGATCGACGGTCGATCGATGGAGATGGCGAGGAGAAACACTTGGCGCGTGTCGTTCGGATCGCGGGCGAGCGCGGTCGCGGCGCGAACGGCGACGCCGATGCGACGGAACGCGGCGAACCATCCCGAGGTTTGCGCGAGCTTTGCTACGGCGGCTTCGTCGAGGTCGGTGAGCATGGTGAGCTTCAGAGTGGTCATGGCGTCCTCCTTGTTGTTGACACCACTGACAATAGCGCTATTGTCACCTGTGTCAATAGCGAGACGGCCCATTTTTTCGGACTCTGGTAGGCTCCCGCTCACCATGGCGAAAGCGGTTCGTCCGCCGCGGAAGACGCGGATCCGTCGTAGTCCCGAGAACGCGCGGGC
>Ga0265320_10000365_pt1 | contig 36581 bp, 36 predicted proteins | sample 4827metaG_FD_202087 | JGI IMG/M metagenome (GOLD analysis project Ga0265320, IMG submission 202087) | Rhizosphere microbial communities from Carex aquatilis grown in University of Washington, Seatle, WA, United States - 4-8-27 metaG | ecosystem: Host-associated > Plants > Roots > Rhizosphere >... | reverse complement strand
GGTTGCCCACGATGGTGTCGCGCCCGCGCTTGACGACGCGCAGGACGCGGGCGGCGATCTCGCCGGCCCGCTTGGTCGCGACGCCGGGCAGCACGAGGACGACGACATGGTCGCCCGGCAGCGCCAGGCCCGTCGAGTCGGGGGACACCTGCCAGCCGGCCTCCTTGGCCGCATGGACGGGCGTCAGCGGCACGACGAAGGCCGAGCCGCCGGCGCGAAACTGGATGCGTCCGATGGGATCGGAGTCGCGCGGGGCCGTCTCGGCCCTGGGCGCGGCGGGACCGCCCGCACGCTGGCCGGGGCGGCGCGGGGTGGAATGGCGGGGCGAGGAGGTCTCCTTCGCCGGGCCGGCCTCCGCCGGCCGGCGCTGGCCCTGGTCGCGGCCGCGCGCGGGCTGGCCGGCCTGGGCCGGGTTCCGCTGCGGCTGGCCGCGCGAGGACGGGTCCCGGGTCCGCTGGGGCTGGCCGGACGGGGCGGAAGAACGCGCGGACTGGGCGTCCCGGGAGCGCCCGGGGGCCCCGGGGTGGCGCGGCTGCTGCTGCCCGGACGGACCCGGGCGGCGCGGCGACTGCCCGCGCGAGGCGGACGAACGGGCCAGGGCGAGGCGCCCCCCGGCCTCGAACACGGCGAGGCCCCGCGAAAGGAGAGAATCTATTTCCTGGGCGAGCGCGGGGCGCTCCTTTCGGCTCAGGCGCAGGCGGCGGGCAAGTTCGGCCTCGTCGGCGGGGACATAGGCGGGCTCGCGCAATTGGGCGAGCAGGCGATCACGTAACATCATATAAAACTAGCGGGGAACCGACTTCCAAGATTTGGCTGTCAATGCGCCAAAATCTGAAGACTTCAGCTGAAGCGGATCACATCCGCTGCGGTGACGTTTCGGTCAACCCCGCTTTACTGGGTGCTAGTAAAGCCTGCTTGGGCGGGAAAGCGACAAAAATCGGCGGAGGGACCCCGCCTAGGGCATCCGGTTCAGGCCCTCCGACCGGACTTTCCAGGTGCCGTCCTGGGGAAACCCAGGGGCGGGAACGGGGGGACCGCCGTCCCAGCCGGCCGCCATCAGCCCGACGGCGTCGAGGAGCGAGGCGTTGACGGGCAGGAAGGCGGGGCAATCGAGGGGCTCGGCGGCGCGCGGGACGAGGCCGTTGTTCCGGAACCGCGCGGCCGGTGAATCGTTTGTGACGATGCCGACCGCCGCATCCGTCTCGCCGAGCCGGGCGGCCGTCATCGCGCCCTGGCCCATCGACCAGCTGACCCACCGCTTGATCCCATTGCGGCTCCTCCGATTCACTTCATCGAAGGTCCGGCGGGCGATCGCCGGGTCGACCTTGGGCGTCTGCGGCAGGTAGCCCAGCGCCATGAGCTCGGAGGTCGGGATCCCGCCCGGCTGGCGGTAGATGTCGGGAGAGGTCTCGATCTCGAGGTACTTGCCGTCGCTGACCGGCAGCGGCGAAAGCTTGGCCATGATCTCCGTCCAGCCCGGCTCCGGGGGCAGGCCGAGGCGCTGGAGCCAGGTCTGCGCGACCTGGAGGCCGTAGTACCAGTAGGCGAGCTCGAACGCGGGATTGCGGGTGTCGTTCTCCTCGGTCTTTTCGCTGACCGCCTTGACCGGCGGCCCGAGGACGTAGCGGTCGGTCGCGCGGTCATAATAGGCGAAGGAGGCGAGGAAGCGCGCCGACTCGAAGACGAGGTCGCGGTATTTCTCCAGGGTCTCGCGATCGGGATGCGCGCGGTAGACCAGCTCGCACAGGTAGATCGGGTTCGGCTGGTTCCAGATGATGAAGGGGTTGATCGTGCCGGGCCCGGTGCGCCCGTCGGGTCCGCTCATCTTCGGCCAGCGGACGCCTTCCAGCCCCTGCGAGGCGGCCACGGCCACGCCGGCGGGCAGGATCTTCCGGTACCAGGCGAGGCTCTTTTCCAGGAGCTCGACGTGGCCCCATTCGTAAAACTGCGCGTCATGCCAGAAATACATCTCCGAGTTGTGCTTCCCGTACCAGCTGACATGGACGAGGCCGCTCTCGGCCGGGGGCACGCTGCCGGCATACTCCACCTTCATGAGGTACTGCGAGAGGACGATCCGGCGCTCGAGTTCCGCCGCCCGCGGATCCGTGCTGCCCGACAGGTCGACGACCCCGCCCTTCATCCAGTAGTCGTGCCAGCCTTCGGCGCTGGCGCGGCGCGCCTGGTCGAAGGACGGCGGCATCTCGCGGTTTTCCTCCGCGGAAAAGCGGCAGCTGAGGGCCAGCGTGTCCCCCTCCGCGCCGGCGAGGACGAATTCCTGCGGTGCCGGGCTGGCGACCTCCGCCTCGCCCTGCCAGCCGAGCTTCACGTAGTAGCGGCTGTCGTCGACCTGGCGCTGCCACTCGATGAAGCGCGGCCCGCGCTGGACGATCTCGGTGCGGTGCCGGCCGGGCTGGTCCCAGACGAGGGGAGGCTTGTTCTTGACGCTGATCTTGTACGCATAGGGAAAGCGGATCCGGACCGAGAGGGCGCGGCTCGCGACCAGGGGAGACTGGATCCGGATCGCGACGAGGCTCTCCGCGGGATGCGCCACCGTCTCAACCGTCACGGGCTGGCCGCCGATCGTGTAGCGGCTGCGGATCACGCCCGACCAAAGGTCGAGCGTCTGGTCGACGGCGGCGAGGTCGCCCGGCGCCAGCGGGCGGCCCTGATAGCTGAGGCCGATCTGCCCGAGCGGGAGGGGATGCGGATTCTCCCGAAAATAGGCGCCGGCCGGGCTGTCCTGCAGCGCCGCGTACTGGATCGTACGCCCATGGAAGGGATAGGGCTTCATCGCATCCTCGAGCTTCAGGCCCGCGACGTTGGGCGTGGAATGCCAGGCCCAGGTGGCGCGGGTTTCCAGGGGGACCCCGTGGTCGTGATAGAGCTCCCCGAAGGACTGCAGGCCGGTCACGTCCGCGGTGAAGGCGAAGTCGCCGTTGCCGACGAAGAGGGGGTTCTCCGGATCGAGGTGATCCACGTGCACGGCGTGGCGCGCCACGAGCGCCTCCCGGTCGATCGCCGCGGCGGCGCCGGGGCGGGGTGCCGCACCCAGCAGCGCAAGCAGGGGGACCGACGGCCGGAGCAGGGCGGGGAAACGCATGGTTATTTTGAGGTTACGGAGCAGCGTGGAGCACCGGCTTATTCTCGACAAGGTTGCTTTCGGGGGGCGTAATTCCACCGATGAGAATCGTGCAAGCAGCCAGCGAGCTGTTTCCGTATGTAAAGACGGGCGGGCTGGCGGATGCGGTGGGGGCCCTGGCTTCCGCGCTGGCGGAGAAGGGCCATGAAGTCTCGGTGTTTCTCCCCGGTTACCGGAGCGTGCTGGAGCACCCGGACGCGGCCCGGGCGGAGCGCAAGCTGCAGCTCAAGGTGGAGCTGGGAGACCAGGTGGTCTCCGGCGAGGTCCGGGCCTTTTCGCCGCGGGCCGGGCTGACGATCTACCTGATCTGCCGCGAGGAATTCTTCGACCGCCGGAACCCCTACGGCACGGGCGAGCGCGACTACGAGGACAACGCCGACCGCTATATCTTCTTCTGCCGGGCGGTGGTGGAGACGATGCGGCTGGCCGACCTCCAGGCGGATATCGCCCACGGCCACGACTGGCAGGCCGCGCTCCTGCCGCTGTTCCTCCGCGCCGCCGAGCGCCGGCACGGCCAGACGCTGGCGATGAAGACGGTGTTCACCATCCACAACATCGCCTACCAGGGGGTCTTCCCCGCCGCCACCTTCGCCCGCACCAGCCTGCCCGAGGAGTTCAACGCCATGGACGGGCTGGAGTACTATGGGCAGATCAACCTCATGAAGGGCGGCATCCTCTTCGCCGACCGGGTCACGACCGTGAGCCCGCGCTACGCCCAGGAAATCCAGACGCCCGAATTCGGGGCGGGGCTCGAGGGGGTGGTGCAGACGCGCGCCGAGGACATCGCCGGCATCCTGAACGGGGTCGACACCGCCATCTGGAATCCCGCGACCGATTCGCTGCTGCCCGCGCGGTACACGGCGGCCGATCTCGCGGGCAAGCACGCCTGCCGGGCGGCGCTGCTCAAGCGCTCCGGGCTCGACGGGCGCTTCACCGGCCCGGTCTTCGGGATGATCTGCCGGCTAGTCGAGCAGAAGGGCGTCGACCTCGTGCTGGCGAACAAGGATTTCTTCCTGAAGGAGAACTGCCGCCTGGTCGTCCTCGGCGCCGGCAGCCGGCGCCTCGAGGGCGAGCTGCGGGCCCTGGCCGAGCAGGCGCCCAAGCGCATCTCGCTCAGCGCCCGGCTCGACGAGGGGATGAGCCACCTGATCGAGGCGGGCAGCGACTTCTTCATCATGCCCTCGCTCTTCGAGCCCTGCGGCCTGAACCAGATGTACTCGCAGATCTACGGCACCGTGCCGATCGTGAGCCGGGTGGGCGGGCTGATGGACACGGTCACCGACGCGGACGAGGATCCCGCCGGCGGCACCGGCCTGATGTGCGCCCCGACGGCCCCGGGCCTGCGCGACGCGCTGGGGCGGGCCCTCAGGCTTTTCGCCGACAAGCCGCGCCTGGCCGCCGTGCAGGCGCGCGACTTCGCGCGCGACTTCAGCTGGAAAAACGCCGCCTCCGTCTACGAGCGGCTGTACCAGGACTCGCTCTAGCTAGCGTCCGGTCGCCACCGGCTCCACGGGCACGGGCGGCGGATTGCGGTCGGTGAACTGCATCTGGTGCCAGTAGGGATAGATCCGGGGCAGCGCGCTGGCGGCGTCGAGCCTGGCCATCTGGGCCGCCGTGAGGTTCCAGCCCACGGCGCCGAGGTTCTGGCGCAGCTGCTCCTCGTTGCGCGCGCCGATGATGACGTTGGCGACGGTCGGCCGCTGCAGGAGCCAGTTGAGGGAGATCTGGGGGACCGTCTTGCCCGTCTCGCGGGCGACCTCGTCGAGCGCGTCGACGACGCGGTAGAGGTATTCGTCAGCGACTTGCGGGCCGTATTCCGCGGTGGCGTGGAGCCGGCTCTTCGCCGGCAGGGGCTGGCCGCGGCGGATCTTGCCGGTCAGGCGGCCCCAGCCGAGGGGACTCCAGACGACGGCGCCGACCCCCTGGTCGAGGCCGAGCGGCATCAGCTCCCACTCGTATTCCCGGCCGATGAGCGAATAGTACGCCTGGTGGGCGACGTACCGGGAAAGGCCGTATTTCTCCGAGACGGAGAGGGACTTCATCAGGTGCCAGCCCGAGAAATTGGACACGCCGAGGTAGCGGATCTTGCCGGCGCGCACGAAGCCCTCGAGGGTCTGGAGGACCTCCTCGACCGGCGTGAGCGCGTCGAAGCCGTGGAGCTGGTAGAGGTCGATGTAGTCGGTGCCGAGGCGGCGCAGGCTGGCCTCGATCGCCCGGGTCAGGTGGTGGCGCGAGGAGCCGACGTCGTTGGGCCCGTCGGCCATGCGGAACGTTCCCTTGGTCGAGATGATCACCTGGTCGCGGCGGCCCTTGATCGTCTGGCCGAGGACCTCCTCGGCCAGGCCGGACGAATAGATGTCGGCGGTGTCGAACATGTTGATGCCGGCCTCCAGGCAGATGTCCACCAGCCGGGTGGATTCCTTGACGTCGCTGCCGCCCCAGCTCTTGAAGAAGTCCCCGCGGCCGCCAAAGGTGGCCGTGCCGAAGCTGAGCACCGGCACCTTGAATCCAGAACCGCCAAGTTTACGGAATTCCATGGCCTAGAAGTGGGCTCGTTTTCGGCGGAAAGGCCAATGCAAAGTGCACGTTTGCGCTGGCGGTCCGGCCGGCGCGCTACTTTCCCGCCGCCCAGCCGCCGTCGATCATCAGGCAGGAGCCGGTGACCATGGCGGATTCGTCGCTGGCGAGGTAGACCGCCGCGGCGGCGACTTCCTCCGGTCGGGCCATGCGGCCGTTGAGCTGGGTCGCCGCCATGTCCCGGTAGGCCTGCTGGGGATCAGGGTATTCGGCGATGCGGGCCTTGACGAAGGGGGTTTCCACCCGGCCCGGGCAGATCGAATTGAAGCGCACGCCCGTCTGGGAATGGTCCATCGCGAGCGAGCGGGTCAGCCCGACCACGGCATGCTTGGTGATGTTGTAGGCCAGGCGATCGCGCACCGCGACGACCCCGCCGATTGACGCCAGGTTGACCACGCTGCCGCGCCGCCGCCTGAGCATGGCCGGGACGAAGGCCTTGCAGAGGTTGAAGGGCCCGCGGACGTTCACCGCATAGAGCCGGTCGAGATCGGTCCCGGCCGTGCTCAGGAGGTTGCCGACGTGGCCGATGCCGGCGTTGTTGACGAGGAGGTCGACGCCCGGGAGTTGCTCCGCCAGCGCGAGAACCGCCCGCTCGTCCGTCACGTCCAGCGGGACGAACTCGGCCCGCCGTCCGGCCTTCCGGAGGCGCGCGACCGTCGCTTTCCCGGCGGGCGCGTCGCGGTCGGCCACCCAGACGCGCGCGCCGGCGCGGGCAAAGGCCTCGGCAATGGCCCGGCCGATGCCGGAACCGGCACCGGTAATGAGGGCATTTTTCCGGGCAAGGCTGAACGGGGTGGATCCTTTGGGCATGGAAAAAAAAGGGGGAACGCGGTCCGGACGAGCCCAACCCTGCCTCCGCCGGCGGTTCCGGGGCGAGGAGAAAATTCCGATTGGCCCGGAGAAGACCGGAGGCCGCGCTCGGCCTGGTGAACCCCCGCCTCTGGCGCCTACCCCTTCTCGCCGTCGTGCTGACCGGCGCGATCGGCTTCTGAGCGGCGCGTGCCTCACGGCCCCGTGCGCTTGAGGTCGGCCACCCGGGCCTGGAAGTCCGCCAGTTCCTTCTCATAGAGCGGGACCAGCTGGGTCCAGTGGTAATTCTCGGGCTGGCCGTTCCGGCCGCCTCTCACGGGAATGCTGCGCTGGTTGGTCTGCAGGGAATTGGCATACAGATAGGTCTGGGCCGTCAGCTGGGCCAGGGCCTTATAGTGGTCGAGGCTCTCGCCGAGGAGGACGGCCGCCTTTTCCATGTCGCCGATGTCGTGGCTGTGGCCGTAGCGCAGGACCAGCATCGCCGCCTGCGCCTTCGCGGCGTAGTTGAGCGCCATTTCCCGGATGCAATGGATGTCGTTCAGGAGCCGGCCGAATTCATCGGCGTTGGCGGTCACGTGGGCGGCCGCCGCGTCGATCTCCTTCTCGGCCTGCTCGGAATAGTGCAGGATCTCCCAGATGACGCGGGGCGGGGTCTCCCCGCGGTGCGGCTGCTTGGCCCAGTCCCGGTCGACATACTCCTGCAGGCGCTCCCCGGGCGGGGCCATGGACTCCCAGAGCTGGACGTTGGCGTGATATTTCATGGGGTCGACCAGCTGGTCCAGCGTCTCCCCGAGGGACATGGTCTCGCGGTTTCCCTCCGTGATGCCGAAGCGGCGGATGATCCGGGGCGCGACCTCCCCGGAATCGTTGTAGGCCGCGAGGATGTTCTCGGCCGCGTCCGCCCCGTAGGCGGTGGCCAGGCGACCGACCCAGTAGGCGTGATCCTCCGAGTCGGGAATGTCCGGATTCCACGCATAGCGTGCCCAGGCCTCGAACCAGATCCAGTCCCGCTGGTACTGCAGCAGCGGGTCGGCCAGCTTGTCCGGCGAATCGGGCCAGTTCCAGTAGGAGAGGGGGTAGACGTGGAGGCCCCGGGCGCCGAGCCGGTCGCGCATGGCCTGGACGCTGCTCTTGATGAAGCGCTGGGCGCCGTACCGGAAAGGCTCCAGGTTCGCGAGAAGGTGGACGTTGGCGATGTGGGTCTCGGCCAGCTTGCTCATCTCCAGGTGCAGCGCCTGCGCGGGGCCCCGCGGCTGCCAGGTGGTGAGGGATTCCCCGTTGAACTTCCCCTCGGTGTCGATGCGGGGATAGACCTTGAGCGCAGCCGGCAGGACGACGGAGGCGTCCGTCCCATGCGTGCGGAGGATGAAGGGCGGATGGCCGGTCACACCCGCCGCCGCGAGGCCGTCCTGGTAGGCCGGCAGGATGACCCGGGTGAACCAGTTCACCTGGTGGTCGATGCCCTGGAGCGCCTCGCCCAGGCAGGTCATCAGCTCCACCTGCGGGTATTGCCGGACAAACTCCGTGATCGATTTCCGGGTATAGTCCGCGGCCAGGTCGCTCGGAGCCTCCAGATGGGTGGGGAGGTGGTTGTGCTCGGCGAACGGCTTCGAGAGCTCGATATTGTAGAACATCTGCACCAGGGTGATGCCGCGCTTGTCCGCCTCCCGGATGAGGGTGCGGTACATCGCGACATTCCGCTGGTAGCCCGCCTCGGACACCTCGAGCGCGTAGGGATAGTCCGGCAGCTTGACGAGCGAGGCGAAGGGATGCCCGCTCCACAGGTAGAGGGTGTTCATCCGGTTCTCGGCCAGGAAATCGAGGTAGCCCCGCCAGAATTCCTGATCGTAGAAGAAGGGAAAGAGCTCCGGGGAGTACGGGTACTCGTACTCGCTGTAGCCGGGGAGGATCGTCATCTTCTGCATCCCGATGCAGGGGCCGCGCAGGCGAAAGGCGGGGGCTTCGCGATCGTTCACCTTGTCCGGCAGGGCCCGGGCGGCGCGGACCCGGCGCGCGAGTTCAAGGCAGCCGTAGAGCATCCCGGAGTCGTCGGTTCCGGCCACGACCAGGGTTCCACCGGCATCCGTGGCCAGGATGAATCCTTCCGCGCCGGGATCGGTCGCCGCCGGGTCGAGATGCGGACGGATCCAATCGTCGCTGAACTTGCCGATCAGGATCTTGGGGCCCGCCGCCATGCCCCCTTCGGGGGAACCCGCCACAAGGTTGCGCTTGGCGTCGTTCCCCAGCGCATCGCGCAGACGGGCGAGGCCGTAGTCGACGCGCGGTGCGAGGGGAAGATTGACCAGGATCTGCAGGGTGGGCTCCGCGGCCTGGGCCCGGATGGCGGCTGGGGTCGCGAGCGCGGCAAATACGAGGGCGAGGCGGAATTTCATGGGAGGCGGCGGATGCGCAGGGCAAGATAGGGCAGCGAGGGGAGGGCGACGACGCGGCTCTCCGCATCCAGGAACGTGTAGTGGTCCTTCTTCTTGGCGGTGAAGGCCCCGGGCACGGGCGTGCGCCTCAGGGAGCCTGGAACCGTAGGCGCAGGCTGCCGCGAAAGACACCCGAGAGGGTGGCAGGCTGGGAATGGGGGCCGATCAGGTCCGGCACATGGTTCTTGTTGGCCATGGCCGGGATGACGGAATAGGCGCCGATCCCGAGGGGCGGAAGATTCAGCATGGGGCCGACCCGGCCATCGTTCGGCCGGTAGACCCCCAGGTACGGGCTGTCGCCCTCGTTGAGCAGGGCGAGGTCGCCCTCGGTCGTGCTGAGCACGGCCCATTTCCAGCCACTGAAGAAACCCTTGAACTCGGGATAGATCCAGGTTTCGCCGGGCACGGTGTCGTTGTAGGCATTCTGCCAGACGTCGAGTGCGGTGCCCTTCAGCCGATTCTGCCACACGTGATAGGGGCCGCCGCCGAGCCAGCGCTTCGCCTTCACGTTCTTTTCCGGGTAGTCGAAGGCGACGCCGAAGATATCGGCCGTCCCATCGAAGATGCCAGCGTAGTCGAGCTGGAGGTCGCCCGAATCGGAAATGTGCCAGCGCACGGCGTGCAGCGGGCCGGAGTAGGTCGCCTCGACGGTGGCCTGGGAGCCCGCGACCGACGCCTGGAAGCTGGCGAGCTCATGCGGGCCGGAAACGTCCGCGAAGTTCCGGGCATGGCGCCGGTAGGCGACGAGGTGCGGCCCACGAATCGAGAAAGTCCGGCCGGCGTGGCTCAATGCCGCCAACTCTCCCGTGACGGGATCGAAACGGGCCTCCACGGAACTGCCGCGCAGCACCAGGAGTCCGTTTTCCTGGAAGCGCTGGAGGGGTTTCGCCCGTTCGGTCGGAGGCGGCCCGGCGTAGGCGAGGGCCGGCTGCCAGCTCCATGACCAGGTCCACAGGATGCGCCCGGCCGGATCCTTCGCGGCGACATAGAGCGCGCCGGCCTCCCTCCATGATAAGGGCAGGGGAAGTTGCAATCTGCCCGTCCCGTGGGGCGCGACCTCCGGGCCCCGGACCTCGCCCTTGGCGATTGATTCATGACCGTTGTGCGCGCCCTGGCCGGGCAGGGGAAAGCGGACCAACTCCCAGCTGAAGGTGCAGCGATCGAGATCGGTGAAGTCGTAGTCGTTCTCCACCCCGAGGCCGCCGGAGAAGTCCGCCGGCAGCTGGTCGGGCCCCACCTGGACAGGGGACCAGATCTGCCTGACGGCGTAGAAGCTGCCCTCGCGCTCGCGATGGGGACCGACGATGCCGTCCGGCGCCCAGCTGTCCTTGGAGTCGAGCCGGCCGTTCTGATCGGTGCGGACGGCGGATTCGTCGAGCAGCGCCCAGATGAAGCCGCCGGCCGCCAGCGGCTGGTGTCCCATAATGCTCCAGTAGTCCTCGAGGCCTGCGCCCGCGCCGCCGTCGTAGTTGCCGTGCAGGAACTCGGTCGGCATGAAGATGTCGGGCCCCTGGGCGAGCAGCGCAGTCTGCGCATAGTTGCGGTAATGCGCGGTGTTCACGTTGCCGAAGAGCGCCCAGGGATGGAGGACGTTCCGATGCTGGGGGTCCCACAGGCCGAACTGGCCGTCGTTGGCGAAGTTGTTGCCGCCCTCGTTGCCATTGTCCCAGAAGAGGATGCTCGGATGGTTCACGTCGCGGCGGACCATCTCGCCGATGAGGCTCGCGCCGGTGGCGGTGTCGTAGGCGCCGTGCCACCCGCCCAGCTCGTCCAGGACGTAGAGCCCCAGCTCGTCGCAGGCCTCGAGAAAGTCGGCGTCCGGGGGATAGTGCGACATGCGGACCGCGTTGAGGTTAGCCTCCTTCATCAGCCGCACGTCGTCATAGCAGATCTGCCGGCTGAGCGTGCGGCCGCTCTCGGGCCAGAAGCTGTGGCGGTTGACGCCCTTCAGCCGGATCTTGCTGCCATTGAGGTAGAGCCCGTCGCCGGCGCGCACTTCGAAGGTGCGAAAGCCGAAGGGGGAGGCGAGGGTGTGCCGCGAAATCCCGTTGCTGGCCAGCGTCAGCCGCAGACGGTAGAGATTGGGTGTTTCCGCAGTCCACAGCCGGGGATGGTCGAGCCGGGCCCGCAGGGTGACCTTGGTCGCCATGGGGCCGACCGGCGCGGAGAATTCGGCGCCCACCGGCTTCCCCTCCGCGTCGACGACCTGGCCGCGGACCTCGGCGCCGGGGTCGAGCCCCCGACCGAGGTAGACCTCGGCGGCCAGCCGGCCGTCCGCGCGCGCATCGATCGCCGTGCGCTCAATGAACTGGGCCGGGACCGCCTCAAGGCGGACGGGTCGAAAGATGCCGGCAAAATTCCAGAAGTCGGCATACCGCTCGGCGTCGTTGACGCTGGGGTTCGCGGACTTCTCGCTGACCGTCACCTCGAGAAGGTTGGCCCCATCGAATTTCAGCAGGGGGGTGATGTCGTATTGAAAGCGGTAGAAGGCGCCCTGGTGGACCGGCCCGGCCGACTGGCCGTTCACCTTCACCTCGGCATCGGTCATGACGCCGTCGAAGACCAGCCGCACCCGTCCGTCTTTCCAGGCGGCCGGGACGGTGAAGGAGAGGCGGTAAAGGCCCCGGTCAGCGACCATCCGGTCGCGCGAGGGATCCTGCTTCGAGGGGCGGTGGTCCAGCCCGTATTCGTAGGTGCCGAAGCCCTCCTGCTCCCAGCAGGACGGGACCGGGATTTTCGTCCAGACCCCCGCCTTCCGACCGCCGGTGCACATGAAGTCCCAGGACTTGGCGTCATCCTTGCCGGTGCCGGAGAGGTACTGCACCTGGGTTTCCACCGGCGCCGCCGTCAACCGGGGCATTCCAGCCACGCTCAGGGCGAGGAATGCGGAGAAAAAAACGCAGAATGAGCCGGGGAAGCGCGGTCGCAGGGGTTGCATCACGTTAGGGGCTATTGAAAACTAAGCGGGGATGCGATCAACCCCAGATTCCATGCCGGCCCGTTGCGGGTGGCGCGGGCTGGCGGGCTGGCCGGTGGCAGCCGTCATGCTCGTGGTTTTCTGGCTGCTGATGCTGGCCAGCCTCCGTGAGAAGAGCGTCACGACCGATGAGATCGTCCATCTGACCGCCGGCTATTCCTACTGGCGTTTCAACGACTACCGCCTGAATCCCGAGAACGGCAACCTGCCGCAGAGGGTAATGGCGCTGCCGCTGCTGGCGGGCTCATACCGGTTCCCGCCACGGGAGACGGAGGCCTGGCGCACCTCGGCCGAATGGGCCGTGGCGGATTCCTGGTTTTATCAGCTCGGCAACGACGTGGCGGCCATGCTGCGGCGGGGCCGGGCCGCGAGCGGCCTGCTGGCGGTGGCGCTGGGCGCCCTGGTCTGGGGCTGGTCGCGCCGGCTTTTCGGGCCGTGGGGCGGGATGCTCTCGCTCCTCTTGTTTGTCCTCAATCCCTCGATCCTGGCCAACGGCGCGCTGATGACCTCGGACACGGCTTGTGCGCTCTTTTTCCTGGCCGCCACCGGGGCGCTGTGGCGCGTGCTGCACCGGGTGTCACCCGGCCGGGTGCTGGCGAGCGCCGGGCTGATCGGCTGCCTCTTTCTGGCCAAGATGTCGGCGATCCTCATCGTGCCGATCGCGGGCATACTGGCGCTCGTTCGCCTGGCAACGGGGCGGCCGCTGCCCCTTCGCTGCGGCCCTCTGCGCCGGCACGTCGCCAGCCGGGGCGGGCAGGCCGCGATCCTAGCGGGAGTCTTCGTCCTGCACCTGCTCATCGTGGCGACGGTGATCTGGGCCAGCTTTGGCTTCCGCTATGCGGCGTTGGCCGAGGGGGCGCCGGGACCGGATCACCTGCGCGATCCCTGGGAGCAGGTGCTGGGCATCCCGGAGCCGGCGGCCCTGCTCGAATCGCTGGACCTGGCTCCGGAGCAGCGGGCGGCGGCCCGGCAGGCATTCATCGCGACGGGGGTGCGGACGAATGACTGGTCGCCGGCCGCGGCGGCCGCGCTCGCCGAGGTCCGCCGGACCGTCCTCACTTCCTCCCAGGGTGCGCGCCTGGATGTCGCGAGGGCGACCCCGCCGGCGCTGGCGCCGCGGCTGCTCGATTTCATCCGGCGCCACCGGCTCCTGCCGGAGGCCTATGTCTACGGCTATGCCACGACCTGGAAGTACTCGCAGTACCGGGGCGCGTTCCTGAATGGGCAATTCAGCCTCTACGGTTGGCGGTGGTTCTTTCCCTACACCTTTCTGGTGAAGACGCCGCTGCCGGTCTTCGGGGTGCTCCTCATCGCGGCGGCGGCGGGATTGGCTCGGTGGCGGCAGACGCGGCGGCATCCCGGTTCAGCAAAGGGAACGGCCTACGGGACCTGGCCGCTCTGGACGTTTTGGGCCGTGTATTGGGCGGCGGTGATCCCGAGTCATGTCGACATTGGGCACCGGCATATCCTCGCGACGTATCCGCCGCTCTTCATCCTTTGCGGCGTGGCGGGCAGCTGGGCCGCTGGCGCTTCGGCCCGCTTTCCCCGCTGGATCCTGGCTTTGCTCCTGGGCCTGCTCGCCGCCGAAGTCGCCTGCCGGTTTCCGAACTACCTCGCCTATTTCAACGCCATCGACGGCGGGTCGGCGCAAGCGTACCGCCACCTGGTCGACAGCTCGCTGGACTGGGGGCAGGATCTTCCCGGCGTGCGCCGCTACCTGGAGGCACATCCCGCGCCGGGGCCGGTCTACCTGGCTTACGCGGGGGCGGGCAGCCCCGGCTACTACGGAATTGCGGCGCGCCCGCTTTACCCGCGGACCCAGCCGATGATGACTCTGTCGTTTCCCGCGGCCCGCGAGCAGGCGCTCCGCGAGGACCTCGGGCGGCGAAATCCGGACTATGAGATCGCGGCGGCCGGTATCCGGGATGGGATCGAGACCGTCGCCTTGCTGAAAAAGGCGGCGGCCCTGCGGCTCGAGCCCGGGACCTATTTCATCAGCGCGACCCTCCTGCAGCCCGTCGAATACAATGCTCCCGGTCCGTGGGGGCCATGGAACGCAGTCTACGAGGCCACCTACCAGGGCCTGGTCGCGCGGAGCCGGCCGCTCCTGGGCGACGACCCGGCGGAGCGCAGGGCGGCTCTCCGGTCCGGCTCCCTGGGCGAGTGGGGAAGGACCCTCGACGATCTCGACGCCTATCGGTTCGCGCGGCTGACGGCGTATCTGCGCGAGCGGGAACCGTCCGACTCGGTGAACTACTCAATTCTGGTCTATCGCCTGACCGGCCCCGACCTGACCCGCGCCTTGGAAGGGCCTCCGCCCGCTCCGTAGCACATTGCGACCCGGGTGGGTTAGACCCCATAGCGGGCGATCGGGCTTCCCGGTACTCTCGGGGGTATGAAAGCTTCCACTTCGGGTTTACTTCCCTTCACCCGTCCCGTTTCCGCCGGACTTGGGTCGCGTGCCGCCGTCAACGTCAGCGGCCCTGACCAGAGCCAGATCGCCATCGACGCCGGTCGCATCGACCGCTTCACCGCCGGCGACGAATCCGCGTTTGTCGAAATCATGCGGGACAACCACGACCGGCTCTTCGCCATCGTCCTCAACATGCTGCACAACCACGGCGACACCGAGGAGATCGTGCAGGACACCTTCATCCGGGCCCACCGGGGCCTCGCCACCTTCCGGCGCGAATCCTCGCTGCGCACGTGGCTCTACCGGATCGCGACCAACCTCGCCCGCAATCGCTATTGGTATTTCCAGCGCCGCTTCCGCCACGCCACGGTCTCGCTCGACTGTCCCCTCGAGAGCTCCACGGGCGGTTCCCGCGAATTCGGCGACCTGATCGCGAACGGCTCCCCCGATCCGGCCCACGAGGCGTCGCAACAGGAGTTCGGCGGGCTCATGAGCCGCTGCATGGCGCAACTGGAGCCCGCGCACCGGGGCATCCTCACCCAGCGCTTTGTGAAGAACCTGTCCTATGCGGAAATCGGCGCGGCCCTGGGCATCCGGGCCGGCACGGTCAAGAGCCGGCTGGCCCGCGCCCGCCAGCGGCTGCGCCTGCGGATGGCCGAGACCTGCCCGGAGATCTCCCTGCACGAGTGGATCCGGCCCTATCGGGACATCAACGCGGGCTCGACGATCGCGGCGGCCTAGGCTCGGCCACATCTTCATCGACTTTGAACCGGACCCACCCATGATCGGGCCCGATGGGGTTGGCTCTTCCCGAGCCGCCCCCGCGGCCGTGAAGACCATCAAGACCCTCCTTGCCGACGATCATACGATCGTGCGGGAGGGGCTGCGCTCGCTCCTGCGGGCCGACAGCGGAATCGAGGTCGTCGGCGAGGCCCACAACGGGCGCGAGGCCGTGAAGCTGACGCTGGCGCTCCGACCCGACATCGTGGTCATGGACATCGCCATGCCCCTGCTCAACGGCCTCGAGGCCACCCGGCAGATGCTGGCCGCGGCCCCGGCCACGAAGGTCATCATCCTTTCCGCGCACAGCGACGACGCCTACATCGACCGCGTCGTCGCGGTGGGCGCCTCCGGATTTCTCATCAAGCAGACTTCCGCGCAGATCCTGGGCACCGCCATCCACCAGGTGATGGCCGGGAACCACTTTTACAGCCCGCAGGTCTCGCGGCGCGTGCGCGACCACTATCAGAAGCCGGACAAGGCGGGGGGACTGCTCGTGAAGAAGGCGACCGGCCTGACCGCGCGCGAGCTCGAGGTGATCCAGCTGGTCGCCGAGGGCCAGCCCAACAAGCAGGTCGCGGCCGAGCTGAACATCAGCATCAAGACGGTCGAGAAGCACCGGCAGCACCTGATGGACAAGCTGAACATCCACGACACCGCGGGCCTGACGCGCTATGCGATCGCCCAGGGGATCATCGAGAGCAGCGTGCAGCTGACGATCGTCTGATTTTTCAGGGTCGCCGCCTGGTTCCAGGCTTGAGGCGACGGGGCGGGCGGCGTGAAGCATCCCTTATGGGCGCTCCGGTAGTCAGAAATGACTACATTAGGCGGTCTACCATCAGCCGATCCGGCCAACTCTGCCTCAAATGGTCCTTTAGGCTCCTCGATTGGTCCCGATTACGACGGAGACAGGAAAGAGTCCCGCCCTTCGAACCCCCAACGGAACCAACAATATGAACATGGCCGATATCAGCTCACGCGCCGCCCAGCAAAGCCTGGCGAGCAGCTCCTCCCAGGAAGCGACCGAGACCCTTGCCCAGACGAAGCTCGAGGCCGCCAAGGGCGACCCGCAGGCGATCCAGAAGCTCACCCGCATCCAGGCCCAGCAGGCCGGCCAGGACGCCGACAAGGATGGTGACAAGGACAGCGGTGGGGCGGAAAGCGCGCCCATCGACACGAGCGTCGTCTTCACGGCCAAGGCCTGAGGACGGCGAGTCAAGACCTAGCGCGCCAGGTCGAGGTTGGCGCGCGCATTTTGCAGGCCCGGATTGAGCCGCAGGGCCTCGGCCAGCTCGGCGGCGGCTTCCCGCCGGCGGCCCAGCTGGAGCAAGGCTGCACCCAGGTTGCCGTGGGCCTCGGCGAGGCCGGGCGCCAGCCGGACGGCCGACCTATATTGGGAGACGGCGTCCTGGGTCCGATTCAGCAGCAGCAGGGCGTTGGCGTAGTCGCACCGCGCGTTGGGATCGCCGGGCTCCAGCCGCACGGCCGCTTCGTATTGGCCCGCAGCCTCCGGGAGACGCCCGGCCTGAAAGAGCGCCAGGCCCCAGTTGTAGTTCACCTTGGCCAGCGCGGGATCCATGCGCAGCGCCTCCGCGTATTGCGCGACGGCCTCGTCCCACCGGTGGGCCTGGGCCATGGCCACGCCCAGGTTGTTGTGGGCCTCGGCGAAGCCAGGCTTCAGGCGGAGCGCGGCTTCGTCCGCCTGGATCGCCTCGGGTATCCGGTCGACCTTCAGGAGCTCGGTGCCGTAGTCGTAAAGGGCCTGGGCGTGGTGCTCGACACTCGCGCAGAGGTTGAAGGCCACCGACCCGGCGAGCAGGAGGCCCCAGCCCCAACGCGCCGCGCGCCGACGCGCCGGCTGGCCGGCGAGGGTGCGTTCCAGGCCAAGGATGCCGATCACGGCCAGGAGGATGAGGAGCGAGAGAAATTCAGGCTCAAAGCGGCTCGAGACATAGTAATAGAGGCCGAGCGTCAGTGCATTGATGACAAAGAGAGCGAGCACCCATCCTGAATAAGTGCGTAGGAGGGAGCCGGCGGGATCGTTCCGGCCCCGCCAGGCCAGCGGTGCGGCCAGCGCCAGCCAGGCGAGCGGGAGGTCGACGAGGACTCCATAGGGGTTCTCGACCGCGCCATGACCCGGGGGCAGGGGAGGAACGGTCACGCGCCCGATGAAGGGGAAGGGCCAGGCCAGGCGCACCGGCTCCAGGAAGTAGACCCGCAGGTTGAAGAGGAGATAGCTGAGGCTGAAATGGCGCTGGTTGGCCTGGCGAACATCGGCCGTGAGCTGAAAATGCTGACCGAATTCCCCCGCGTGGCCGAACCGGAGTCCGTTGTAGAGCACCAGGCCGAGGCCGCAGCAGCCTAGCGGAACCAGGGCGGCGACTCCGAGGCGGATGAGCCGCAGGGCAGAAGGGCGTTCAGCCGATCCGTGGAAGATCGGCGCCAGCAGGATGACAGCGCCGACGAGCAGGGAGGGCCGGGCTGCGATCGCCAGCCCATAGGCGGCGCTGGCGGCCGCCAACCAAGTCTCGCGCCGCCGGTCCGAGGCATGCAGGGCGCGCCAAACCGCGGCCAGCGAAAGTACGACGGCCATCTGCCCACAGCTGATCGCGACTTCATAGACCTCCGCCCGCGCGAGGAGCACCGGCGCGCCCGCGGCCAGGCCGAGGGCCAGCGCACCGGCCGCGACCACGATTCCGGAAACCTCCGGAAAGTACCGTCGCCAAAGCCCGCGCAGCACGCCGACGCTGGCCAGAAACCCGACTGCGCAAAACAGGGCGGCCGCCTCCCGGTGCCAGAGGTAGTGGCCGGTGAGCGCAGCGAAGGGCCAGAAGAGAACCAGCGCGGGTCCAATGCCGAAATAGAGGTAGAAGTGACCATGGAAGTAGCTCAGATCGTGCAGCCGGAACGCGAGCGACCGAAAGCGGGCGTTGGCGTCCGGATCAAGGGGATCGGCGAGCTGCCCGAGCCCCGGAGGCACGGCGACGGGCAGACTGAGCTGGCCGGCGCTGAATCCGCGCGCCAGGAGATTATAATAGGTGTCGTCGGCGGTTGGCGCCGACAGCTCCATCAGGCCCGATTGCGATGCGCAAAAGTAGACTGCAATGACCGCCAGACAAATAGTGCCCAATAGCCCGAATTTTAGGCTGATGGTCCGGGCTGGCTCGCGCGGAGGGGCCGGAGATTGGGGCACATTCAAATTGAAGCAGGATTGGTCACGCCTTGGCAAAGCCGCTTCGACTTGTGAACTATCTGCTCGATACCGACGTCATCTGTGAGCCGACCCGCCCAAGGCCCGATCGCGCGGTGCTGGCCTGGCTTTCCGGGATGGACGAAGACCGCCTGTACATCAGCGCCGCGACCCTGGCGGAGGTGCAGCGCGGCGTTTCCCGGCTGGCGCGGGGAAATCGGCGGGAAGGGATCCAGCAATGGCTGGATTGCGATGTGTTGGAGCGTTTCGGCGATAGAATCCTGCCGGTGGACCATGCCGTGGCCGTGCAGTGGGGGCAGATCATGGCCGAGGCTGAATCCAACGGACGAACGATGAACCTGCTCGATGGCTTCATCGCGGCAACCGCGATGGCAAAAGACCTGACTTTGGTGACCCGCAATATAGCCGATTTCCGGGATTCGGTCCCACAAATCGTCAACCCGTGGAAGGATCACGGCGGGTGGTGAGCTCGCGCCAGTTGAGACCGAGGTCGACGACAAGAAGTGAAGCCAGGGTGAAGGCGATGACGCCAACGGTCGCGAAAGTGTCGCCGAGGTGGCTCCAATAGCGGGGCCAAAGGTTCAGCACGCGGGTTGAAACGAAGGTAAAGGTAACGGCATAGGACCGGGCCATCCATTGGCGATGCTGGACGATCTGGCGGTTGCGCGCGGCGATGAACGCGGCGGTGGTACAGGCAATCCAGGCGGCCGCCTGCATGAGCGTTCCGGCAAAGGCCGGACGGCCGGCGGCAAGGTCGACGCCGGTTGCGGCTCCGACAAAGACGGCGCCGACGTAGATTCGGCCGAGAACGCGATGGAGTCGGAGATGACGCTCGCGGATCCGCGAGGAGAAATTGATGGGGCCGATGAGGAGGGCAAAAATCCCGGCGAGCGTGTGCGGGATGAGCATATGGCGGTCGGAGATGACCTGCCGCCGGTAGGCGTGGTACATGGGATAGTCCGTGACCAGGAGCACTTCCGAGGTGATGAAAACGAAGAGCGTGGTCAAACCAAGGCCGATCCAGAGAACGGTCTTGAATCCGGAGCGTTTGGCGGCAGGCGCAGGCAGTGCGGAAGTTGTCATGATTCCCCTGGCACGGGGATCCCGCCTGACGTGGTCGCACGCACGGGGGGGGTTGATGACAGATTAGTCACATTCGCCGCAAGAAGCGAAGAAGAGGTTGGTGGCCGTTATAGCCTGAAGCTGGAGTTTGGCTTTGCCTCACTCAATGCCCTTATTGGCAGGTAACGATTTACGGAGCAAAGATTCGCACAATAAATATTATGTTAAATAACGTGATCGCGGAAATTTGCGCTAGTCTCAGCGCTTCTTCTGCGGTTTTTTATCCAGTCTACAACGGAGGAGTTACTTGGGATGCGATCGGAAGGGCATCTGCTCCTTAAGCCGACCGGCTTCGCATGAAGATATTGTCGACGGCCTTCGACACATGCGCCCAGTTTGCCTGGTAGGCCGCGATGCTGGCGCGGCTGGAGGCCGCCGCAGCCGGGTTTGCCTTGGCGGATTCCGTGGCGCTGGCCAGGGTGGCGTTCAACTCCTGGGCAATCTCCGCGGTCCGGGCGCCCGCTTGCGCCTGCGACGCCAGGGAGAGCCGCAGCTTGGCGTTGTCGGCGGCGAGCGTTCGGACATGGGCTGTCAGGGCCACCGCGATCACCAAAGCCGCGGCCACAAGCACACCGCCGCCGCCGATCACGGGCGGCTCAATCGTGGAAATCCACCGCGTGGAATTCCCCGGAACCGGACTGCACGACTTTGTCTTTGGCGGTGACCTGGGCATCCTGCATGGTAATGTTTACGTGCATCTTGTGCTCGGCGAAACTGATCTCGTCAATTTGACCGGGTGAAATCAGGATTTCCTTGCCGGAATACCAGGGCCCGGTCTTGACCATCACCTCGTGAATCGCCCAGGTCTTGGGATCGGAGGTGAAACCGCAGACGTGGCCGATGATCCCGTCGAATGACTCGACGCCATAGCCGTCTACTGCCCGGGTGCTGCGCAGGTGATTGTCGTCCTGATCGTGCTGGAACTGCGGGGCCGCGGCGTCGGGCTTCGCGGCCGGCAGCAGCACGGGATAGCTGCCAATGCCCCAGGACCAGCGGCCTTCCCAATAGGTCGGCCAGCCGAAGTAGCGGTAGTACGTGATTTCGTACTGGCGCGAGACCGGCAGCTGCGTCTCGATCGGGGGACTGTTTTGAATCTGCTGTCGGGTCAGGTTCAACGGCGGCGGCATGCCCTCCTCGTAGATGGAACCGAAGGCGAAGGGCGACAGGAGCACCTTTCGTCCGTTCAGCCAGGAGCCGGTTTCCGCGACCACGTACCGGATGACCCAGGCCCTGTCGTCAAAGTAGAAGTCCGTGATATGGCCGATGTCGCCATCCTGGGCGGCCAGCTTCGTGCCGTAAAAGTCCTTGATGTTTTTCGGCATGATCTCAGTTCGCCGTCGGCGAGTCCGCCCGTTCCAGGAGCTCGACCTGGCGCTCCAGCGAGTCGCAGCGGTAGGCGAGCTGGCCGACGACCAGGATGAGGCGCTTGACGTTTTCGTCGGTGGTGGCGGGGAGGATGTTGTTCGCAACTTCGCGCAGATCGGCGAAATTGTTTTCGGCGGGGAGAAGGGACATAGGGAGGAGGGACGGGCGGGTTGACGGGATGCGCTCCTTAGCGCCTGGGCTTGAAGGAATTTTGGTGCAGGCGGATATGGCTGTCGGCCTTGGAGATGCCGGAACTGAGGCAGGCCCTGGCTTCGAGCCAGTTGTCCAGGTCCCGCCCGGCGGCGAATCCGCTCTGGTCATAGAGGTGATAGGCATAGTCGCGGATCTCGTCTTCGGTCAGCGAGGCGGAGATGTCTGAGGCGTGGGGGGATTTTGTGCTCATGAGATGGGTCGCGGGTCGGCCGCCGGGCTGAGAATGCGCTTATCGCCGGAATGGGTCTATAGGGTATAACCCTCCTCAGGCGGCGTTGGCGCGGCGGTGCCCGGGTTCTCCCGCCGGCTCCCCGTCAACGGGACTTGAGGCTCCTCGAGGTTGTGCCGGCGCGGTAGGTGACCGGCACCTGCCAATCCGCGTACCTTGGATCCAAGGTCCGCATCGCCTTGACCACCTCCTGCCGGAACGTGGTTTCGATCAGGCTCCCCTGCCCCGGCCAGATCTTAAAGTGAACGCGCACGTGCCGCCAACTGCCGCCTTGGGCGGTCTCGATCTCGCCGATGATCGGTTCCGCCAGGATGATCGCCCCGAACTGGATCCACATGCCGACCGCGATATTCTCGACGATTTGGAGCGCCTTGGGCGCGTCCGTGTCCGGCGGAATCTGGGGGTCGGCATAGGCGTCCACTCCCCCGTGGGGAAAGCGGCTGACATTTCCGATCGTGCGGTTGGGAATGAAGACCTTCTGGTTGTAGAAATTTACGACCTTAGTGAAGCGCATCCCGATCTCCGAAACCCGACCGATCACACTGGTGGTCGTTCCCACGACTTCGACCATGTCGTTCACGTCCAGCGCGTCCCAGAAGATCAGCGTCAGGCCGATGACGATGTCCTGCACCAAGCCCTGAGAACCGAAGCTAATGGCCAGGCCCAGCACGGAGGCGCTTGCCAAATAGGCCGTCAGGCTGAAGCCGAATTCCTGCAGAATCAGGCCCACAGCCACAAAATAGCAGAGGAAGGCGACGCTACTGGCCATCAGCCGCGTCATGGTGTCGAACTTGGGCTTTTGGGTCGCAGCGCCTAGGCGACCCTTCTGCCCATGGCTCCGGATCAACAGCCATTCGCTGGCGCGCCGGATCGCCCGGGCGGCAACGTGCGCCAGGAGCGCAGTCCCGATAATGATCAGAATCCGCATGCCCGCGGACGATTCATGCACGATAAAGTGGCCGTAAATCCGGCTCAAACCGTCAAAGGCCGGCAAGGTGAGCGGTGGAATTGGCGACAGGGTGCTCATGATGATCTGGTACCGAGCCGCGACGCGCCCGGCGCGGAGTGGCGGCAGGCCGAAGCAGCGGATCGGCGGGCTTCCCCGGCCGAACTAGCTGGTGGCCACATGAAGCCGGACGTCGACATTTCCGCGCACGGCGCTCGAGTACGGACATAGGAGGTCCGCGGCTTCAATCAGCCTTCTCGCCTGGTCTTCGGGAAGGCCGCGGGTCACGACAAAAATGTCGACGTCCAACGTATAGCCTCCCGCCGCATTCTGGCCGATGCCGACCTCCATCGAGGTCTGGGTGTCGCGCGCCACGAGCTTGAGGCTTAGCGCGGCCGCCTGCAGCGCGCTGTCGAAACTGACCGCATAGGCCGCAGCGAAAAGCTGCTCGGGATTGGTCTGCTTCCGGCCCGAGTCCGGCCGGGCCAGGTCGACCGAGAGGGCGCCGTCGTCGGATCGCACATGGCCGGCCCGGCCGCCGGTCGCGGTGGCGCGGGCTTTGTAGGATATTTTCATCGGCACCGCGCTCTTCCTCACGGGTGCCGGAGAAAGCGCAGCTCGATCTGCTGGCGATCGCCCTCCCGCCGGAGTTCGCAGAGGAGTGGCAGGCCCCGGCGCGTAACGCCAAGATTCCGGCGATAGTGTTCGATCTGGCGGACTTCCTCGAGCGCGGTTTCGTCGAAGGAAGGTTCGGCCTTCGCGTCGGCCCGGACCTCGCCCAACAGGCCGCGCAGACAGTAATACCGGAGCAGATTTGGATGTACGTCGAGGAGGCGGGCGGCGGAATCGAGTGAATAGGTCCCGGCGGCGTGGCTGGGCACACAAACGAGGGTCAGCGTGGAATTTGAAAGAAGGATGAAGTTATTCATGACAGAGTTCGGAAAAGGTGGATGAATGACCCGCTCTCATGCTTAAGCCCGATGTCCCATTCGGCGGACTAGAATGCGCTAGAATTCGCGCTGGAGCTATGGGGTATTACCCTAGCGGACATGGACCGGGCTGGCCCGACCGTCCTGCCAATCACCCCCCTGCAACGCCGAGAATTCGACCGATGAGCGCGGTCACGGCCATCGCCAGGGCACCACCCACGGTGACCCGTAACGACGCGCGGCCCAGGGGCGCCCCGCCGAGGTAAGCACCAAGCGCGCCGAGAACAGCGAGGCTCAGCAGGCAGAGTATCGCAATGAAAGGAATGTGCAGCGATGTCGGTGCGAAAAAAAGGGCCGCAATTGGAATCGTGGCGAAGAACGCAAAGCTGGCGGCGGATATCCACGCGGCTTGCAACGGACGCGCGAGTGATTTCAGGTCGATCCCAAGTTCATCGCGCAGGTGCGCGCCAAGCCGGTCACCTGCGCTGAGCTGAACCGCGACCTTCATCGCGAGATCTTTCTCCAGGCCTCGATTCTCATAGATCAAGGCCAGTTCCTGCAATTCGGCTTTCGGTGCGTCCGTTAGCTCCTGCGTTTCGCGGCCAATGTCTGCCTGTTCCGCATCCCGTTGCGAGCTGACCGAAACATATTCTCCTACTGCCATCGACATTGCCCCGGCAACAAGGCCCGCCACACCTGCGACAAGAATCGCCCGCTGCGATGCCGACGCAGCGGCGACACCAATCATGAGGCTCGCGGTTGAGACAATGGCGTCGTTCGATCCGAGCACCGCGGCACGTAGCCACCCTATGCGCCCGCTTTGATGCATTTCGCTTTGCTTCGTAGGGACGTCAGGTTTCGTCTTCATGTGTCGCTGCTTTCCTCCACTCTAAACCACCCGTAGTACGATTTTCCCGCACGTGTGGCCGCGCTGACTGAGTTCCTGGCCGCGAGTCGCATCGGAGAGAGGCAGGATCGTTTCCACGATTGCCTTGATTTTCTCGGCATCGGCGAGCCTTGCGATTTCGGCCAGCTGGGTGTCGTTCGACTGAGTGAACACGAAGGCCTGCCGTACGCCGTGGGCCGCCGCGGTCTCGGGAGAGGGCGGGCTCGCGATGGAAACGAGGATACCGCCGGGCTTGATAACCTTCCAGGAGCGCGCCTGCGTGTCACCGCCGATGGTGTCGAGGACCGCGTCAACCGGCTGGACCGCTTCCTCGAAACGTTGGGTGTCGTAGTCGATCACCTGGTCGGCTCCGAGCTTGCGCAGGAAGTCGTGGTTGCGCTCCGCCGCGGTGCCGATCACGTGCGCGCCCCGCCATTTCGCCAGCTGGACGGCGAGGTGCCCCACCCCTCCGGCGGCGGCATGGATGAGCACGCGCTGACCGGCGGTCAGCGCCGCCGCCTCGAAGAGGGTCTGCCAGGCGGTCAGGCCGGCCAGGGGCAGGGCGGCCGCGTGAAGATGGTCGATCGATTTTGGTTTCAGGGCCACCTCAGATTCCTTGATCACGATGAATTCCGCATAGGCCCCGTCGCGGGACGGATCGGGCCGGCTGAAGACCTCGTCGCCGAGCTTGAGCCGGGTGAGCCCGGACCCGAGGGCCTCGACGACGCCGGAGACATCCCACCCCAGGATCAAGGGGAGGGTGTGATGCAGCATGCCCTGGAGCAATCCGGCCCGGACCTTCCAATCGATGGGATTGATCCCGGCGGCGTGGACCCGCACCAGCACCTCGCCCTCGTGCGGATGGGGCCGCGGGGCGTCCTCATAGGACAGGACCTCCGGGCCGCCGTAGGAATAGATGCAAACTGCCTTCATGGTCTTCATGGGGACTTGGTCACAGGGCCCGGGGAGGTCAGGTCCCCATACGAGCGACGGACTTCCTCCACGTGGGCGCGGTAGGTTTCGGCGTCGCCAAAATCAAAGAAGTGCCGGTAGCGGCTATGCGCGCATTTCAGGCAGCGGGCGTGCTTGATGGGGCACCAATGCTGCTCGGTTCGGGCGGCGATCTCGGTGAAGTAAGCGAGGATGCCGTTCACATAGCCGCAGTAGTCGCAATTCAGCTTCTCCACCAGGTTCAGGTACGAGAGGTGGTGCCGGTCGAGTGCCACGTAGTCGCGCCGCCGCACTTTCGGAATGCCGTAGATGGGAAAGCAGATGGCCTGGTAGAGGGAGCCGACCAGGTCCATCAGCGCCACCGGGATGAGGCACATCCAGATCACCGGCGCGGTGACGACGACAAAAAAGCGCGAGTTCCGCAGGTACCGTCCCAGGCCCTCGCGGAATTGCCGGTGGCGCACTTTGGCGGCCTCCGCGAACCGCACCGTCTGATGCCGGATCCGATAGCTGAATTCGGCCTCTTTCCTTAGGGTCTCGTGCACGAGCTCCCGCTCGAGGAGTTTGATCTGGGCGAGCAGCTGGTCGATTCGGTTGGGCATACGGTGGGGGCCAGGCGCCGGAGGAAGGCTCCGGGGAGCGGTCCTGGGTGGAGGCAAGGCCGACGTTCCGCCGAGCATACCAGACCGCCGCCCGGCGGGCGATGGGGTGTTCTAGGTATGCGGGGGATTCGGCTGCGCCCCGGGGCGGCGGGAGCGGGCCTGTGGGTTTCACCCCATGGTGCCGCGGTGCCGTTTCCCCTAGACTGCCGCAACCCGCCACGCCGGACGGCCACCGCCAGCCCATGAAAAACATCCTCGTCCCCATCGACTTTTCCAATGCGACTCCGTCGGTGATCAAGGCGGGCCGGGTCCTGGCCCGCGAGCACCATGCGCGGATCGTGCTCATCAGCGTGGCCCCCCTGCCGGCGCTCGCGGAAGTGGCCTCAATGGCGGCGGAGGATTTTGTCGGTAGCGCCGAGGGCCCGGTGGCGGCCAAGCTGGCCCACTATGGAGACAAGCTGAACGCCGAGGGTTTGGAGACGCAGCCGTTCGAGCGCTACGGCCCCCCGGCGGAATGCATCGTGGAGGAAGCCCGGCGGATCTCCGCCGACTATATCGTCATGGGCTCCCACGGCCACACCGCGCTTTACGAAGCCCTGGTCGGAAGCATCACCGGCTGGGTCCTCAAGCATGCGCCCTGTCCCGTGGTCGTCGTGCCCGTCCTGGGGTTCAGCCCTGCTTTCACTTCGGGCCGCTAGCCGCTCCGTCATCCGGGCGTTTGGCGAATGGAGTGACGTAGGGAAATGCCTTAGCGGGATACCGCCGCGGCTCCAATTATCGGATGGCCCCGATTCTGGTAGTTTCAGGGCATGCAAACCGCAATGGCGCCCGCCTCCCCTGTCGTCGACGAAGACCTGCTCCGCGACTATGCTTATCACCTCTATTTGCACGAAGGCTGCATTCCCGGCCGGGAGATGGACGTTTGGCGCGAGGCGCTCGCCTGTCTGAGGGGCCGGATCCCTCCCCTGGCCGGACTTGCCTCGGGACGCGCCGGGTAGGAGCCGGTACGGTGCGAAACCCCGATCTCGCGCATGCGCACAAACCGATGTCCCGGGGCTGACCGGGGCCACCAACGCCCCTCGACCGGAGGTGCCTGGTGAAACTGCGCCTGGGCTCGCAGATCCTGCTGAGTTTTTTGCTGCTGGTGGCCCTTTCGCTGGCGGCCGTCGGCCTGCTTTCCTATCGGAGCGGCAGCAACAGCCTCAAGGCGGCCGTGATTTCCGAGGTGGCTTCACGGGCGGTCGACAAGCAGGCGGCCACGGACGACTGGATCGCCGAGCGCCTGGCTGACATGCAGCAGAACGCCCGTCGCGCCGACATGGTGGAGAAGGCGGCGGACCTGGTTGACGCCCCTCGCGGCTCGGTCGCCGCGGGCCGGGCCCGCACCATCCTCCTGGGGGAGATTGAGCCGCTGGCGTCCGGGCCCGACCCGCCCTTTCTCGAGGCCTTCGTCATGGATCCGGTTTCCGGGCTAGTCTTGGCCTCCACCCGCCCCGCCGAGGAAGGAAAGCTGAAGGCCGGACGTCCCTATTTTGACCTGGGCAAGGCGGACCTCTATCTGGCGCCTCCCTACCTGTCCGCGGACCTGGGCGCTCCCGCCATGACCGCCGCGATTCCGCTGTGCGCGGCGAACGGGCGCGTGGTGGCCGTGTTGGCCGCCCGGCTGAACTTTGCCGCGGTCAGCGAGATTGTGCAGCGGCGCACGGAGCGCCACCAGACCGACGACGCCTTTCTGATCAATTCCAGCCGGTTTGCGGTCACGCAGCCCCGCTTTATCGCCGAGCCGGTGGCCCTGCGCCGCCCGATCGATTCGGAGGCGATCCGCCGCTGCGCCGCGCATGAAAGCGGCGTGGTGCTGGCGCCCGACTACCGCGGCGTACCCTCGATCGCGGTTTACCGCTGGGACCCGGTCCGGCAGCTGGGCCTGATCGTGGAGATCGACCAGGCGGAAGCACTGGCTCCGGTGAGAGAGTTTGGCCGCTGGGTGCTCCTCATCAGCGGCCTGGCGCTGGTGGCCACGGCCGCCCTCGCCTACTTCCTGGCCCGGGGGATCACCCGGCCCCTGCATGTCCTGCAGGAGGGCGTTCGGGGATTTGCGGCTGGTACGATGCACGAGCCGCTGGCCGACTCCTCGAGCGACGAGGTCGGGCTCCTGGCCCGGGAGTTCAACCGGATGGCCGAATGCGTGGCGAGCCGGACGTTGGATCTGGTCAACGCCAACCTCGCCCTGCGGGCGGAGACCCTCCAGCGGGAGGAGGTCGAGGTGGTGCGGGAGCGACTGGCGGCGATTCTCGAGTTGACGAGCGACCTCGTGGGCATGGCCGATCCGTCGGGGCGGCTGATCTACCTCAACCAGGCCGGACGGGCCAAATTGGGACTGGAGCCCGCCGAGGACGTCACCGGCTTGGCCATCTCCGACTTTCTTACCGATCCCACGCACCATCCCGTGCTGACCGTGGGCATACCTGCCGCCATGCGCGACGGGACCTGGAGCGGCGAGACGGTCCTGGTGAGCCGGCAGGGCCTGGAAATACCCGTTTCGCAGGTGATCCACTCCCACCGCGGCCCGACCGGAGAGATCGAGCTGCTGTCGACCATCATGCGGGACATCACGGAGGTCCGGCAGACCGAGGCCAGCATTCGGCTTCACAGCGCCGCCCTCGAGGCGGCGACTAATGCCGTCGTGATCACCGATGCGCGCGGCACCATTGCCTGGGTCAATCCCGCCTTTTGCCGGATCAGCGGCTACAGCTTGGAGGAGGTCCGGGGAAGGAATCCCCGCCTCTGGGCCTCCGGGATGCAATCTCCGGAATATTACCGCACCCTGTGGCGCACCATCCTGGGCGGAGCCAGCTGGCGGGGGGAGCTGGTCAACCGGCGCAAGGACGGCAGCCTCTACACGGAGGACCTCGTGATCACGCCGGTGCGGGACGCGGCGGGTAAAATCCAGCATTTCATCGCGATCAAGGATGACGTCTCGGAACTCAAGCAAAGCCTGGCCAAGCTCAACCGGGCCCAGGTGGAGCTCGCGGCGAAGAACCGCGCCCTCGACGTCGCCCTGGTCGACGCCCGGGCGGCGACCGCGGCCAAGGGCACCTTCCTGGCGACCATGAGTCACGAGATCCGCACCCCGATGAACGGCGTGATTGGAATGCTCAATCTGCTCGCGGACACCCCGCTTGCGCCGGTGCAGCAGGACTTTCTCGAGACCGCCCGCTTCAGTGCCGAGTCGCTGCTTACCGTGCTGAATGACATCCTCGATTTCTCGAAGATCGAGGCCGGCAAGCTGGCGCTGGAGGAAGTCGATTTCAACCTGCGGGAGATCCTGGAGGGAACCCTCGAGCTGTTCGCGGGCCGGGCGCAGGAAAAGGGGCTGGAATTGGTCAGCGAGGTCGAACAGGACGTTCCCGCCGTGTTGCGCGGCGATCCCACCCGGCTCCGGCAAGTGCTCCTGAATCTCGTGGGCAATGCCCTGAAGTTCACCAGCCAGGGCGAGATCGTGGTCGGCGTCGGCGCCCAGCCGGAGGGACCCGGCAGCCTGCGGATGAAATTCTCGGTGCGGGACACGGGCGTCGGCATCGCGGTCGCCACCCAGGCGCGGCTGTTCGAGGCCTTTGCGCAGGCCGACGGCTCGACCACCCGGAAATACGGGGGCACGGGGCTTGGCCTGGCGATTTCGCGGCGAATCGTCGGCATGATGAAGGGCGAAATCACCGTCGCCAGCGAGGTGGGCCGCGGCTCGGTCTTTTCCTTCTCGGTCCTGCTGCGGCGCAGCCCGTCGGTCCAGCCGACGCCGGCGTCGGGCCTGATCGACGAACGGGTGCTGGTGGTGGACGACAATGCGGCGGCCCGCCAGGCGCTGAGCCGCCAGCTGGGAGCCTGGGGGATCCCCTGCACCACGGCCGCGGATGGCACCGCGGCGGTGCGCCTGCTGCGTTCCGCCGCCGGCGCCCACGAGCCGTATCCCCTCGCGCTGGTCGACCTGCAGATGCCGTCGATGGACGGATTGGCGCTCGCCCGGCTCATCAAGGACGATTCCGCGCTCGATGGCACGCGGGTCGTGCTGCTGGTCCCGCTGGGGTTTCGCCTGGAGGACGAAGTCCGGCTCGCCGCCGGTGTCGATCATTGCCTGCACAAGCCGGTGCGGCAGGGCCAGCTCATTGAATCTCTCGCCCACACCGCGCCGGGGGCGCTCCGCGGGCCCGCCCCGCCCCGGGAGGTCGCCGCCACTCCGGACCGGCCGCCCATTCCGCCGCTGCGGATCCTGCTGGCGGAGGACAATCTGGTGAACCAGAAGGTGGCGCTGGCGCAGCTGCAAAAATTGGGGCAGACGGCCGATGTCGTCGGCAACGGCCGGGAGGCCCTGGAGGCCCAGGTGCGCTCGCCCTATGCTGTCATCCTGATGGATTGCCAGATGCCCGAGATGGAGGGGTACGAAGCCACCCGGAGAATCCGGCAATTCGAGGGGGCGCCGGGCTTCGTCGGCCGTCCCGCCTACATCGTTGCGATCACCGCGAACGCGATGGAGGGCGACCCGGAAAAATGCCTGGCGGCCGGCATGGACTCTTTCCTGAGCAAACCGGTGGTCGAGGCCGACCTGGAGGCGGCGTTGCGGCAAGCCTCCGCCAAGTGCCGCGAAGACGCCGCCGATGCGTCCAGCGGGTCCCTGGGGGCGCCCAGGTAGGGCCGGGCCTCCCCCTCCCCCGCCGGTGCGCAAGCGCGCGCAGATCGGACATGAAACGCACGAATCTTGTCAAATTCTGCGGAGCAGGAGGGAGGCGGCGCAGCCATAGTGGGGCCATGAAAACGATCCTTGCAGCCATAGATTTCTCGCCGACCACAGAATCGGTTTTGAACCTGGCGATCCAGCTGGCCCGGCATGAGCAGGCCAGGATCATGGTCCTCCACGTCAACCCGACGATGCCCGGGATCCCCTATGCCGCACTCACGCCCGATGCGCTTGATGTCATGGTGACGGCGGCGCGGGAGAAGGCCCGGCACGAATTGACCGAGATTGTGCATCGGCTTGGCCTGCAAGGAATTGAGAGCGAGACTCGCCTGATTGTGGGAGACCGGCCGGCGGCCACGATTGTGGAGACGGCGGGAAAAATATCGGCTGCCTGGCTCGTCCTGGGAGCGCACGGCCACGGCCGGGTCTACGAAGCCTTCATGGGCAGCACGGCGCTGATGGTGGTGCGGAAGGCCCCCTGTCCCGTGGCCATTGTGCCGGCGGCCGTGGTGGAGTTGAAGGGAGCGGGGGTCCAGGCGGCGACGGCCTTGAAGTAGGCGCGGCGGGGTGCGATAAGACCGCCGGCGCCTCGGCATGTCCCTCCTCAAATACCTTCTGCTCGCGACCAGCTCGCTGTTCGTGATCGTCGATCCGTTGGCGGTCGTGCCGGCGTTCATCGCCATGACGCCCGACAATACCCCGGCCGACCGGATGCGCATGGCCCGGCTGGCCGCCGTCGTCATGGCGGGCGTCCTGTTCGTGTTTGGCTTTGCGGGACGGTGGATCTTCCGGTTTCTCGGCATCACGATGCCGGCCTTTGAAATTGCCGCCAGCATCGTGCTCCTGCTCGTGGCCCTGGACATGTTGCGGGCGCAGCGTTCCCGGGTCGTGGAAACGCGGGAGGAAACGGCCGCCGGGATCCGGAAGCTGGACATCGCGGTTACTCCCCTGGCCATCCCGATGCTCTCAGGTCCGGGCGCGATCTCGACCGTCATCCTCCTGCAGAACCAGGCCCAGAATCCGGCCCAATCCATCGCCCTGTGCCTGAGCATCGTCGCGGTCTCGGCCGCCACGTACGCGATTTTGCGCCTATCCGCCCATGGCATGCATTGGCTCAGCCCGATCGCCCTCAACATCGCGATTCGCGTCATGGGCCTCCTGCTCGCCGCGGTTGCCCTGCAATTCATGATCAATGGCGTCCTGGGCGTGCGGGCGGATTGGCTGGCCCAGCCGGCCCCGTGAGGGGCGGCGCCCGGCTGCGCGCGGAGCCGGCCAGGGCCCGCGGCCGACAAGATTGGCGGGAAGTTCGGCAAGCGATGCGGAGCGGCCGGGAGGGTGTCGTGGCACCATGGGACAGATTCCCCCGGCCGCGAAAACCCCCTCTCCATGCGCTCCAAGAACCGTGCGTCCCCTGCCCCGGCCCGGCATCCGGTGGTCCCCGCCGGCATCGGCCTGCGCTGGATCTGGCACTACAGCGCGCTCTGCGCGCTCCGGGACCGGCTGCGGGGCGAGATCGGGCGGCACTCGCAGGAGGCGACGGAATCGTCCGGCCCGGGCGGAGATCCGGGCGACGACGCGGCGATTGAGTTCGAGCACGAGGCGGCCTTGAAGCTGCTCGAATCCGAGGAGAATGCCCTGATGGAGATCGAGGCCGCCATCGAGCGCCTGCACGGGGGCACCTACGGCGTTTGCGAGGCGACCGGCCGGCGGATTCCGGATGCGCGCCTGCGCGCGATTCCCTGGTGCCGGTACGTGGTGGACGAACAGGCGCGACAGGAGGCGGCGCGGCGCCAGCTCGCCCCGGCCAAATTTTTGCCATGACCGCCGGTTTCCGCGCTCCCCTCATCCGCTTTCCCCTCGCCTCCGGCCACATCCCGCCGCGATGGGCCTGGCATTTCCGGATGCTGCGGATGCTGCGGACCCGGCTGCAGCGCGATCCGCGGGCCGCGGCCCGCCCGCCTGGTCCCGGAACCACGGATGATCCTCTGCCGGGGCGCCAGGAGGAGTTCGAACTGGAAGCGACATTCCGGCGGCTCATTGCGGAAGCCAACGCGCTGGCCGAGGTCTGCGCCGCCTTGCGGCGGTTGCATGAGGGACTCTACGGCTATTGCGACGCGACCGGCCGGCCGATACCGGCCGCCCGTCTCCGGGCCTTTCCCTGGTGCCGCCAGGCGGCGGCGGTGAGAGGGCAACTGCTGGAATCCAGTCCGGGTTCGCGCCCCTTGGCCGCCGTGGACCCGCGCGGCATATCTTATCGTTTGTCTCGGGACTAGCCGAGGGACCCGGGGGTGGCCCGGGCCTGATGGCGGCGGTCGTCGCCGCGCAGTTTCCGGACATGTTCCTCGAAGCGGCGCCGCACGGTGTGGAAGGCCTGGTGCACGGCCGCATGGGCGTCCTCCCCCGCCTCGGACCGGTGGCGGACGACCAGCGGGCCGCGCGGCAGGCCGATTTCGAAGCAGATGTCGTAGCCGGAGGCGTGAAGATGGCGATGATCCACCCGGGCCACCGTGACCCGGCAGTGCGTGATGCGGCCAAAGATCAGGGCGAGCTTGGCGACGTTGTCCCGAATGGCGCCCTCGAGGGCGGGTGACGAGTCGAGGTGGAGGAAGACGACCTGGACCGAGGGGGAAGGCGGGAGGGTGGTCATGGAGGTTCGGGTTGCGCCAATATAGGCGCTCGCGGCCGGAGACGCTCGTCGTTCCTTGCCGAGGGTGCGGCATATCTTGTCGCGGGCCGGGAGCGGATCGGCGACCAGCCCGATCCGGAGCGCATCGTGGCGGCGGTGGGACTCATCCTCCGGCGGTTTCCGCCTTCCGGCGACTGAGGCTGGCCGACCCTTCCCGCCGGGACCGCGGGCTGCGCCCCAACCCGGGGCGGCGGGCCCACGGCAACCGACGCAGTGCAATCGACAAGATTCGCGGAGTGAGCGGCCGGGCTTTGCGGGATAGTACGGTCAGACCAACCCCCTGTCCTGATGAACCTCTCGACCACCTATCTCGGCCTCAAGCTTCACAGTCCGATCATAGTGGGAGCCTCGCCCTTCACCGACACGGCCGAAAGCGCCCTCCAGCTGCAGGACGCCGGGGCGGGCGCGGTGGTGATGCGTTCCCTGTTCGAGGAGCAGATCTATCTGGACGTGGTCTCGCACGACCGGCGGCGGAGGGAGACCAGCCCGGAGGAGGGCTCCTATTTTCCCTCCCTCTCGGAATACCAGCAGTCCCCCGATCAGTACCTTCGGCAAATCCTATTCCTCAAGTCCACGCTGACGATCCCGGTGATCGCCTCGCTCAACGGCTGCCATCCGGGCGGCTGGCTGGACTACGGGCGCCGCTGCGAGGCGGCCGGGGCCGATGCGATCGAGCTGAACCTCTACAGCATCTCGGCGGACCCCGGCCTGTCGGCGCTGGACATCGAGGAGGAGATGCTGGCCGCCGTGCGCCAGCTCAAGGGCACCGTCCGGATCCCGGTGGCGGTGAAGCTCTCCCCGTTTCACACCGCGCTGGTCAATTTTTGCCGCGGCCTCGAGCGGTGCGGCGTCGATGGCATCGTGATCTTCAACCGGTTCTACCAGCCGGGGCTCAATGCCGACGACCTCGCCTCGGAGCCGCACCTGCGCCTGTCCAACCCCGGCGAACTGCTGCTGCGGGCCCGGTGGACCTCGATCCTGGCCGCGCGGGTCCGCTGCTCGCTGGCCGTCACCGGCGGGGTGCATGGGGCCGGGGATGCGGTCAAGGCGTTCCTGGCGGGGGCGCATGCCGCGCAGGTGGTATCCGCGCTGCTCAAGAACGGGCCCCACTTTCTCGCCACGATACTTGAGGGGCTGCAGCGCTGGATGCGCGAGCACGGTTTCGCGAACCTGGACGAGTTCCGCGGCGCGCTGAATCTCGACCGGTGCCCGGACGCCGCGGCCTTCGAGCGCGGCCACTATCAGCGCCTGCTGCAGAGTTGGAAGATCTGAGCGACCCGGTGCAATGGAATTGCTCGAGGCCATCTTTCACCGGCGGGCGGTCCGGAGCTACCTGCCGCGTCCGGTTTCGGCCTTCCTCGTGCAGGAACTCCTGCGGGCGGCGACGTTTGCGCCCAGCGCGGTCAATCAGCAGCCCTGGGCCTTCCTGGTGGTCCGCGGACGCACGAAACTGGCCGAGTTCTCGGCGCGGGCCAAGGCGCACCTGCTGGCCTCCCAGCCTGGGGCGTTGGAGCTGTACCGCCAGGCCGAGGTCATCACGGATCCTGACGCCAATCTCTTTTACGGGGCCGGCACGCTCGTGGTGGTCTACGGCAAGCCGTCGCCCTATCCGGCGGCGGAGAATTGCTGCCTGGCGGCCCAGAACCTGATGCTGGCGGCCCATGGCGCGGGCCTCGGCACCTGCCCGATCGGGTTCGCCCGCCCGTGGCTGGACCTGACCGAGGTGAAGGAGGAGCTGGGCGTGCCGCCGATCTATGCCGCGGTCATGCCGATCGTCGTGGGCTGGCCGGCCGGCCTGCCCGGAACGGCTTCGCGGCTGGAACCCGAGATCATCAACTGGATGAAAGATCCGGATGATCGCCGGCCCTAGGGCGTTTCCGGTCGCCTCTTGGGCCGAAACTTTGCCTTTCTTCGGCGCGGGCGCTGCCTAGGATGGCGCCCGTGAGCTCGGTGTTTCCCGGCGGGGATCCGCGGACGGCGGACAACGTCATCCAGCTGAAGTTGCGCGACGTCGCGCAGCTGTTCAATTCCCTTGATCCCTCGCCCTTCAACGAGAAGGACCTGGACCATGACGCGGAGGAATTCATCGTCGGCTGGGCGCGGGAGTTGCGCCATCACGACTCGCTGCGGCTGGTGCTGCACCTGGAGAACCCGCTGGCGCCCCCCGCCACGGCCGCCTCGGTCTGTGAATCGATCCGGCATTATTTCGCCTATCGCGCATCGATCAACCGGCTGGAATTCCGCCAGCTCCTCCAGCAGGGCCGGACCAGCCTGCTGATCGGCACCGGCTTCCTGGCCGGCTGCCTCCTGCTGGGCGAAATGATCTCCCGCCGCGGGGAATCGGGCGCCTTCTGGTCGGTGGCGCGCGAGGGCCTGACCATCGGCGGCTGGGTCGCCATGTGGCGGCCGATGGAGATCTACCTTTATGACTGGTGGCCGCTGAAGCGCCGGGGCTCCCTGCTTGCCAAGCTCAGCCGGATCGACGTGGACGTGCGCCCGGGCGCGCCGGCATCCTAGCGCCGGGCCGGCCGCCTAGTCTGCGGGCGGTTCGCCCTCGGGAGAGAAGGCCATGACGATCACGCCCAGATAATTCTGGGCGATCATGGGATTGGGATCTTCCCGCCCTTGATTCAGCCCCCGGGTGGTCCAGCCGTCGATCTGCAGGCGCACGAGAAAGTGGGCCGCCCGCTGACCATGACCATCGATGAACACGGCGGTCATGCCCTCCTTCAGCTGGTCGTAGGGGATTCGCTCCACGACGACCAGCGTTCCGGGCGCGTAGAGCGGCATCATCCCCGCGCCGTACCCGTCCAGGACCGCGGAATTGGGCCGAAGGCGGGCATAGTATTCGGCGGCGGAACGGACCTTGTCCACGGGCAGGACGACGGCCACCGGCGAAAGCGCGATATACACCTGCGCCCGGGAATCGTCCCTGCTGCAGCCGCCGCGTTGCCCGCCGCCGAAGAAGGCTCCCAGCGTCAGGATCAGGCCGACGAGGACGACCTGCCGGCGACGCCGGGCGGCGGCGGAGGGCCGGGCGGGAAAATCCGCCGCGGTCGGCGGCTCGGATCCCGCGAGATTCGTTTTCATGGAAGTATTTTACCCCCATTTCGGGGCGCCGCTCCGCAGTTCTTGCAGGAGAATGGGCGGAAATTGCCGGTGCCGGGGGGGGGTCCCGGCCTAGGGAAATCCCCTAGTGAGATCGCGTCCCGCCTCCAATATACGGTGGGTCCCGGTTCTGTTACGGTGGGCCCATGCAAATCGCACCCAGCTTCTCCCTCGCACCGGCAGACTCCACGAAGTCCGACCGCGACCTGGCCACCCAGCTCGAAAAGTCCGAGATCTATCGCGACTACCAGAAGGCCTTTGAAGCCACCACCGGCTTCCCCCTCGATATCCGCGGGGTCGGGTCCTTTCAGACCCCGCTGCAGGGTTCGCGCCGGATCAACGCGTTCTGCGCCCTGATGGCCGGGCGGAACAAGAGCTGCTCCGCCTGCCTCCAGCTCCAGCAGCGCATCGAGAGCGAGGCGCAGGCCGGGGCCGCGACCATGGATTGCTTTGCCGGCCTGACCGATTCCGCCGTT
>Ga0265320_10000364_pt1 | contig 36776 bp, 27 predicted proteins | sample 4827metaG_FD_202087 | JGI IMG/M metagenome (GOLD analysis project Ga0265320, IMG submission 202087) | Rhizosphere microbial communities from Carex aquatilis grown in University of Washington, Seatle, WA, United States - 4-8-27 metaG | ecosystem: Host-associated > Plants > Roots > Rhizosphere >... | reverse complement strand
TTAACAGCCGGCGGCCTGTTGTGCAAGGGGCAAAGCGTAAATTATTCAATGGCGGTGCCGCTTTCATCTGAGTTTCAAAGTGGCCAGGGCGACGACGGCGAACAGGACGCACAGGATGTAAAACCGCATCACCACCTGGGACTCGTACCAGCCTTTCTTTTCGAAATGATGGTGCAGTGGCGCCATCAAAAAAATCCGCCGGCCGGTGCCGGAAAACTTCCGGGTGACGCGAAACCAGCCGGTCTGCAGGATCACCGAGGCGGCCTCCAGCACGAACACGCCCCCGGCAATCACCAGCACAAACGGCTGGTGAATCAGGACCGCAATGATGCCGAAGGCGCCGCCGAGCGCGAGCGACCCGGTATCGCCCATGAACACCTGCGCCGGATGGCAGTTGAACCACAAAAAGCCCAAGCCGGCGCCGATCATCGCCGCGCAGAACACCGTCAATTCGCCTGCGCCGGGCACGTAAGGGACCTGCAGATAGGCCGCCGCCTTGATGTTGCCCGCCACGTAGGTAAACACCAGGAAGACGAAGCCGACAATCAGCGTGCAACCGATCGCCAGCCCGTCGAGGCCATCCGTCAGGTTCACCGCATTTGAGCTGCCGACAATCGCGAGGACCACAATCAGCAGGCCGATCCCGCCGGCGCTCACCGCCACCGGATATTTGCAGAACGGGACCATGATTTCCGAGACGAGTTTGCCCGTCGAAGGCGTCAGCAGGAGATAAAAGCCGATGAAGGTGGCCAGCCCGAATTGTGCCACCAGCTTGACGCGCGGCGGGGTGCCGCCGCCGGCCTGCTGGATGATTTTCGCGTAATCGTCGTAAAATCCCAGCCCCGACAGGACGAGAACGGAGAGCAGCGTCAGCAGCACCAGTTTGCTGTCCAATTGCGTCCACAGCACAGTGGAAAAGAAGAGCACCGACACGATCAGGATGCCACCCATCGTCGGCGTGCCTTTCTTGCTCAGGACCCGCGCCGCCAGGCCGCCGGCTTCCTCGGCCTTGTCCGCGTAGTCCTGGCCGAATTTCAACTGCTTCAGCCAGTGGATGATTTTCGGCCCGAGCCACCAGCTCAACATCAACGCGGTGACCGCCGCGCCCGCGCTCCGCACCGTGATGTAATGGAACAGGCGCAAGGCCGAAAGGTGGTCCGCCCAGGGCGTCCCCTTCGTCCACTCGAGCAACTGCTGGCTCAAATAATAAAGCATGGTTCTGGTTCACGACTTTAACGACTTTAACGACGCGGCGATGCGCTCCAGGCGCGAGGCGCGCGACGCCTTCAATAACACCACGTCACCGGCCTTTAAAAAATCCTTCACCGCTTTCACCGCCGCATCCACGTCCGCAAATTCCATCACCCGGGCCAGGCCCGCGGCGCGCGCCGCGCGCGCCATGACCGGCGCCATCTTGCCCACGGCAAACAACTGGCCGATGCCGAGTTCCGCCGCGCGGCGGCCGACCTCCGCGTGGGCCGCCTCGCTGTGCGTCCCCAGTTCGTTCATGTCACCGAGCACCGCCACGCGCCGGCCCTGCAGCGGCAGGCCGCAAAGTGTTTCCAGCGCCGCGAGCGTCGAGTCCGCATTCGCATTGTAGGCGTCATCGAGCACGCGTACCCCGCCCGCTTCCCAAAATTGTAACCGCATTTTCGGCGCCTGGCACTCGGTCAGGCCGTCCCGCACCGCGGGACGGCCCAGGCCCAGTTCCTCACTGACCGCAACCGCTAACAGGGCGTTGGTCACCTGGTGGCGGCCCAACAAATTGATCCGGTACTCGCCGTTAAATTCCGCTTTGGGCGCCTCCACCCGGAAGGTCACCCCATTTTTGTCCAGGCGGATGCCTTTCGCCCGCCAGTCGTTGCCGTCGTTCAAACCGACGCGCACGATCGTGGCGCGGGTCCGCCGGAGGACGGGCTCCATTCCGGCGTCGTCACCGTTGACGAAGAGCTTGCCGTCCGCCGGCAGCAATTCCGCGAGCCAGCCTTCCTCCTGCGCGACTCCCGCGAGATCGCCAAAAAATTCCAAATGTTCGCGGCCGATGTTCGTCAGGACGCCGTACCGGGGCCGGATCATTTTCACGAGCGGCGCGAGCTCGCCCGGATGGTTCGTGCCCGCTTCCAATACGGCGGCCCGGTGCGATTTTTCCAGGCGCAACAGCGTCAGGGGCACGCCGATATCGTTGTTGAAACTCGCCTCGCTCCAGAGCGCGGCCAGTTTCCGGCGCAGCGCCGACGCGATCAATTCCTTCGTCGTCGTCTTGCCATTCGAACCGCCGACGGCAACCACCGGCAAATCAAATTCCCGCCGGTACGCCGCCGCCACCCGGCCGAGGGCGGCCCGCGCGTCATCCACGACGAGCACCGCGCAGGCCGGCAACTGCGCGGGAGCTTTTTTTTGCTCCACGACCACGGCGGCCACGCCTTTGGCCGCGACCTCGTTCAAATAGTTGTGGCCGTCGAAGCGTTCGCCCTTCAGGGCAAAAAACAGGTCGCCCGCCTGCGCCATGCGTGAATCGGTGCAGGCATTTTTGACCGGGGTTTCCCCCGCCCCGCGCCGGATTTCCGCCCCGGCGGCTTCAGCGACAAATTTCAAGGAACGTGATTCCACTGTAAATTCACTTCAGTAAAAAAGTTGCGGTGACCACGGCGGTGATGGTTTTCTGGCGGGCGGTCGTGTCATTTTCGCCCTCCCAGCTCGTCCGCGTTCCGTGTTGCGGCGTAATTTGAAAAATGCCCTGGTCGGCGTCGTGCAACCGGGCGATGGCGCGGCCGCCTTGCGTGGCGATCTGCTCGGCGCGCGCCCGGGCGTCCTTCGTCGCCTCGGCCAGCATCTCGATTTTTGTCTCGCCGCCCCGGGTATAAATAAACTGCGGGGTCGCGACCGTGAAGATCACGCCCTGCTCCACGAGCGGCGTGGCGTCGAGCTTGTCAAGCCGGTCCACGTCGGCAGATTCCACCGACACACCCTGGCTCAAACGGTACCCGGTCGTCCGTTGTTGCGTCCAACCGTCGGCAGATTTTTGCGTCGCCTTCAACTCCTCGATGCCGATGGGCGCAAAGGTGCAATTGGTCACCCCCGCGTCGCGCAGGAATTTTTCCACGAGCAGGTGGTTCGCCTGTATTTTGTGTTGCGCCTCGAGCAGCGTTTCCGCCTCGGCCAGAAAGTTGCCGGACCAGATGGCCAGGTCGGCTCCGATGTTTTTTTGCACCGAGCCTTTGACGGTGATGAACTGTGAATTTTTGATTTTGACCCACGCGCTGGTGCCGAGCATAGCCGAGCACACCAGGCCGGCAGCCAGAAAGAGGCCGGCGAGCAAGCCGAAAAGTTGGGGTCGCGCGTTGTTCATGGGGTTGGTTCCGGATGGGCGCTCCCGGTGGCCACGAGCGGCGGCGGCGACCCCGGCGATTCCGGATTTTTATCCGGCGGGATATTCAGGTAGCTCGCGCATCGTTCGGCAATGTCCTTGAAGACCGGCCCGCAAACCTGGCCGCCGTAGTATCCCTCCTTCGGCTCATCCATCACCACCGAGATGCAAAGCTGGGGATCGTCCGCCGGGAAGAACCCGATGAACGACGCGATGTACTTATGTTCGGCATAGGCGCCATTCTCGACTTTTTGCGCCGTGCCGGTCTTGCCTGCAACGGTGTAGTCCTTTAGCGCCGCGCCCGGGGCGGTTCCGTCCGGAGTCACGACGGTTTTGAGCGCCTCCACCATCGATTTATCGGCAGGTTCGCCGATGATCTGCCGCACCCGCTGCGGCTCGTATTGTTGCACCACATTGCCATTGCGGTCTTCGAGGCGGCTCACCAGCATCGGCCGCATCAGCCAGCCATCATTGGCGATCGCGCTCATGGCCATGATCATCTGCAGCCGCGTCACGGCGATGCCCTGGCCCATCGGAATCTGCGCGATGGACACCTTGCTCCATTTTTTGACCGGGTACAAAATACCACGGGCCTCGCCCGGCAGCGGAATGCCCGTGCGCTGGCCGAAACCGAAATCCCGGGCGTAGTCATACAGCCGGTCTTCGCCGAGGCGGATACCGATCTTGGCGGCGCCGATGTTGGATGATTTGGTGATGATGTTTTCGGCGGTCAACACGCCATAGGGTTCGTGGTCGTGCAAAACGCGGCCGGCAAAGGCGAAGTGCCCCTGCTCACAATCGAAGGCGTCGCTCAGGCGCACGGCGCCCTCGTTCAACGCGCCCGAAACAACGACGATTTTGAACGTGGAGCCGGGTTCCATCACGTCGGTGACCACGCGATCGCGGCGCGCGTCGGTGGAAGAAGCGCCGGGGTTGTTGGGATCGTAGTTGGGCAACGTCGCCATGGCCAGGACTTCGCCTGTGCGCGGGCGCAGGACCACGGCGGTGATGCTGGCCGGCGTATGCTTTTGCAGCGCGTCAGCCAAAGCGGTCTCCACGATGTGCTGGATCGCCGCGTCCAGGGTGAGGACCACATTCAAGCCGTCGCGGGCCTGCACATCCTCGTCCCGTAACGAGACCAGCTCGCGCTTCTGGCGGTCGGTTTGCGTCACGCGCCAGCCCGCCGCGCCGCTCAGCGCCGGGTTCAAAATCAGTTCCACGCCGTCGTGCCCGACCGTTTGCGCCACGTGGTTGCTGCCATTTTCCGTTCCCGTAAACCCCAGCACGTGCGCCGCCAGCGAACCGCCCGGATACACGCGCAGTTGATCATCCACCGGGTCGGTAAAGATCGCGCTCGAGCGCAAATCCCGGAAAAAGGCGCGGTCGGCCCGGGATAATTTCTTCTCGTCCACGCCGAACGACAGGTTGGTCATGGTGTTCTGGATTTTCTGCCAGGTTTCCTCGGTCACCTTGTGTTGGAGGACGACATAGCGGTTGGTGACGGTTTCCCCCTTCTGGTTTTTTGCCAGGTGCGGCAGGAGGCGCTGGTACAGATCGGCTTCACTCATCTGCAACAGCGGGGCGAGTGCCCGGGCGACGACCGCCTGGCGGCGGCCAATCAACACCGGGTCGGTACAGACGGTTTTCACAAAAATGCTGGTGGCGAGGAGGTTGCCATGGGCGTCGAGGATGTTGCCGCGGCGGGGCGCCTGCCAGAATTCGCGTTGGGTATTTTGCTGCGCCTTGGCGGCCAGCTCATCGTGGCGCAGCACCTGCAAATCCACGAGCCGGTACCCCAGGCCGGCGAAGGCCAGGCCGAGCAGCCCCAGCAGCGACAGCACCCGCTTGAATTGCAGCCGTTTGGTCATCGTAAAAACGGCCAGCCGCCCGTGGCGATCGGTTCCTCACCCGACGGCGTCACGAGCGGCGGCCAAAATTTCATGTTATTGGGTCTGCGCGCCGGCGGATCGTTCGGCCAGCTGGCGCGTCAAATTCTTATTTTCCGGCCGCGCGGACACCGGTTCCGCCAGCCGCATCACCTGCGCCGGTTGCGCGGGCACCAGGCCGAGATTCAACTCGCGGGCCCGGCGATCCAGCATCGCCGGCGACCGCAAAATCGAGAGCTGGTCGCTGAGTTTCTGGTCGTCATTTTGCATCCGCGTCAGGCGGACTTCCCGCTGCTTGATCTGCTGGCCGAGCTGGTAAATCTGGCTCTTTTGCCAGACATAGCCGACCGCGGAGCCGGCGAACAACAAACAGAGGCACAACGCCTTCAGGGCCGGTCCGAACCGGATGGCCGCCGACTGGTTTTTTCGATTTTTTGCCATTATTAAATTTTCTCCAGCACCCGCAATTGCGCGCTGCGGCTGCGCGGATTTTCGTTCAACTCGTCTGCGCCCGGCTTGACGGCCTTCCGGGTCACCCATTTCAGCTCGGGAATGCGCGGCTCGCGCAACTCCGGAACGTCCATCTCCCCGGCAAACGTATAGTCCCGCGCCCGCGCGCGCCCGAAATCCTTCACCACCCGGTCTTCCAGCGAATGAAACGTGATCACCGCCAGCCGTCCGTCGGGCTTCAAAAGGGCCACCGCCGCCGCCAGCCCGCGTTGCAAAGAACCGATTTCGTCATTTACTGCGATCCGCAACGCCTGAAACACCCGGGTCGCCGGATGCGCCTTTTTGCCGCGACGCGGACTGAGCCGTTCGATCAGCTCCGCCAGTTGCCGCGTCGTTTCAAATTTTTGCCCCTCGCGGTCCTGCACTATGGCCCGGGCGAACCGCCGCGATTCGCGTTCGCCGCCGAATTCCCAAAAAATCCGGGCCAGCTCTTCCGCCCCGGCGCCATGGACCAGTTCCGCTGCCGTGAGCGTCTGCCGCGGGTCCATTCGCATGTCCAGCGGGCCGTCGTGCTGAAAGCTGAACCCGCGTTCGGGCGAATCCAGCTGCGGCGAGCTCACGCCCAGGTCCAGCAGCACCCCGTCACAGTCCGCCGCCGGGACCCAGCCGGCCAGGTCCGCAAAATTTCCGCGCCGGACTTCAAACCGCCCGGCAAATTGTTCCGCCAGCCGTTTCCGGGCCGCTTCAACTGCGGCGCCATCGCGATCGCACCCATACAACCATCCAGTCGGAGAACTCGCGCTCAGAATGCTCGCTGCGTGTCCAGCTCCACCGAGCGTCCCGTCGACGTAACGGCCGCCCGATTTCGGCTTTAGCGCGTTCAGCACCTCCGCCATCATCACCGTTTTGTGAACGAAATCCGGCACTGCGCATGGGTTGATGGTTGGTTAATCCGCGGTTGAGTGAAACATCCGTTCGGCCAGGTATTCCCAGGCCTTTTCCGGCGGCGGCAGGTCCGGCACGTTCAACTTGTCCGCCGGGCGCGATTTCATCGGCACCACTTCCACGTCCGCATCGCTGAGGTCGTTGTGCATAACCTTCACACTGTCCAGCGAAAGCTCGGATTGCACCGGCGGCCGCGTCTGTTCCGCCGTGACGGACGACTCGCGCCAGAGGGACATCGGGTTCAATTTGCTGGCCCAGGAGGTGGTGCGGGCGGGGCCGGACGGCCAGGGCGGTATCTTTTGCGTTTTGGCCGGGGCGGGCGCCGTGATTTTTCTGACCGGTGCGATGGCGGCTTCCGCCGCTCCGGGCCCGGCCGGGGGCAGGAAGGGATTCTGCTGCAAACCGAATTTGGGCAGGTAAACGCGTTTGTTGGCGCGGTACAGGACTTCCACGCGTCCATTGATGATGCTTTTTCCGGCCACCAGTAATTTTCCTAAGTTCATAATTATTCCATCAGTTTGAAGGCTTCGTGCGCCAGCACGGCGTCGGAGGCCTTGACTTTTTCGTAACTCTGCGGATTCCAGACTTCAAACCGGTCCAGCAATCCGACCAGCACCGCTTCGCCTTTGATGCCCGCAGTCCGGGCCATTTCTTCCGGCAAACAAATTCGTCCTGCTTTGTCCACGCTCACCTGCACCGATTCGCTCCCGATGAAACGTTTCAAAACCACCTTGTTCGGGTCGCCGTTGGACATCGCATCGATGGCGCTCACCAGTTTCGCCATTTCGTCGGGCGGCAACACCCGCAGGCACGGGCCCTCTTTCGCCTTCGGCCAGAGCATCAAGGTCAGCTCCGTCCCCGGCTTTGCCGGCCGCCACTTGGCCGGGATCTGGACGCGCCGTTTCTCGTCCACTCCATGACGATAGAGTGAATTGTAATAAGTCGGCTCTTTATTCACGGCGACAACCGGTTATCCACTACAGGGACCCTGAACCGCATCATTCCCCACGACGCCCCACTTATATCCACCTTGCCCCACTCCGTGTCAATAAAAAATTGTCGTAATTTTCGTGATTTATTCCGGACTTATTCACAACCAAAAGTCGGGCTTAAAATGTCGGAATAAAAACTTATCATGCGACGGCTTGAAACTTGAAATCCGAACCCGGAAACTCAGCGGGTGCGGACCGCTGATTTTCATTTTGATTTGCCGCCGGAGTTGATTGCGCAGCAGCCCGCGGCGCAGCGCGACGGATCGCGGCTGCTGATCCTGCACCGGGCGAAGGGAATCGTGGAAGACCGCCAATTCCGGGATTTGCCGGCTTTGCTTCGCGCGGGTGACGTGCTCGTGCTCAACAATTCCCGCGTAATCCCGGCCCGGTTGCGCGGGGCCAATGCGCGCACCGGCGGCCAATTTGAAATATTGTTGCTCGAGGAAAACGCGCGCAACGACTGGTGGGTGATGCTGCGGCCGGGCAAACGCGCGCGTCCGGGCACCCAAATCATCTGTCAGGCCCCCGACGGATCCCCCACCCCGGTCCAGGCCACGGTCGTGGAAACCAATGCCGAAGGCCACCGGCGGCTGAACTTTCACGGAACACTGGACATCCGGAACGAGCTGGAGCGCCTGGGAGAAATCCCGCTGCCGCCCTACATCCAGCGAAAAGGCTGTTCCCGGGAGGACCGGGAACGTTACCAGACCGTGTATGCGCAGGATGCAGGTTCCGTGGCCGCGCCGACGGCCGGCTTGCATTTTACGCCGGAATTGCTGGCACAAATCCAGGCCGGCGGTGTGACTGTATGCTTCGTCACGCTGCACGTCGGGCCCGGCACGTTCATGCCGGTGAAAACCGAAACGCTGGCCGCCCACCGGATGCACGAGGAGCGCTTCGAACTGGACGCGGACACCGCCCGCATCGTAAACGAAGCCAAATCCGGCGGCCGCCGGGTCATCGCCGTGGGCACAACAGTGACGCGAGTGCTCGAAAGTGTGGCGGCGAGCCACCACGGAAAACTGGCAAAAAACGCTGGAAAGACGGGCATTTTCATCCATCCGCCCTTTTCATTTCAAGTGGTGGACGCGTTGTTGACGAACTTTCACCTGCCTTCTTCCACGCTGTTAATGCTCGTGAGCGCGTTCGCCGCCCCGGGTGAAATCCGCGGACGCGAAATGATTTTGTCCGCCTATGCCGAGGCGATCCGCAAACGTTACCGCTTCTTCAGCTACGGCGACGCAATGCTTTTGTTATGAGTCCCAAATCCAAAGTTCGAGGCCGAAACCCGCGATTGCCGTTTGTTTTTGTGAACATGGTGATGACGGCAGACGGGAAAATCACGACCGCCAACCGCCTTCCGCCGACGTTTGGCAGCGCGCGCGACCACGAGCATATGCTGGAATTGCGCGCGACGGCGGATGCGGTGGTGTCCGGGGCACGCACCGTGGACTCGACCGCCGTCAATCTGGAGCCGGGTTCGGCACGATTCCGGCGATTGCGGCTTAAAAACGGTCTCCAGGAGTACAACCTGCGCGTAATCGTCAGCGGCGGCGGATCAATCGATCCCGCTGCGGAAATATTCCGGCACCGTTCTTCACCCATTCTCATCCTGACCACCAGCCGGGCATCGCGGGCGAAGTTGCGCCAGCTACGGACCTTAGCGGACGGGGTAAAGGTTTGCGGACGGCACGAGGTCAATTTCCGCATCGCGTTGCGCTGGCTCCAGCGGAGATGGGGCGTCGAACGCCTGCTCTGCGAAGGTGGCGGCGAATTGAATGATGCGTTATTTCGGGCCGGTTTGGTGGATGAGCTGCATCTAACGATCTCCCCGAAAATATTTGGCGGGCGCAAAGCTCCGACCATTGCTGATGGCCGGGGCTTTCCTCGATTGGCGGGCGCCCTGCCTCTGCAAATCAAATCATTCAAACGCATCGGAATCGAGGTTTTTGTCGTATTCCGGCGGGTCGAGCGAAAGTGAGTAAACCCCAGGTTATTCACAGGGCATCCCTGCGAAGCGTAACCGGTTCGTAACACGGCCTGGAACCCCGAAAAGGCCTACCAAAGCCAGGTTGAACGATAAAGCAAGCAGGGCGGGCCTTTGCCCGCCCTGCCGGCGAATCGGGTCAAATCCGTCTTTTTCCGTTACGGCTGGCGCAGTATGTAGAACTGCTGTGCGTTGGTCGCCGCCGAATTGGTGTATTGATAGTTGCCGGAACCGGCAGGACTCTCAATCGCCTGCCCCACAACCGGCCAGTTCGCCGTTGGCACGAGGAGATTGTTCGTCGCCAGCACCGAGAAACTCAACCCGGTGGCGTTGGTGAAGGAGAAGACAAATTTGCCCCCACTCAGCGTGACTCCGACCAATTTTGGCTGCGAGGGCGCGGGAATATTGAATCCCGGGGTTGAATCAGCCGGCGTCAAGCTGCCGGAAGTGAAGTGAATGGTGGCTCCAATCACGGCGGAAGCGCTGGTTGCCGTCAGATTGTTAAACGTGGCCGTCCCGGAAACCGCGGCCTTGGTAGTGGTGCCGCCAATCGTCCAGCTTCCGGTACCAACCGCAGCCAGAATGCTGGCCGTGCTGGTGGTGGCATTGCCGAACAGGTCCTGCACCGCCACCACGGGTTGCGTGGCCAGAAGACCGCCATTGACGGCCGGGGCCGTGGGTTGGGTGGTGACGACCAGTTTGGCCGCCGTACCGGCCGTGAGAGTTTGCGTGATCGAGTTGGTGCTATAACCCGTTGCGCTGATGACGATAGTTTTGGCACCAGCGCTTTGCAACAGGGAGGATTGGGACGGATCAAACACAATCTTACCGGCCAGCGTCTTGTTATAGGCAGCCGGCGGCAGGGTGGAACCGTTCACCGTGATGGCGGTGATGGCCGCACGCCAGGTTGGATCGTCCGGGGTGTTCGTCACACTGAATACGCTGCTGACCGGGGCGGCACTCTGCGCCGTGAGAATGGGCGGCGGGATGAGCTCGGGAGCATTGGCGGTCTGCTGCGGCACAAAGGTGAGACCTTTTATGGAGGTGCCGGCAGTTGCGGTATAAATCACGTTGGTAGAGATGATATTCATTGGCTGATTCCAACCCGCCGCGTCCGTGACCCGAACGATGGTGTTGCCGGCGGTCCCGCCGCCACCCGTCGTGAAGAACAGATAGACGCCGCCGTTGCCATTGGTGGTAGCAAACAGGCCGTCGGCGCCGAGGGCATTGGTAAATGAGCCGCTGGCGGCCCAGCCAAAACCCGATAGCTGCGTATTATCCGGAGCCCATGAATATTTGTTGATAACGCCGAGAGTGGAGCTGATCTGATCGATGACATACAGGATGTCATAGGTGAGGCCACCGTTGGTGGAAATCATGTAGAAATCCGTTGCCACCGGATCCGTGCCCAGGTTGTTGGGGATGGTGACAGTGGGATCATTCGGGTCCAGGGCATAAACCACCGGAATCGGAGATCCGCCGGCGGTTTTTTGCGTCTCGACATAGGGGGTTCCCCCGAAAGTCTTCACGACGATATTATTATTGGCATTGATGTCGACACCCGGACTGTTTGAGTTGCCATAGAATAATCCGCCTTTGTCATCCGCAATCCAGTTGATGTTGTCCAGGGTGCAGGCGGCGCGAGCCTGGCTGCCGCCCAATGAGGTTGAAGTGTACCGCATGCCCACGGTCAACGCATTGGTGTAATTCACCCCTGCCGCCGCCCGGCTGAGGACCAGAGTTTCGTCGGCCGTCGCCGCACTGTCATCCAAAAAGGCGGCAAAGCAAACCAGGGTCCCGTCATTGCTGAGCGCCAGCCGGCCGGTGCTGCCGGAGGAGGATTGGCGCAGGCCATTCGTTCCCGTAGCGCTGATGGGCACGATGTTGACGGGCGAGGTTTGGTTGGCGGCGGAAGGCTTTACTTCAATGATGCTGAAGGTCGTATTGTTCGCCGCGGTATCAATTTGCAAGACGGCCAGATTGCCTCGCGTAAAGGCAACGGGCGGCGCACCGATGTTGAAACTGGATGAATTCAGGTTGGTGACCGTCGTGGAATTGGCCGAGTTCGTGTAACCCGTCACCGTGAACGTAATGACCGCGCCGGTAACGGTCGTGGAGCCGTTAACTGTGGCAAATAAATTAGTAAACGTCGCAATGCCGCCAACGGCCGCCTGACTGGCAGCGCCTCCCAAAGTCCAGCCGCCGGCGCCGCCGACGGTCGCCGTGACCGCGAGATTGGGATAGGGGTTGGTCGTACCGTTGCCATATTGATCCGTGACGGCCAGAACAGGGTTCGCGACCAGGTTTCCGCCACTCGCCGCGGGGGCGGCCGGTTGGGTGGTGATGGCCAGTTTCGTGGCCACGCCGGCAGCCAGGGGCTGGGTCACCTTGGCATTGCCATAACCCGTAGCATAGATGACGATGCTCTTGACGCCGCTCGTCTTGAGCAGGGCGGATTTGGACGGCGTAAATACCATCATGCCCGCCGTGTTCGTGGTATAAGCCGAATTCGTCAACAGCGAACCGTTCACATAGACCGCGGTGATCAGCGAGCGCCAGATCGGGTCATCGGTGAACGTATTGGTGAACGGGCCATCCACCGTGGCGCTGGGATCGTAGGCCAGCACCGGCGGAGCTGAACCGGTATAGGTGCCGCCGACGGTGACGTTGTCATAACGCCAGTTGCCCGAAGAATTATTATAGGAACCGCCATTGAAGGCCACGCAGTCGTTGTTTTGCGCGGCATTCACGATGCGAATGCCAAAGCTGGGGTTGTTGGCCACCCCGGCCACCCCGGTCAAATCCACGACCAGGTTATTGTAAAAATTCTGACCCGTGGTCTGATAGAAGTAGGTGCCGGTCACGGTATCGGGGCTGTAGTTGGGATTGGAGGGCGAGTTCGTCAGGATGAAATTGGGATTGGCCGGGTAAGAGAGGGTCTGAGCATCGTTCCAGGTGGAGCCGTCCGTGGTGTATTGCACGCACATCTTGGCCTCGCCCTGGCTCGTGGAGAAAAGGTCGAAGGTCACCACGACGTCACTGAAATTCACCGTGCTGACATCGAACTCCGCGCCCTGGGTACCAATGGGGGCGGCGGTGTTCCAGCCGTTATGGCCGCTGCCCGAACCCGCGCCGCGGACACGCCAGACGAAGGGGCCGGCGGCACCGGACGAGCTGAAGGGCGAGCCATTGTTCAGCACATCCGGCTTGTTGGTGCTGCCCACCGTGCCGTCGGAAAAAACATAGCTGTTGTCCATGCCCAGGCCGGTGGCGGTGCCGGAACCGAATTCAGGCGCCGGATGCGGAACGAAGGCCGCTGTCCCTTCACTTTCAAACGTCCATTGCGCCGCCGTATCGATCGAGATGCCCTGGATGACGACGTTGTCAAAAGTCCAGTTGCCAGAAGTGTTGTTGTACGCGGCCCCGGTCGTGTTCACACAGTTCGTTCCCGTGGAGGCATTCACCAGGCGGACGGCGAAATTGGGGTTGTTATCCACCCCCGAGATCCCGCTCAGATCCGCCGTGATTTGATTGTTCCAGCCGCTGGCCAGGGAGACATAAGCGCCGACCACCGTGGCCCGGTTGGTATCCGCGTTAATGGTGATGACGCCCGATCCCGCGGAGGAAAGGTTGGTGACATTGCGCCAAATGGAACCTTCCGTCGTGTATTGAACCTGGAGATTGGCTTCCGCGTCCGCGGTCGCATTGACGTCGAACGAAACCTTCACCTTGTAATAGCCGGCCGTGCTGCCGGCGAACCGGGCGCCCTGCGTGCCGATGGGAGCACTCGTGGACCAGCCGTTGCCGCCATTCGGCGCCGCGCCATTGCCACGAATTCGCCAGCTGTTGGCCCCGCCCGAGGAACTGCCCGCCAACGATTGGACATCGGGATTGCTGATGCTGTTGGTGTTGTTAAAGGCATTGCCCATGCCCAGGGCGCTCGCGGTGCCAAAACCGGTGGCGGGTTGGGGGCTGCTATTGGCACCGATGACCAGGTTGTCAAAAGTCCAGGCGGTGAGGGTGGTGGCGGCGTTAGCTCCGGACAACGAAGACAGTAGCATTGACGCCATGCAAGCGATGTTTTTTATTTTCATTTAGCTTTTGGTTTTTTGTTTGTCGGTCCCCTTTTGTCCAATTTAAATCCGATGGCACTCCCGTTTGTGCCGCGCCTTATCTATCCACCGCGCGTTACGAAGAAACGACCCCGGGGTGACGATTAGGTGACAAAACAATCCAAATGAGCTCGATTCGTTCATGTCACCAATTTGTAACCTTTCCGACATGCAATCGAAACGTGGGGTTGAGAGTTTGAAATCAATGAACAGGATTTATTCTCCGAATAAAAAAAACAAACACGCCGCCGGTTTTACGCTCGTTGAACTTCTGGTTGTCATTGCCATCATCGCCATCCTGGCTGCGATGCTGCTGCCCGCGCTGGCCCGGGCCAAGACCAAGGCCCAACAGATCAGCTGCATGAGCAACGCCAAGCAATGGGGTCTGGCCGATACGATGTATGTGCAGGATTACAACGACGTATTTCCCTACCCGAGGTATCAGGCTCCGGCTCCCACCGTGGACCAGGACAATCCGTCCTGGCTGGTGATCAACAGCTATCATAATCTCCATGTGGGCGACGATGTCTGGTTCAATGCCTTGCCTTCCTATGTCGCCGACAAACCGATGTATGTCTGGGCTTTCAATTCAATCCTGTTCTATAACGCCAAGACCATTTTCTATTGTCCGACCGCCACCTCCCAGGGCATTGACCCGGCGGACGCGGTCGCGGCCTCGGACAAATACGACATGATTCCGGGCGCCCGCCCGTTGTTCGGCTACGGAATGAATTCAAAATCGCTGGCCAACGAGAATCTCAACACCGTCGTCACCGTTCTCAAAACCAGCATGGTGGCCCATCCTTCAGCCTTCGTACTTTTTTCTGACGTCCGCAACCGTTCCGCGGAAACCCCCTTTTACGCCGATCCGCCAAACCAGTATCCCAGCGGCAACTCGGTGACTTTGGCCACGCCGCACTGCTATACGACGCGCTTCTCCTCGCGGCACAACAAGGGCGGCAACATCACCTTTAGCGACGGCCATGCCGAATATTTCAAATATGATGACGTTATCTCCCACGACAACCCGGCCATTACCGACGGCCATGATCCCGGCAATGCCAACATCCAGTGGGATTGCCAGGGCAACCGCGTGATCAATTGAATTTGACCCTGAATCTGTTCGTAAAATGACCTCACTGATGAAGATGAATTTCATTCGCCATTACCTGCCGCGCCTGCTCAACGTCAGCCTGGCTGGCTGGCTGCTGGCGGCAACACCCCTGCGCGCTGCGGACGAACTGCACTATCTGCGCGAGGGCAAACCCGACGCGGTGACGCTCCTGGCACCGCCGCCCCTGCCCGATTCGCCGGAACAGGCCGCCGACATGGCGGAAGTCCGCGCCGTCTGCCACAGCGCCCCCAGCAACGATGTCGCCGTCGCCTTTTCCGAAAAGAAATTCTCCGTTTACAACTTCACCCCGGCCGTCGGCGTGTTTTTTCAATCGAATAACCTGCCGAAAACGACAGCTTTTTTTGAACGCGTCCAAAAAGATGCCGCCGCCGTGACCGACAACGCCAAGGATTATTATAAACGCCCCCGACCGTACGTTCTCGACCCGGCCCTCGCGTCCGGCAAACTGGAAAAAAGCTTCGGCTACCCCAGCGGCCATTCCACCGAATCCATGGTCCTGGCCCTCGTGCTCGCCGATTTGTTTCCCGACCGGCACGACGCCATCCTCGCCGGGGCCCGCGCCATCGGCTGGCATCGCGTCGAAATTGCCCGCCATTACCCGACGGACATCTACGCCGGGCGCGTCTTTGCCCAGGCCATCGTCCGCCAGTTGAAAGAAAGCAAAACCTTTCAGCAGGACCTCGCCGAAGTCAAAGCCGAGCTCACCGCCGCGCAAAGCATCGGTAAAAATTAGAACGGTCCCGCATCGCCCCGCCGGCGCGGCCGCCTGGCTGCGCCGGTTCTGCTTTTGCCTCGTGGAGAAGAACTGTCAATAACTTGTCACCCAAACGTCAACGGCATGCCATGCATTTGAGACAAACCTTTTTAATCATCACCCGCAAGTTTGGGAACCTGAAACGTTGACTCAATATAATAAATTATGAAGAAAAACCTCGCCCCCTCGTTGCTCGCGCTGGCGTTGACCGCCGGCCTGTTGCCGGTCGCCACCCACGCTCAACTGATCATTTCCGAAGTTGATCCGACCGGAAGCAGCGCCAGCTATGGTGCCGACTGGTTTGAACTCAGGAATACCGGCCCTTCAACCGTCAACCTCACGGGCTGGAAGATGGACGACAATTCCGCCTCCTTCGGTTCGGCGGTCGCACTCCGGGGCATCACCAGCATCGCGCCGGGTCAATCCGTGGTCTTCCTCGAAGGCAACGCAACCGGGACCACCGACGCCACGCTTGACGCCAGCTTCATCAGCGCCTGGTTCGGCGCCAGCGTGCCGCTCGGATTCACCATCGCGAACTACGGAGGTTCGAGCGTGGGCCTGAGTGCGACCTCGGATGCGGTGAACATTTATGACAGCACCGGCGTGCTCCAGGCCGGGGTCACCTTTGGCGCGGCCACGACCGGGGTCAGCTTTGACAATGCCGCCGGATTGAGCGGCACGATTTCACAGGTGAGCGCGGCGGGCGTCAATGGCGCTTTCCTTTCGTTCAATGGAATGGAAACAGGTTCACCCGGCGACGTGGCCCCCGTCCCCGAACCCGCCACCGTGGTCTTGGGCGGATTGGGTCTGACGGCTTTATTGGGATTCCGCCAGCGCAACCGTTCTTGACGGTTGCTGCCCGCCCGCACGCGCAGGACCCTTCCTGCGCGTGTTTCATTTTCCAGAGGTGAATTGTTTTGGTGGGGTGAGGCTCCTGACGAGCCGTTGCCGGGTTGTCATGCCCAGGACGGCTCGCGGGGAGCAGCCTTCGCCTGGCTACGGCACGAGCAGCGCTCGCCCCACCAAAAGACCGAATCTGGGCCACAATCTATTTGTCCGAGGTACCGGCCCGGGTCTCCGCCCAGCGCGCAAACAACCACAACAAATCGCTCAGCCGGTTCAGGTAAATGATGATTTCGGCATTCTTCAATTCACCGGTTTCCTGCAAGCCGCATACCCGCCGTTCCGCCCGGCGGCAAATCGTCCGCGCCACGTCCAGAGCCGCGCTATCGGCCGTCCCGCCCGGGGTCGCCCAACCCTTTAGACTCACCTTTTGCCCTTCGATCTCCCGCACCAGCACGTCCAGCTTCGCCGTCATTGCCGGCGTGACCAGCGAATAGCCGTCCCCGGTATATCGCGGCAAATCCTCGGGCGAGACACACAGTTCGCCCATCAACACGACCAGGTCCTTTTGAAGCGCCAGCACGTTGTCGCCCACGAAACCTTCCCTGGCTGTGGCGCGAACCACTCCCAGCGCCGCGTTCAATTCATCCACCGTGCCGTAAGTCTCGACGCGCGGATGGGTCTTCGGCACCCGCCGGCCGTACATCAGCGCTGTCGTGCCAGCATCACCGGTCTTGGTCGCAATGCTCATTCAGCTTTATATATTTTGTTTCGTAAGTCTCAAATACACCGAAAATGCGCTGGGTGTCCACGCTTTAGCGTGTCTGGATCCGCCGCACCCTGAAGGGTGTACACCCAACACCCCATCCCATTCTCCATCTTTAGTCTTCGTTCCCCGGCCGCTCATCACCAGTTGGTCGACGGTTTGACTTGAATCACCGACGGGTCCGGCGCGGGGGATGATTTCCTGGGCCGGGTTGCCGAATGGTTCGTTGCCACCCGATTTACGCCTGCTGCCGCGGCCGGTGGCACCCGCGGCGCCGGACGATTGGTGACGGGCGGCGGCGGTGGCGGCGAAACCAGCCTTTGGTAGGACAGAATGCCAATCACGATCGACTGCGCCATCTGGCGACGGTACGCCACGCTATAAATTTTTTTGCTCTCGGCCGGGTGCGTCATGTAGCCGCCTTCCACCAGGATCGCCGGCATGGTGGCATCGCGCAAAACCGCGTAACGCGCCCGCCGCACGCCACGGTCCTTCGCACTGAGATTTCTCACGAGGGATTTCTGGACCTGATACGCGAGCAGCAGGCTTTTGTCTTCACAACGATTAGCCACCGTCGCCCCGGAATTGGCGCCCTCCCCCTGCGCATCGGTCGAACTGGCGCCGACAGGCGTGATGCAATACGTCTGCGGGCCTTCGACCTCGTTTTTGCCGGTGGGCGTCGCGTTGAAATGCAGGCTCACAAATAAATCCGCTCCCCGGCGGTTCGCCAGCCCCGGACGGTCGGGCAATTCAATGTACTGGTCCGTGCTGCGCGTCAGGATGACATTGAAACCGGCCTGCTTGAGCTGGTCGCGCAATTCCACCGCCAGCGCCAGCGTATAGGTCTTCTCGCTGCGCCAGAACGTGTGGTTGCCCGCGTCCTTGCCGCCGTGACCCGGATCAAGGCAAATGGTCGTGATGCGGCGGGCGGCGGCAGCCCGCGGCGGATAGATCAACGGGTGAATCGCCGTGTTCAGATCGAGTTGCGCGATATACGGCGTGCCCCGGTCCACCGCCACCGGGAAAGACAGCGCCACGTCAGTCCCATTCACTTCCGCCATGCGTGAATCCTTGTCGAACACCAGACGGGTCGTGCGATTGGTGGCCACGAGTTCGTCCCCGCGTTTGAGCCAGTAACATTTCAGGCCGTTCGCGCGCGCCCAATCCACCAGCGGCACGTAAGCCCGGCCGTTGACGGAAGCCGCCGGCGCCGGCGACGCGCCGGCCGCCAGACACAATGCCGGCAGGAGCGCAAATTTTTTCAGCCAGGCGAACGGTTGGCTCATTGGCCGGCCAACTTGCCCGCGCCCTGTCATCGATTCAAGGGAAATGCTCGAAGTTTGCAGGCGACAAGGTAAGCTGTCGCATGATTTGGTTTCGTTCAATTGCCCTTGCTCTGGTCGTTTTGGCCGGGGGGATCGCCTGGGGTCTGGGGATCGCGCATGGCGGTTACGACTATGATGAGGTGCAACGCGCCCACTCGATCTGGATGACCACGCAAGGCCTTCGGCCGTACCAGGATTTTTTCGAATGCCATCCCCCCTACTTCGCGCTTCTGGCCCCATTGGTGCGAGGTTACACCGACCCGGTCGCGCTCCTGGTGACACTACGGCTGGTCGCGGCCTTGGGAAATCTTTTATTCCTGGCCGGGCTGGCAACCGTGGCTGCGACCAGCAGTGGTACGACCCGGCTCGTTGCTGTTTTGGGGACAGCCCTCGTTGCCTTCCACCCGGCGGTGCTCGCATTCCTTGAGGAATTCCGGATCGACGGCTGGGGGTATGCCCTCGCGGCCTGGAGCATCGTGTGGCTTTTGCGTTCGCGTCAAGCTTGGCGATACCTGGGATTTGGCATCGGGACCGGGATCGCGACTATGTTTTTTTGCCCGAAACTGGCGCTGCTTCCGCCAATGATTTTCGTCTTTGAACAGGTCAGGTCTCGGGCTCCTTTGAAGGCCGCTTGGCTGGCCTTCGTGACGTACGCCGCTGGCATTGGCGTCGCCGGAGGACTTTTCTGGTGCTGGCTGGCGGCGAACGGGATCAGCTCGAATCTGGCCTTTGCCTGCCTTGTGAAATACAACTCGCTGAGCAATTTCCATTCGACGTTCGGCCATGGACTGCTGCGAGGAATTATAGCATTACCCACCCTGAGCCTGCCAATCCTTGCCGCTTTCGTGATCTGGATGATCCACTGCATCCGCGCCCGATCGGTTCCCGGCGCATATCCGGCCGCGTTGGCTCTTTGGCTCGCGGCGCAAGCCGCGCTGGTTTCCTATCCCTATAAGCAGTACTATGGACAGTGGTTTCTCTTTGCCTCCGGATTCTTCCCTTTCTTTTATTCGGCCCTGGAAGACATCAAAAAACACGCGGCCAGCCTGGTCCACCTCGGATTGTGCGGCCTTTCGATTTCAGCGTCCGTCGCAACCGCATCCACTGAGATGAACGCCCGCCCGGCGCAAGATCAGGGAAGTCTCCTGCGCGCCCTGAACAAGATCACGGAACCCGGGGACTGGATCGTTACGGTGCCGGCTCTTCACCCCATCTTTCGCCGCGACACCTTTTATGTCTGGTTCAATACCTTCGACCCGGCCGGATACGACACCGAAAAAATCATGGAAGCGATGCCGCTCGTCCGTGACCTCGTGTCCGATCAACATTACCGCGAGGAACTCCAGGCGCATCCTCCCGTGCTCGCCGTCCTTTGGAACGACGCGTATTATCCCCGGCGTCAGAAAAATGTGCTCGATGAGTTTCTTCAAGAACGCGGTTACGTTCTCTCGATGGTCGGCAATGTGACGGTCGCAATACGTCCTGACCGTTTCTTCCGAAAGCCGGCGCCGGAATAAGCCCTGGCCTTTGTTGCCCTACGGACTCACCACCCGATAGTAACGCGTCGGGAACTGACTGGCGTTGGCGTCCGTGAAGGTGAGCGTGCTGCTGGGCGGATTGGTGGCAATGGTCACCCAGGACAGAGGATCCATCAGATTGGTGGTCGCTTGAACCAGCGTGGTTTGAACTGCGCTGGCCTGCACGGTGAATTTAAAACCTTCGGCCGCCGGTGACGCAGCGATCGCCGCCAGCGCGGCGGGTGTCGGCACAGGATTGACGACCAGGGACGGAAGGTAATCGTAGCTGGAGACGTTTCCCGCCGTATCACGGGCGCTGACCCCCCACAATATGGCGGTGCCGGGAGCCAAGCCGGTGACGGTAAAAGTCGTGGCAGTGATATTCGCATAACTGAGGGGATACTGAACAAAGACACCATTGAACACGCCCAGAAGCTGGTAGCTGGCAACCGCAATACCGCCAACGGGCGCATCCCACGCCAGGGAGACCGTTGTCGAAGTAAGTCCGGTAACCCGCAGGTTGGTCGGCATCGGGGCGGCGAGTGTGGTGGCGCTAATGCCGGCGTAGCCCGAGGTGCCGCCAGCGCCCGTGGCAACGACATAGTAGGTATGCGACAATCCCGCCGCCAGGCCGGTGATGGTTATCGTGGGCACCGTGGTGGTGCTGCCAATCTGCGTGTACCAGACGGTGGCACCGCTGCCCTTCGGGTCGTGAAGCACATGCCGGAGCCAAACGCTGCAGGAGACCGGCCCCACCACCGGGTCTTCCGGGGCCCACGCCAAGGTCACTGAACTCTCGGTCACATTGACAACGGTCAGGTTGGTGATCATCGTCGGCGGCGGGTTGGGAACGGTGATGGTAAAATTCCAATTGGTGACCCCCGCAAAATTGGCCGCCTGGATGGTCACGGGAATGGTTCCGATCTGATCGGGCCCCTGTGGCGTCCACGTAACCGCACCGCTATAATAGTCAACCTGCATCCCGGCCGGGCCGCTGACCAGCGAGTAGGTCGGCGGCGGACTGCCGGAGGCATTGATGGAGGAAACATAAGCCACCGGATAGACCCCGTTCGTGGCAGGATATTGCGTCAACACCGGCGCGCTGTCGGACACATTCAATCGCTGACTTCGCCAGACATCGCCGACATCGTTGCCGTTGGCGTCTATGCCACCCATCACGATCAGTCGGCCCAGGCTGTCCACACCCATGGCGGCGGCGCTCAAAGCTTCGGGCAGAGGTGTCGAAATCACCCACGCATTGGCCGCCGGGTCGTAAACCTGGACCGCATCGATTGTGACCGCGCCGGAAACGCCTCCCGCGACATAGATTTTCCCGTCCGGCCCCAACGCCGCCGCGCTGCCGGCCACCGCAATGGGCATTGGCGCCATCGCGGTCCAGGTGTTGGCGCTGACCGAGTAGCGGAGCACGGTGGCAACTTCCGTTCCGGACGTCGTATTGGTGCGTCCGCCAAAAACGTAAATGTAGTTCGTGCGATTGAACACGGCCGGGAAATTGTAAAGGGCCGTAGGGAGGCTGGCGATGGGGGCCCAGGTGTCCGTGTCCGGATGGTAACGCTCGGCGGATGAAAGCGCCTGGCCGCTGCCGTCCAGTCCGCCCATGGCGTAAGCGTTGCCGTTGCGGTCCGGGGCATAACCGAGATAAGAACGGGCGACGCTCATCGAGGCCAGCGTGAGCGGGCTGTCGCCGGAAGGACTGTAACCAATGACGGCGCTCGTGGAAGCGGTGCCGTCGGTGCCGCCATAGAGGATGATCATTCCCCCGCTGGCCACGGCCCCGGGCGCGATGTTGAGACTGTACAGTGGCGACAGGTAATTCCAATACTGGTTGGTGGCGATTAGATTTTCAGGATACGTCAGCGGATAATAGTAATCGGAATAACCATCGCCGCCAATCAGGACGTTGCCCAGGCCCGAAAACACAGCGGTCGCTGCCCCGCTGAAAGGCGGGTCGATGGTTGGCCCGGGAAACCACGTCAGCGGGGCGGCGCACAAGCATGCCCCGGCATACAACGGCGCGATTCCGGCCAGACGCGGAAGGAATCTCTGGAGCCGGTTCGTTTTCATAACATTGATTTAACCTCGATTGTTTTTTTCCTTGAGCCGGGCAGAGTCACAGCCGGTTTTATCCTTGGCCCGGCAACTGTCCGGCAGTCTATTCGGCCTCATGAAAGTGTCAAGTAAAAATTATTAACTGAAGTAGTCTAATTTATGTACACTGGCTCCAGCATTTTCTTCTTTTTTTCTCATCGTAACTGCTTGTTGCGTCAAAACATAGCAACGGCGGAGGCGAAGACGGGGCATCGCAGCGGCAGGTCATTGAGACAGTTTGCCTTGAAAAAAAATCATTTTCCTCGCGCACGGTGTGGCAAGCTTTTCACGCAGCCGCATCGTTCAGGCGACGCGGCGGCCCGCCAGGATCCCCCGTCAAAACATATCCCCGCCGGATTTCAACAACGCTTGTCCCCGGATGCGATCATGGTACGCTTCCGGCGCATGAAATCTTATCGGAGATTTTGGCCAGGCCTCCTCCTGCCCGCCCTGATCATCTGCGGCACCTCCTGTTCCCGACATCGTCCGCCGCCACCCGCCCGGAGCGCCGAGTCATTTTTCAATACCGGGGTCAATGAATTGCAGTCCGGCGACTGCAACCAGGCCATCGCCGACTTCAACCAGGCCCTGGCCCTGAACACCAATTATCCCGATGCCTACCTCTACCGCGGCGAAGCCAAAAGCCGTCTCAAGGACTATGCCGGGACGATCGCCGACGACACCAGGGCCATCGAACTCAACCCCGGGTACGCGTATGCTTATTCCACCCGCGGCAACGCCCGGGCGTTGCTCAAGGATTACGCCGGGGCCATCACGGACTACGCCAAGGCCATCGAGTTGAACCCGCAATACAAACTGGCCTACTACATGCGGGGCAATGCCCGGTTCGCGCTCAAGGATTATGCCGGCGCCATCGAGGACGCCAGCAAAGACATCGCGCTGGAACCCAAGAACATCGAACCGTATCTCAGCCGCGGCAAGGCCCGGGCGGCCCTTAAAGATTATCCGAATGCGATCCTGGATTATAACAAGGCCATCCAACTGAACCCGAAAAGCGCCAGCGCGTACTTCGGGCGCGGCAACGTCGAGGCCGCGCGCATCAATTACATCGGGGCCATCGCCGATTTTGACAGTGCCATCGATTTGAACCCCCAATTTACGGACGCTTATGCCGCCCGTGGCGGCGTCAAATTCAACGTCAAAAAATACCCCGAAGCCATCAATGATTATGATCAGGCCCTGGCGCTCAACCCCCAGTACATCTATGGGTACTGGAGCCGCGGCAACGCCCGGCTGGCCCTCCGGGATTACGCCGGGGCCATCGGGGACTACACCAAGGCCATCGCGATCGCACCCAATTACGCGGATGCCTACAGCGCCCGCGGCAGCGCCCGGTTTTATCTGAATGATTACCCCGGAACGATCGCGGATTGTACCAAGGCCATCAGCCTGAATCCCAATCATGCCATGGCTTATTCCACCCGGGGCGGCGCCAGGTATTTTCTCAAGGACTTTGACGGGGCCATTGCCGATTGCACCCGCGCCATCGACCTCCACCTGCAAAACGCCGACAGCCATTACTTCCGCGGGCTGGCCGGAAAACAGCTTAAAAATTATGAAGCGGCCCTCGCCGATTTCAACAGCGCCGTCGAATTGGACGCCCACAATGCTGCCTACCTGATCAACCGGGGCTGGGTAAGATGCGCCTTCTGCGACTTTGACGGGGCCGTTGCGGATGGCGACCAGGCCATCGAATCAAGCCCGAATGACGCCTCCGGCTACGTCCTCCGCGGCGAAGCCAGACGGCGGTTGAAAAAATTCGACGACGCCATCGCCGACTTCAACCAGGCGGTCAAGCTGGAACCAAAAAACGCGCTGGCCTGGTCGTATCGTGGTCTGGCCAGGGAAAACCTCAAGGACCTGGGCGGCTCCTTTACCGATTGCTCCAAGGCCGTCGAACTGGATCCCCAAAGCGCACCGGCCCATGAAGATCTTGGGTCCCTTCAGAATAATCAGGCGCAATTCCAGCCGGCCCGGGAAAACTTCCGCTCGGCCGTGCAACTGGATCCCCGGCTGGAGTATCCCCGCTTCCGCATTTGGCTCATCCGTACCCGGCTCGGTGAACCGGAGGCCGCCACCCAGGAACTGGCCGGCCACGTGAAATCCCTTTCCGGCGCGGCAGCGGCGGATTGGACCGCCAAAATCGGGCAATTCCTCACCGGCAACATCACCGAGGGAGATTTTCTGAATGTCGCCAGAATTTCCGCGCATAATCCGAAACAGCAGACCGGCCAGCTTTGCCAGGCCGGTTATTACGCGGGCATGAAACATCTGTTGGCCGGCGACAAGGAAGGCGCCGCCGCACTGTTCCGGAAATCCCTCGAAACGGGCGAAAAGAGTTATGCGGAATACATCAGCGCAACGACGGAGCTGGCCGCCCTGAAAAAATAGCACCCGCCGGGAAAGTGGATGCCGGGCACCATCCGAACCGGCCCAATGGCACTGTCCTGATTTGGCTGCTGTAGAGTCGAGCCTCTGGCTCGATAGTTGAGCTGGAGGCTCAACGCACATCAAATCCGGACACTACCCGCCCAACCCGCTGCTTGACCCCTCTTTTCCGTCTGGCACTATCTGCATCCAAACCCAGTGAGAACAGAAGCCCATTCTGACTCGTCCACGCAACGCCCACCCGCCGGCAAGGCGCCTCAAGGCAAACTCCCGACCGCTATTTATCATGCAACAGCTTGATCCACGGGATGCCGCCAGGAGGACGCCCTCCGCCCCGGCGCCCGCCACCAACCCGGACACGAAGGCCTGGGAAAACAAGTTCCTCGATCAAAAAGAGGTCTATCAACAGATCCTCGACGCGATCGACGACATGGTCCTCGTCAAGGGCGAGCGTTCGCGGATCGTCTGGGCCAACCGGGCGTTTCGCGATTACTATGGGATGTCGAACGAACAGCTGCGCCAGATCATCGATGCGCCGTTCAACGAGGCCGAGAACACCAAGCAATACGTCATCGATGACCGCCAGGTTTATACCACCGGCCAGACGCTCAACATCCCGGCCGAGAAGGTGACGCGGCACGATGGGATCGTCCAGGTTTTCAATACGGTGAAGTCGCCGCTGCGCGACCTCGAAGGACGGACGCGGTTGACGGTCGGAGTTTCGCGCAACATCACCGCGAAAAATGAAATCGAGGAACAACTGGCCCACTATCGGGAACACCTCGAACACCTCGTGGATGAGCGCACCGGGGAGCTGCGCACTCTGTCCGGCCGGCTGCAGACCATCATCCAGTCGCTGGTCGAGGGGATCATTGCGGTCGACGCCGCCGGCCGCGTGACGATCATGAACCCGGCCGCCGAGAGTTTCACGGGCTGGTCCTGTGAAAAAGCAGCGGGTCACGACATCCACGAAATCCTGCGGTTGGAGGACGAGAAAACGCGGCAGGCCCTGCCGCCGTCCGCGCTGTTCCCGCCGGGGGACGTCCCCGCCCGGCCGGGTTCCCGGCTGGCGGCGTGGCTGCAACCGCAGGAGCGAGCGGCCCGGCTGGTTTCGGTGAATGCCTCCTGCCTGGTCAATGAAGCCGGAGCGGTGGGCGGCTCCGTCCTCATTATCCGCGACATTTCGATCGAGCGGAAAATCGAGGACCAGAATCTGCGCAACCAGAAGCTTGAGTCGCTCGGCCTGCTGGCCGGGGGCATCGCGCATGATTTCAACAACCTGCTCATGGTGATTCTCGGCAACATTTCGCTGGCCCGCCACGAGTTGCCGGCAGACAGCCCGATCAACGCCGCACTGGAAAGCGCGGAAGGCGCCTGCCATCGCGCCCGGGGCCTGTCCCGGCAGCTGCTGACCTTCGCGCAAGGCGGCGCCCCCGTGAAGAAGACCCTGAATGTTGAAGCCCCGGTGCGGGAGGCCGCCGAACTGGCGTTGCGCGGGTCGCCGGCCGCTCTGGAGGTCCAGATTACCCGCCCGCTCGATTTCATCGAGGCGGACGAAGGCCAGCTGGTCCAGGCCGTGAACAACCTCGTGTTGAATGCCAAGCAGGCGATGCCCGACGGCGGGCGCGTGGTCCTCTCGCTGGACAATGTGTTGCTCACGGAAGCCGATCATCTCCCGATCCCGCCGGGCCGTTACGTGCGCATCACCATCCAGGATACCGGGGCCGGCATCCCTCCCAGGCACCTGTCCCGGATTTTTGACCCGTACTTCACCACCAAGGGAACCGGCAGCGGACTGGGGCTGACTTCCGTCCACTCGATTGTGACCCGGCATGGCGGTCATGTGACGGTTGCCTCCCCACCCGGCAGTGGCGCCTGCTTTACCATCCACCTGCCCGCGTCGTCCAAAACCGTGATCGAGCAACCCGCCGCCCGACCCCCGGCCGAAAGCAACCGGGTGCTGGAGGTGCTGGCCCTGGACGACGACCCGGCAGTGCGCGAGGTGTTTAAAACCATGCTCGCTAAACTCGGGCATCGCGCAACGATCGCCGCCACCAGCGACGGGGCCCTGGCTGAATTCACCCGGGCGCGGTCGGGTTCGCGGCCGTTTGACCTGGTATTTGTCGATCTCACCATGCCCGGCGATCTCCCGGGTGAAGAAGTGATCCGGAAACTGCGCGCCATCGATCCGGCAGCCCGCATCGTCGTCATGACCGGCTACTCGACCAGTGCCATGCTCGCCAACCACCGTGACCTCGGTCTCGCCGGCGCCCTCGCCAAGCCATTCGATGTCCAGGCCGTGCGCGAACTCCTGGCGTCCGTGTAACCGCGCCGGGTGGCAAAAGGATGAAAATGAGGTATATTTGGTCGGCTCTGATGGCAGGCAGATCTGTGCATTTGGTTCCTCCGATGTTCGGATTAAACACTTGTTGTCAGGGCCGTTTCACAAAAAAAGCCGAAGGCTGAGCGCTAAAGGAACGAAGTCGTAAGACGGAAGACAAATTTTGCCCCCGCTTTCAACCAGAACACGGCTTTGAGGTCTTTCGCCATCCGGTGGTTCCGGGTTAAATTGGCGGCGTGAAACCAAAACCGGTCCATACGGTCCAGGTGCGCGAGCTGGTCGAGTTTGCGCTGCGGCGGGGTGATCTCGCCGCGCAGGACCAGTTCGTGGGACCGGACCGTGCCCTGGCCGGGATTCGCGGCCACCAAAAAATTCAACGCTCGCGCCCGCCGGGGTATCAAACGGAAATTCCCGTTGATCACGTCGTGGAGGCCGAGGAATTCACCCTGCACATCCGGGGGCGCATTGACGGTTTGCTGGCCACGCCCGCGGAGGTGGTGCTGGAGGAAATCAAAACCGTACCGGGAACCTGGAATCGCCAGGCCGATCCGCTGCACTGGGCACAGGCCAGAATTTACGGCTCCCTCTACGCCCGCAAACACGGCCTGGATCGTCTGGTAATTCAACTGGTGTATCTGGAACTTGCCACCGGCACGGTGACCGAACTGCGCGAGGCTTTCTCATCGGCTGAACTATCCGATTTCTTTGCCACGACCACCGGCATTTACCTGGACTGGCTTCGCGAGCAGCATCGGTGGGCCCGGGAACGCGACCGCTCTATCCGCACACTGGCCTTCCCCTTCCCGGCGTATCGTCCGGGACAACGCGAACTCGCCGTTGCGGCCTACCGGATGTTGGCCAATGGCGGCCGGTTGTTCCTCGCCGCTCCCACCGGTATCGGCAAAACCATCTCGGTGCTGTTCCCGGCGGTCAAAGCGCTGGGTGAAGGAAAACTGGAGCGCATCTTCTATCTGACCGCCCGCACCGTGGGACGCGCCATCGCCGGGAAGGCCCTGGCTGACTTGCGCCAGGGCGGACTGAAACTTCGCGCCGTAACCCTCACGGCCAGAGACAAGGTCTGCGTTCAAAACGACCGTCCCTGTGATCCTCGAACGTGCCCGCTGGCCCTGGGCTATTATGATCGTGTCAAACCGGCGATGCGCGAGGCCCTCGCCCGGGAGGAAATCGATCGGCCCGCCCTTGAAGCCGTCGCCGGAAAACATCAGGTGTGTCCCTACGAACTTTCCCTGGACGTCTCCGTCTGGGCTGATGCGGTCATCTGTGATTACAATTACATTTTTGATCCGCAGGTTTATTTGCGCCGGCACTTCGCCGAGGACGGCGGCCGATACGGCTTCCTCGTGGATGAAGCCCATAACCTCGTGGATCGCGCCCGGGAAATGTTTTCCGCTGACCTGGATGGCCGGGAAATCCTGGCGGTCCGGCGGGCGATCAAACAGGCGGTGCCGCGCTGCGCCAGGGCGCTGGCCAGACTGCATTCGGGAATGCGAAAGTCCGGGGGCGCCGGCGGCCCTCCCCGGGAACCGGTCGAAGAATTTTCCGATCCGTCCGTCGAACTCAATTTGTTTCCGGACCGGTCGGCCGCAGCCGGTGAATCCTCCCGCAATGGCCCGACGCCGCAGGCGGACCGGGATGGAAAAATCGAGGTCAGCACCCACCGCGAATTTCCCGGGGCGTTGACCGCATTGCTGGAGGCCGCGCTCGCCGAGGCGGAGGTCTGGCTCGCCCAAAACCAACCGGCCGGCTTCCGGCAGGATTTGCTCGCGCTCTATTACCGGCTTCAGTCGTTCCGCCGCACGGCCGAACTTTACGACGAGCGCTACGTGACCATAATCGAAAGCGGACCCGCGATGAAGATCCGGCTGTTTTGCCTGGATCCATCATTCCTGCTCCGGCAGGCGCTCACCCGCGGACGGGCGGCCATCTTTTTTTCCGCCACCCTCACCCCGACCGATTATTATCTCACCCTGCTGGGAGGCGCGCCGGAAGACCCGGTTTTGCAACTGTCCTCGCCGTTCCCAAAGGAAAATCTGGCGGTGCTCGTGCAGGACCGGATTCAAACCCGGTTCAAAGGCCGGGCAGAATCGCTGGGGAACGTGGCGGATGCTATCGGAATCCTGGTGCAGGGACGGCGCGGCAACTACCTCATCTATTTTCCTTCGTACCAATATCTCAACGCCGTGCTGCAGGAATTTCAGGCGCGCTACGCGTCGGTTCCGGTGCTCGTCCAGCGACCCGGCATGACCGAATCGGAGCGTGATGCCTATCTGGCCGCCTTTTCCGCCGATAACGGCGAAACGCTGGCCGGGTTCGCCGTGCTGGGTGGAATTTTTGGCGAAGGAATCGACCTGGTCGGCGAGCGTTTGATCGGCGCAGTCATCGTCGGGGTCGGCCTCCCCCGACTGTGCGTCGAGCGGGATTTGATCCGCGATTATTTCCACCAGAGGCAGGCCGCGGGATTTGATTATGCCTACACCTTCCCCGGCATGAACCGCGTCCTGCAAGCCATTGGACGGGTCAGCCGGTCGGAAACCGATCGCGGCGTGGTGTTGCTCATTGACGCACGATTCAAGGAATTGCGTTATCGCCGCCTGTTCCCGCCCTGGTGGCAGTCCCGGCCGGTCCGGAACCCCGATGGGCTGCGGCAAGCCGTCCACGACTTTTGGAAGCAACGGTCATGATTTGCCGGCCGGAAAGATCGGAGATGGATTTGGTTTTCTTCGGCCCCGGAAGCTGATTAAGCTGGGCCCGGAACACCCATGAGTGGAAATAAACGCATTCCCACCGACGGCGGACCGGGTTTGACTCACAACCCGTTTGCCGCCCTGTCCAGCGCCGGGCTCCCGCCCGCGCCGGAAAATCCCGCTGGAGCGAGCGTCCCCGCGAGCCGGCCCCCGACCGGCAAACCGGCGCAGAAAAATCGCGGCCGCGTGGACATCCTCCGGCAAACGGCCGGGCGCGGCGGCAAGACGGTGACAGTGGTGAAGGGTTTTGTCGGTATCGGCTTGCCGGAAAAGGAGCAACTGGCCAAGGCGATGCAGCGCGCCTGCGGCACCGGCGGCACGGTCAAGGACGGCCAGATCGAGATCCAGGGCGACAAACGCGAGGAAGTCGCGCGCATCCTGACCGAGGCAAACTTTCGGCCGGTGTTCGCCGGCGGCTGACATTTCAAGGGCTCACGATCAAATCCTGGCAGGATTGTGTCTTTGACAAACTATAGATTGATTCCCTCGCCCCGCCCAAGCGGGGAGAGGGTGTCGCGCAGCGACCGGAGAGGGGAATTTTTGAACGTAGCAACCTTCAATCCGGGCATTTTGCAAATCAGTGCCACCTCTCCCCAACCCTCTGCCCCGCTCCGCGGCGGAGAGGGAGCCCATCCAACGCCGTATTGTGTTTGTCCAAGGCGTAATCCCGACATCCTCGAAACAAGGTTGTCATTTTCAACCGGCGGCCTCATGATTGCCGAACAGCTGAAAAGTCTTCTTTTATGAAAAATATCGCCATCACGATCTTGCTCCTGGTCGCCATCACTCTCGGGGCGTTTTGCCTGCATCAACAAAAACAGCTCACGCAGGTGCAGTCGGAGCTCGCCGCCAGCCGGAACGAGTTGCAGGCAAAGTCCGAAGCCGACGAAAAAACCGCCTTTGCCGAAAAGAAATCGAAGGCGTTGCAGGAAGCCCTGGTGCAAACCTCCGCGCTGGCAAAGGAAAAAACAAGCCAGGCCGAACAATTACAGCAATCGCTCGCCGCGGCCAAAACCAACAATCCCATGCAAGGCATCGGCGCCATGTTCAAAGACCCCAAGATGCGGGACATGATCAAAGAACAGCAAAAGGCGTTCATGGGACCGATGCTTGACAAGCAATACGCGGCCCTGTTTCAGCAGTTGAACCTGACGTCCGACCAAAGCGCGCAATTGAAGGACCTGCTCCAAAAGAAAATGCTCGCCGGCGCGGACGCCGGCTTTTCCCTGCTCGATGCCGACGCCACGCAACGGGCGGATCTGACCAAACAGATGAAAAGTCAGATGGACGATTACGACGCGCAGATCAAGCAGTCCCTCGGCGACAACTACCCGGCGTTCGAAGCTTACGAAAAAACCACGCCGGACCGCATGGAAGTCAGCCAGTTCGGCGATTCGCTGGCCGGCGGCGCCACGGCCCTGGGCCCGGACCAGCAACAGCAATTGATCCAGGCGATGAGCGAGGAACGGAACGGCTTCAAATGGACGATTGATTACAACGATCAAAATAAGGCCAACCTCGATTTTGCCACGATGTTCACCGACGACAAAATCGACCAGTTTGCGGCGGAAAAGGAACGACTGGACCAGCAGGTGCTCGCGCGCGCCCGATCAATTTTGACGCCCGAACAAATCACCGCCCTGGAACAATTCCAGGTGACGCAGCGCAAAATGCAGATTGCCGGCATGAAGATGGCCGCCCAAATGTTCGCGCCGAAAAATCCCTGAGCCGCGGCTTCAAAATGTTCAAACGCCCTGGCTCGCTGCGCTGCCGGGACACCGCACGAAATTCAAAGCCCATCCCGCCGTCGCGACAGCGTTTGGACTGCGCGTGCTTTAGCACCGCTTTTGAACCGGAGCGAATTGGCCGATTTATGGTTTCCACGATGCCCAGCGGCGGCAAACCGCACGCACTCCAGACGCTTCGCGACGTTCGGTCGGACTTGGGATCCCGCCTCGTCCTGCACTTCAGCAGCTAGCCTGCCGCATGCGTAACTCCGCCTTCGTTTCACTCCCAGCTTCGGAAAAATCCGCGACGAAAAAATCTTGCCCGCGAACCGGCGGCCATTACTGTCTGGCCCATGTGCTATTCCAACCGTGTTCGCGCTGTTTTTCCGGTCATATTGGGACTTGGCCTGGTGGCGGCCGCCGCCGGCGCCGCGCCCTTGCCGCTCGTTCCCGCCGCGCACGAGCCGGTCACCAACAATTATCATGGCGTGACGGTCGTGGACGATTACCAGTGGCTGGAAGCCGGCACCAACCCCGCCGTGCGCGACTGGACCCGCCAACAAAATGAACGCACCCGCGCCTTCTTCGACCAGCTTAAGTTCCATGACGGCCTGGAGCAGGAACTTTCCGAGTTGATCGCGGATGAATCGGCCAGCTACGGCCTGGCGGATTGCCGGGGTGGAATCATCCTGGCCACGCGCTTCAAGCCGCCGGCCCAGCAGCCCGTGCTCGTGCGGCTGAACTCGGTCTTTCCCCCTGCCCTGCGCCAGGTCGTGTTCGACCCCAATGCCTGGAACTCCAACGGCACAACCGCCATGGACTGGCTGGCGGCGTCCACCGACGGACAGCTCGTGGCCATCTGCCTCTCCGAGAAAGGCAGCGAAGATGGCGTGCTGCATGTCTTCGAGACGGACACCGGCCGCGCACTGCCGGACGTCATTCCCGGCGTCCAGTACCCCACGGGCGGCGGCAGCGCCGCGTGGAATGCCGATGGCACGGGCATCTTTTACACGCGTTACCCGCGGCCCGGCGAACGGCCCGAGGACGACCTGCATTTTTACCAGCAAATCTGGTTTCATAAACTCGGCACCCCGGTCAGCGACGATACCTATGAACTCGGCCGCGATTTCCCGCGCATCGCGGAAGTTGAACTTGCCCCGAGCGAGGACGGCCGCTGGCTGCTGGCCACGGTCGCCAACGGCGACGGCGGCGATTTTGCCCATTACCTGCGTGACAACTCCGGCTCGTGGCACCAACTCACGCGGTTCGAGGACGGCGTCAAGGTCATCAAGTTCGGCAAAGACGCGGCGTTGTATCTGCTCTCCAGGAAAAATACGCCGCGCGGAAAAATCCTGCGCCTGCCGCTGGCAGGCCTGGATCTGACGAACGCCACTGTGGTCGTGCCGGAAGGACAAGGAGTCGTGGATGATTACGCGCCGTCCACCAACGGGCTTTACGTCACCTTGATGGAAGGCGGGCCGTCGCGCCTCTGGTTTTATTCCCGCGGTTCGCCGGTCCAGGTGCCGATCCTGCCGGTGTCATCGGTGGGCGGGCTGCGTTGCTGGCACGGCGATGAATTGCTGTTTTCCAATACCAGTTTCCTCGTCCCGCCCGGCTGGTATGAGTGGGAGCCGGGACTGGCCAAGCCGCGCCCGACGGCGTTGCGAACAACTTCTCCGGCCAACTTCGACGACATCGAGGTCGTCCGCGAATTGGCCACTTCCCGGGATGGCACAAAGATCCCCATCAACATCCTGCGGAAGAAAGGCATCAAGCTGGATGGACAGAACCCGACGTTGCTCACCGGTTACGGCGGCTACGGCATCAACCTCACGCCCGCGTTCAGTTCCACGCGGCGCATCTGGTTCGATGCCGGCGGCGTTTATGCGGTGGCCAACCTGCGCGGCGGCGGCGAGTTCGGCGAAGACTGGCATCTCGCCGGCAACCTGACGCGCAAGCAGCACGTCTTTGACGATTTCATCGCCTGCGCCGAACATCTCATTAAACGCAAGTACACGAGCCCGGACAAACTGGCGGTAATGGGCGGCAGCAACGGCGGCCTGTTGATGGGCGCGTTCCTTACGCAACGGCCGGACCTGGCCCGGGCTGTCGTTTCCCGCGTGGGCATTTACGACATGTTGCGCGTGGAACTGGACCCGAACGGCGCGTTCAACACCACCGAGTTCGGCTCGGTCAAAGACGCAGCCCAATTCAAGGCGCTCCACGCCTATTCGCCATATCATCACGTGAAGGACGGCGCGGCCTATCCCGCCGTGTTGTTTCCGTGCGGTGAAAATGACGGGCGGGTGAACCCGGCGCATTCGCGCAAGATGACCGCCCGGCTGCAGGCGGCCACCGCTTCCGACCGGCCGATTTTGCTGCGCACCACGGCCACCGCCGGCCACGGCATGGGCTCGTCCCTGAAAGACCGCGTGGCCGAACAGGCCGACATCTACGCCTTTCTGCTTGCGGAGCTCGGCGTGGACACTTCGCCCTGGACGTTCAAGTGATGAAATTGGTGCTGACCTCCTTGTGTCCCAGTGAGAACCAAATTTGAACGCTGAACATTCAGCGTTGAACGTTCGACGTTTTCTTTCCGTCGGTAGGGCGTCACTCCGTGCGCAGCGCCATGGACCGATCTGCATTCGCGCTTGGTTGTTCAAGTTTGCGTCAATGCGTGTCTATTCGTTGGCAAATCCCTCTAGTACTTTGTGTTTTGACGGTATAGATCTGCCTTTTCAGGTCGGGCCTGTCCCCAATCTGGTCAAATCCCGGTTTTGCCGCTAAGTCGAGGCGCTTTGCTGGCCCGCAACGTAACTGAGTCAAGTGACGGAAAGTCTTTGCTCCCAAACAAATGAGTTTTGCTCGCCTGCGAAATGTCCCTGTCACCAGGTCAAATATTTTTGATTCCAAGCAGATCATTTTTTGCAGACTAAGAAATTGTTTTGTTCTTAAGCGTAAGAGATTTGCATACAGGAAAAATGCTTTTGCTCCCAAACAACACTTCTGCGCAACCTGGTTCCAGACCGTTGAAGTCAAACATGACGATTGTGTGTGTTAACAACAGAGCGCCGCAAACAGGGGAAGTATTTGCAACGTGAAGCAGGGAGCCTTACCGTCCGAGTCAGAACATCTTGCAAATTATTAAGACAGCGTAACACGGCGTCAGGGAGATGAAGTTCATAAACAAATTCTGAATTAAAATAGCAGCGGTTCTTAATCTTTGCGTCAAAGAACATTTTATTATCAGGGTGGTATTACTGTTGCGCTTGTGAGCGGCGTCACAACGGTTGGGGGCCAGACTGAGGCAGTCTGCCGATTGTTCAGCCGTAGGGTTAAAAATAAAAAATGGGAGAATAAAATGAACAACAACTACAGAGTCACACTTAGTTTCGCCCGGTTGCCTGATTCGGAACTGGACGAATTTATCAGCAACGTCATCACCTGCATGAACAATAATGCAGCGTTTCCGACCCCGCCGGTTCCGATCGCATCTACGACCCCGGTCGGTGGCGTTCGCAAGAAGGTGGACATCACCGACATCGAAACCACTCTGGGTAACTTGACGAGCCTTCAATTGGCATTCGAGGAAGCAATCGCCACCTCAGCCCAAGGTGGAAAACAGGCCACTGCGGCTAAAAATACCGCACGAGGTCTCGTGGTGGATGCGTTGCGGAAGAACGCGGCATACATCCAAGGCATCGCCAGCCATGATCTGCCGCTGCTGCTATCTTCCGGTTATGAGGCTGCCAGTACGAACCGAGCACAAGGACACTTGGACATTCCGACCATCGTGAACATCTCCAATGATGTGACGACACAATTGACCGTGCGTCTGCAGCCAGTGGTCAATGCGCGTTCCTATCAAATCCGCGCAAGCGTCACGGGAAATGGCAATACCCCGTTGCCAGTCGTGGATTCCACCCAGGCGCGGCGAGTCAAGTTGCAGAACCTCACGCCGGGCACGACGTACACAGTCCAGGCAAGGGCGGTGGGCGGCGCCACTGGTTACAGCGATTGGAGCGATCCTGTTTCCCACATGTCGATGTAAGAGCGACGCTACACTGAAGCTGCATTTCAAATGGCCCGCTGGGTTCACTCGTTCCAGCGGGCTTTTTTTAATCCATCTAGGGAAAAGGGGAACAATGAAATCATATTTGAACATCGCCGTACTGCTATTGGCCGGTTGCATATTGGGTCTGTGTTGTGTGGGTTGCGCTTCAACCGGGGCGGCTAAACCCGGACTCATCAGCGCTATGCGCTTGCCATCCTTCAATTATACAGGTTCCCGGGCCACCAATTACTATTTGACGGTTTACAACACCGCGGCGCCAGCAGAGAAGGTGAAAGTTCGAAATGCGATCCTCAGTGATTTAATGGCGGTGATTGATTTCAACTACCACGAATTTGAGGCCCGGCTCCGTTCGGAGAAAGTTGCAAAGAATACAGCTGCGGACATCGTCACACTGGGTTTGACCGCAGCTTCCACCGCTGTTGGCGGTTCAGAAGCAAAAACGATTCTTTCCGCGATTGCTACCGGTGTCGTGGGTGTGAATACAGCCTTGGACAAAAACGTTTTCCAAAACAACACCATTGAGGCTCTCGAACTGGAAATGCGCTCCTTGCGTGCCCTCAAGGAACAGGACTTGATCAACGGCATGGCGGACACAGACGCGCATTATCCACTGCAAAGTGGCATCCGGGACGTTATCGCCTACTACTACGCCGGTTCATTGACCGATGCCATGCTCGGGGTGGTGGAAAAAACCGGTGCCGACGCACAGATCAACCGCGCCAACGCCACCGAAGCCAGGAAGGCAGCGCGGGAAAAATAGAAGCAGCAAGAAGCAGGTGGTGGATGGAGCTCAGGATCGCACTTTAGTTCTGGAATGTTTATGGCCAACACTGCACCCTTGCCTCATCCAATTGGGAAACGTTATGAAAAAGAAACGCCGAAAAGTCGCCAATCTGCCGGCCGCATCAGGGCACCGTTACTCCCGTGAAGAAGTGGACAAAGTGACTAAGGGCACTGAAAGGGGCATTCGCGATACATACGCTTGGAAAGACATGGTGCGTCGGGTCGGCTTGAAGGAGACGCGCCGAATCCTCAAACTGGGCCTTCTGGCCAGCAAACTACCCGAACGCAATCCCCAAAATTGAAGCCGCGTGGCGCAAAGCGCTTTACGCGGCCACCCCCATCTCCGATCTGCCATCTCCTACAAACTGTCCAGCGGGCTTTTGACTCCCAGCCCCGGCCTCTGCATGACGTGGGTATAAATCATCGTCGTCTCCACGCTCTTGTGACCAAGCAGTTCCTGGAGCGTGCGAATGTCCGTGCCGCCGTCC
>Ga0265320_10000363_pt1 | contig 36831 bp, 29 predicted proteins | sample 4827metaG_FD_202087 | JGI IMG/M metagenome (GOLD analysis project Ga0265320, IMG submission 202087) | Rhizosphere microbial communities from Carex aquatilis grown in University of Washington, Seatle, WA, United States - 4-8-27 metaG | ecosystem: Host-associated > Plants > Roots > Rhizosphere >... | reverse complement strand
CCGGGCAATGTCAAAACACCGCCACCCAGTGACGCGCCACCCACCAATGTGATATTGGAACTGGAAATTGAATCAACCGCAGTGCTGCCACCGCTTTCATTAAATGACCACTCGTTCACAAGAGTTTGCGCTCGGAGAGCAATAGGCAGGCTTAACAGAAGCAATGTTAAGGTGATTACATAACTCCACGCGGCACCAGCCTGTCTGGTCCGCGAAAAGGTTGCGTACATTTTTGATTTCATGTTTTTGGGGTTTTGGTTGTTTGCGTTTGTCGTATTCGAATTTTTGCGGGCAGGCTTAATCAAGCAAGAGCTGATGGGCAATCAGCTTCTCCACCTCCTGGTTCGGACGAATGCAATGAAACAATTCAGACGCTGATTGCGAATTGAGTGGTTGCATATGGCCATCCTGCCTGATTGCCGGCGCTTTTCCATGAGTTCTCGCGGCTGCTATTTTGAGAACTGTTGCGGCTTAAGTTGCAAACAAGCAGTCAACCCCATCGCTATATCGCATTGTAAACACAACGTCAGCACCGGTATTGAGGCGAATTTGCGTGATCAAAGTTTTTATTCGGGAATTTCTTTTAAAGATTTGTTTCTGTCTGGCTTAAGCCTATATTTTTGGAAAAACTGCGAGTAGATTTTCATGAACAAACCACCTCAAGTCGCGTTGATCATCGAATCCTCGGTTAGTTATGGGCGCAGTATTTTGCAAGGGATTGCCCGTTACATTTCTTCACATCACCAATGGTCCGTGTTTTTTGAACAGCACGAATTGGGGACTCCGCCACCAGCCTGGCTGGCTTCCAGCCACTGGGATGGAATTCTCTGCCGCCCCACCGACCCCGCACTCGCACGGCTGTTGAAACGCATGAAGGTACCGGTGGTAGACTTGAACGATCTCCACGAGAATTTGAAACTGCCATGGGTTGGCTCGAACCACAAAGCCATTGGTTGCCTCGGGGCCAGGCATTTTGTGGAACGTGGTTTTCGCCACTTTGCCTTTTGTGGATTTAGCAATGAATTATGGGCGATACGACGACGGGAAGGTTTCTGCGAGGTTGCCGAAAAGGAAAACCTATCTATTCCGGTTTACGAATCGCCTTGGCGCGGTTCGAACGTGTCCAGATGGGATCTGGAAATCGAACACATTGGCAAATGGCTTAACGACCTGCCCAAACCCGTTGGCGTCATGGCCTGTAACGATGTCCGCGCCCTGCACCTGCTTGATGCCTGTCACCAGACTGGCATCCTCGTGCCAGAGGAAGTCGCCGTCGTCGGCGTGGACAATGAAGAAATAATCTGTGAGCTCTGCAATCCGGCGCTTTCCAGCGTAGCACCTGATGCAGCACGCATCGGCTATCAGGCAGCAGAATTGCTTGATCAACTCATGTCCGGTCAATCGCCTCCCAGCCAGCGGATATTGATTGATCCTCTCAGCATCGTGACCCGCCGCTCATCGGATACACTTGCGATCAAAGATCGATCTGTGGCAACCGCGTTGAGATTCATCAACGAGCAGGCTCTTCACGGCTGTACCGTAATGGACGTCGTCAATTTTGCCCGGGTCTCGCGCAGTTTTTTGGAACGGAGGTTTCGTCAGTATTTGAAACGTTCTCCACAGGCGGAAATTCGGAGGGTTCAAATCAGCCGCATCAAACAATTGCTCTCCGAGACAGATTTTACCTTGGAACGAATTTCCGAACTGTCAGGTTTTGAACATCCCGAATACATGAGTGTGGTTTTCAAACGATTGGCAGGCCAAACGCCTGGGCAATATCGAAAGCAAATGCAACCCAGCTTCCCAAATTTCCTTATTCCAAGATCTCTGCAACTTCCGCGAATAAGTCCCGAGCCCCGGCGCCAAAGAAGAAAGCGTTAATCCCAGCGACAACAACGCACGACATGGTTAAGCGAGCAAACCTAAACTCCAGCTCGACCGTTTGCTGATTCCAGGAACTGATAACCCGTTAAAGGCGTCCTAAAAATGGGCCTGGCAACGTTTTTTGACCTGGCCGGTCATTCACTGTTCCTTATCGATTTTCTTCGCGATATTCGCCGTCGGCTGCGGTGAGCCCAGGCCTGCTCTCCTCGCCCCCCGGCTGAATGACTATGGAACACATACCAGGCACGCGGGACCAAATGACATGAACCGCGAAGCGGAACTGGATCACCATGCTGCCGCAGTCCCTCAAGGAGCCCCTGCAGCTTCAACTCCAGCGCACCAAGTTCACGCATGAGCGGGATTTGAGTCTGGCTTTGGGCGCTGCTTACCTCCTCTATGCCCTGTCCCGCAAAGACCCCAACGCCAACCGCCACTGGATTTGGCAATACGTGTTCCCTGCCGATAAACTCTGTCGGGATCCAAGAGACGGTATGATCCGCCGCCATCGCGTTCATGAAGCCACCTTGCAACGGGTCATGCAGGAGGCCGCCCCCGTAATAGTTATACCGCGACGCGTCTGTCTTCACTCCCTGAATTTGTGCCGCCAACATTCGGAAGTATTGGGCATAACGGCGGAATGTCTTCGTCTTGAGATTCGACGTTCTCTCGACTTCTGAAATGAATTCTCCAACCGTCGAACCGAATTCGCTTCGCATAGCTTCGTCAGAGGGCTTTGAAACAAGTTCCGCCAGAGTGGCCGACCAGCCTTTGGCGACGAGTGATAGGTAAATATCACGAGCCTTCAACGCGGCTTCTTCCTTCAGCGCTGTGCCAAGGACCAGTCGCCTCCTGATTCCCCCGTACTCCATCCGCACGGAATACTCGGGCACTTCGAAGGTCTTGCCCTCGTATTCTTAAGTTCTCCGCTCGACACGCGCACGCCAGAAGGCGACGTGAGTCTTGGGCAGGAAACGCACAGCTGCGCGTTCACGATCTTGTTCATGACCGTCTCCAGTTTTCTGGGGCGTTTCTGGGTCGTTTTTTCGGTCCTGGGCAGTTGTGCTGAGTTGCATCCCATAGACACGATAACTTCAAAACCCACTGATATCATTGGTGTTATTGCGACTTTTCACAACTGACGGCTACTGCTCACTACCCTCACTTTTCCAACTCATAATCGCTTGGTACTCGGTTCAAATCCGAGCGGGCCCACCAGCCTCCGCATTGAGCTTTGTGAAGCGCAAGGTCGCCGCGCTGAAGTTGAAGGCGCCGCCGGCAAGCCGGCCCGACTCACGGTTTCTTCTCTGTTCCCGCGGGTGCCGCGCTGCGCCCCTGCAATTGCTTTTGGAGATATTGGTCCTCCGGGGCTTCAAGCCAGGCGGTGTACCAAATATCGCCCAGCATCTGGCCACCCCGGACGAGCTGGCCTTCGAGCAATGTGCGTCCCTCCAGGCCCTTGTCCCCTTCGCCGGTCAGTTTGCCTTCCTTGTCCAGTTCATAAAGCGGCCCGACCAGTTTGTTTTGCTCGACGAGATAGGCCACCGCATCGCGGAACATTCCATCCGGCTGGCCCGCATTCTTGATGTGCTCGGCGGGATGAATCTTTCCCACCAGCTTCCCGACGTCGATTCCACCGGTCTGGCGGAAGTAACCGCCGTCAATCCAAGCGTGAAATTTCAGGCTGGTCGTATAACCATGCGGATTGTCACCGACCCAGCCGTTAAAATGCATCGTCGTATGCAAGGGCTGCGAACCATCGCCCACAAAATGTCCCATGACGCCCATGATATAAACGACGTTGGCCTCCGCATTGGCGATTTCCTCCGGGGTGCCGTATTTCTGGAAAGCTTTCAAGTAGCCGAAACAGGCCTTCAGTTTTTCGTAGTATTCCGTGATGGTCCACGGGAGAAACCCGCTCAATTCGCGCGTGTGGTCGGTGTCCCGGGCTGGATCAATCTGCGGGAATTTGCCCGGACGCGCTGTCCGCTCCCGGGCGATGTCCGCGACGAAATCGTAACGCATCAACGGCAGCGTCTCCGGGGTCAACCCGTAAAGTTTCAAATCCTCCAGATCGATGTAATGATCCGGCCCATTGGCATGTTTCAATGGCAAATCACCCACGTTCCGCCAGCGGTCGGCTTCGCCCGCCAGAAACTCGATGCGGGTTTTCAACGCGGGCGTCAGGGTGAACCCGCCAAAATCCGCCGGCAACGACGCCAGCGCCAGTTCATTGATGGCGTGATGCCCTTCGTAGTCCCAGGCGCCGGCAGGGAAGGCGCAGGCGCCGAGTACGGTGGCAATCGTGAGCAGTTGCTTATACATAATTAAATCCTTAATCGTTTGAGGCTAACAAAGCACGCTGCGTTTGCAAAAAAATTCTGCTCCCCTGCCGGCGGCTTTTTTGTTAAGCCTGATTGCGCCGAATGATAATCATCACCGATGAACGCTGCGCCGGCTATGCCAGTCCCGGTCATCCTGAACGGCCCGAGCGTATCACCCGGACCCAGGCGCGTCTGCGGGATCAGAGTGAGTTGCCGATTGAATGGGTGAAACCAGGTGTGGCCAATGATGTCCAAATCCTGCGCGCCCACGCACCTGAACTCCTCGCCCGCCTGCAGATACCGAGGGATTTCGATGCCGACACGCCGTTTTACGACAATATCGCGCAATTCGCCCGGGCATCTGCCGGTGCCGCACTGGACGCGCTGAAGGTGGCACGCCAAGGCGAAAATGTTTTCAGTTTGATGCGGCCGCCCGGCCATCACGCGACCCGCGACCGGTCGATGGGCTTTTGTTATTTTAACAACGTCGCGATTGCCGTGCTCGAAGCGGCAGCGAACGGCACGAAGCGTGTTGCGGTTTTTGATTTTGATGTTCATCACGGCAACGGCACGGAGGACATCTTGCTCAACCGGCCTGGGGTCGCGTTGTTTTCCATTCACCAGCATCCGTGCTATCCCGACACAGGTGCGGCCGATGCCGGCGACAACTGCTTCAACTATCCGGTTGAGCCTGGAACGCCGCGCGAAACCTATCGTGCCGCGCTTGCCCGCGCGATTGATGATTTGAAAAATTTCCGGCCCGAACTGATTGCCGTGTCCGCAGGGTTCGACGCCCACCTGCGCGACCCGCTGGTTGATGGCGTACTGGAAGCGGAGGATTATCGCTGGCTCGGCCGGTCGCTGCGCGCGTCCGGCGTGCCGCTGTTCAGCCTGCTGGAAGGCGGTTACAGCAACGACCTCCCTGAACTCATCCTCGCCTATCTCAAGGGTCTGGAGGATTTGCCGCGCTGAAAACGAAATCACGGAGGGCCGGGAAAATGCAAAGCAATTCATCTGGACAAGTGAAGATGAAAACTTAGTCTCCGCCCATGTCGTCCGCGCATTTCGTTCCCATTTTGCTGGTCGGTCTTTTTGTCTGGAGCATCTATCGTCGCGTGCGGCGCAACATTGGCCGGCAGAAACTGCATCCGCGCCGCGCCGTCACTTCCATCGCCATTCTTTCGCTCGTCAGCGTTCTGATAGTTGGCACATCGCTGCAAAACACCCATTTGTTGCTTGGCTTCGGCGGTGGCCTGTTGCTGGGTGCGTTGCTGGGATTTGTGGGATTACGCCTCACGCGATTTGAAACCACCGAAGCCGGCCGTTTTTACACGCCCAACACGCCCGTTGGCGTCGTGCTTTCGTTGGTGCTGGTCGGACGCATGGCTTATCGCTACATGGTTTTGCGCAACGTTTCAACCGCGACCAACCATCCGCCGCCGATGCAAAGCCCGTTGACTTTTTTCATCATCGGGCTGACCGCGGGCTATTACTTCGTTTATCAGGCCGGTTTGTTCATCCATAGCCGTGGCCATGGCGTTTCCGGCCAAACGAGTCTTGGATTGGCCGGTTCCAATTTGGATTCTCCGCGTGACCGTTCTTGAAGCGATTCAGAAGAGCACGGAATTCCTCGCCAAAAAGGGCGTCGAATCGCCGCGCCTGCAAATTGAACTTCTGCTGGCGCATCTGCTCAAGCTGCCCCGCATGAAGTTGTATCTGAATTTCGAGCGAACCCTGACCCCGTCGGAAACGGACGGCCTGCGCGAGTTGGTGAAACGCCGCGGTCAGCGCGAACCGCTCCAACACATCACCGGCTCGACCTCGTTCTGCGGTTTTGAAATCAACGTGAACCGCCACGTTCTGATCCCGCGCCCCGAGACCGAAATGCTGGCCGAACTCGGCTGGAACTTTCTCTCAACCCTCCACCCTCAACCCTCAACCGCTTTGGATTTCGGCACCGGGAGCGGCTGCATCGCCATTGCGCTGGCGGCCAAAAGTCTCTCCGCAAAAATTGTGGCGACGGATATTTCGCCGGAGGCCCTGGCGCTGGCGAAGGACAACGCCGTCCGGAACAGCGTTGTCGAACGGATCGAATTTGTGCGAAGCGATGGGTTTTCGGCCCTGACAAACAGGTGGGGCGAACGTCCTCGCGAGCCGGAAGCAATGGCCAATGACGGCTCGCCAGAAGTCTCGCCCCACCAATTTGATCTTGTTATTAGCAATCCACCGTATATTCCTTCCGCCGAAATCGCCACGCTGCAGCCGGAAGTGCGCGATTTCGACCCCCGCGAGGCATTGGATGGCGGGGCCGATGGGCTGGATTTTTACCGGAGGCTGGCGGCGGAAACGAAACCGTTCCTGAAACCCGGCGGAAAAATCATGCTGGAATTCGGCGACGGTCAGGCCGGCGACATCCGGAACATTTTTGAAACCGAAAAGTGGATTGTGGAGGCGGTGCAGGAGGAATACAGTCACCGCGAAAGATATTTAACCGCCAAATCGCCCCCGTCGTTGTCCTCGTAATCGAAAAAACGAGGACGAGGACGAGAACGAGGAGGAAGAACCCGTTTCACATGGAAAGTTTTTTGATCAAAGGCGGCGTGCCCCTACACGGCGAGGTAACCATCAGCGGCAGCAAGAACGCCGCGCTGCCCATCATGGCGGCGACGCTGTTGACCGGCGAACCGTGTGTCATCCGGCATGTGCCCGATCTCAGCGACACGCGTTTCATGGTGCAAATCCTCAAGTCGCTCGGGGCGACAGTGAAATTCGAGCGTGGCACGCTGACCGTCCGCGCGCAAAAAATCCACGGTTATGCCGATTACGAACTTGTCCGCAAAATGCGAGGTTCGATTTGCATCATGGGACCCCTATTGGCGAGGTTGCGCCAGGCGCGCGTGTCGCTGCCCGGCGGCTGCATCATCGGCGCCCGTCCGATCAACCTGCATTTGAAAGGTTTTGAATCCCTCGGCGCAAAAATCAAGATTGAAGGTGGTTATGTCAGCGCCGCGGCGAAACATCTCGCCGGCACCGCATTGTTCCTGGGCGGCCGCGCCGGGTCCACCGTGCTCGGCACCGCGAATGTGATGATGGCCGCGGCGCTGGCGGAAGGCGTGACGGTCATCGAAAGCGCGGCCTGTGAACCGGAAGTGGTGGACCTGGCCGGCTTTCTGAACGCCATGGGCGCGAAAATATCCGGCACGGGCAGCCCGACCCTTACGATTACCGGCGTCAAAAAGTTGCACGGCGCAAAACACGAGGTCATTCCCGACCGGATCGAAGCCGCGACTTACGCGATTGCCGCCGCCGCAACGAAAGGCGAAATCATACTCAAGGGAGCCCGGGCCGATCATCTGCGCGCGGTGATCGACAAACTGAACGAAGCCGGCGTGACCGTTGCCCGGCGGGGCGCCAATCTGCTCGCCCGGCGGGGCGGCCGGCTCAAATCAGTGGATGTCACGACGCTGCCTTATTCCGGTTTTCCCACCGATGTGCAGGCGCAGATGATGTCGCTGCTCGCGCTGGCCCCGGGCATCAGCATCATCACGGAACGGATTTTTGAGTCACGGTTCATGCACGTGAGCGAGTTGGCGCGGCTCGGCGCGGACATCGAGATCGAGGGGCCTAGCGCCATTGTCAAAGGCGGCCGGCCCCTGAGCGGTGCGCCGGTGATGGCGAGCGATTTGCGCGCCTCGGCCGCGTTGGTGATCGCCGGCCTAGCCGCCAAAGGCAAGACCCAGGTCAATCGCATCTATCATCTGGACCGCGGCTACGAAAACATGGATGTGAAACTGCGAAAGCTCGGTGCGCGGATTGAACGCATTGAGGAAAAATGAAATTGGACAACTCCTTTACACAGTTGAAGTTCCCCCGAAAGGGCGGACAGTATCGCATCAAGCTGAAGCTTGAACTCCAACCTGCAGAAAAGCTGTCCGCGCTCCGATCATTTCCCCACAAGTCCTTGGCGCGGCGAGAAGCCGTTGGCACGGCCCCGACAGGAGTCGGGCCGTATCAACGGCTCCCCGCACACGCCAGTCTGGTTTGGACGTGGCAGGTCCGTGTCCCCGCTTCAATCTGGCAGCGTTTCATACGGCCAGCAGTTCACGGCTGCTTTCCAGGATGCGCGCCTGGCGCTCCGCCTGGCGGAGGGCAGCCTCGAGCTTTTCCTCGAACAACACCGGGAACACCAGCAAGGGGAAGAGGGTGGCCCAGGCCAGTGCCGCCGCCTCATTGGCCGCGCGCCGCAATGGAGGGTTCAACTCCGGCGTGGGCGCCCCGGCCAGTTGCCGGGCGAGCAATCGGCCCTTGAGCCGCTCGAATTCGGTTTCCTGCAGGGCACGAAACGGCGCTGGTGGCGCCGGTCGCACTTCAAACCGTGTTTCGGGGCCGAACCTGGCCGGCACCCGGGTTTCATTTCTGTTCATGTTATTTCCTTTCTTTGGTTGGGGTTTATAAGCGAAAAACCCGCGATTGGCTGGCAATCGCGGGTTTTTCAAAAATCCTTGTCGTTGAATCAGAACTTCATTCCCACGATGCCAAAAAGACGGGAGCAGCGCCGCCAAACTCCGATAATCATATCGAAGTTGACCGGCACGTGCTTCAGACTTTGAGTCAGCGTGGTCTTCATATTCAACCGCGGAGAAGAAACACCATTGAGACGGGTTTGTCAAAGGTTTTTTGGATTTTGAAGAATGCATTTTCCTGGCTTGTCGGATGGCTGGGCGGTGGTAAATTGCTCCAAGAACATGAGCGAACAACTGCGAATGGTGACATGCGGTTGGTGTGAGACGAAGGTCTTCATCCCCGGCGACCTGCCGCCGTTGGGCACCGTGCCGTGCAGCAAATGCGGGCATCCCATCATGATGCCCATGATGATCCGGCAGTTCGAGCTGCGGAGCGTCGTCGGGTCAGGCGGCATGGGCACGGTTTATCGGGCCTGGGATACGACCTTGGAACGGATGGTGGCGGTGAAGTTGATGCGGAAGGAGTTGCTTGACGATCAGAAGGCGCTGGAAAGTTTTTATCGCGAAGCCCGTGCCTGCGCCCGGCTCAACCATACGAACATCGTCCATATCTACGCGTTCGACGACTGGGAAGGCGTGTCATATCTCGTGATGGAACTGGCCGATCATGGCAGCCTGGATGCGCGCATTGAGAAACTGCGTCTGTTGCCGGAACTGGACATGCTCGACATCGGCATCAAAATCGGCGATGCGCTCAACATGGCCCTCAAGCACGATTTGCTCCATCGCGACATCAAGCCGGGGAACATTCTCTTCAACGCCGACCACGAACCGAAGCTGATTGACTTCGGCCTGGCCCGCAAAGCGGAAGTGGAACACGAGGTGGAAGATGTGACCTGGGGCACGCCGTATTATGTCGCGCCGGAAAAAATCAAACGCGAGCCGGAAACCTTTCTTTCGGACATGTACAGCCTCGGGGCCACGCTTTACCACGCCATGACCGGCCATGTGCCGTTTGAAGCGCCGACGGTCGAGGAGGTCATTGTGGCCCAGGTGCAAACGCCATTGACGCCGCCGAACCTGGTGGTGCCTGAAATCACGCAGCCGACCAGCGACGCGCTGGTTAAAACCATGGCAAAAAACCCCGCCGAACGATTTCTCAGTTACGAGGAATTCATCATGGCGCTGGAAGCCTCGCGCAGCCAATTGGTCGTGCAGCAGTACCAAAGTCCGCAGGCCCCGAAGTCCAAGAGCCTTACCAGTTGGTGGAAGCGGGCATAAGAAAGGCGGGCGTTGCCGCCCGCCTTGCCGGTTCAAAATAACTCCGCACCCTTCCACCCTTACTTGTTGCCGCCGGCATCCGAAGCTTCCGGTTTTGGCTTTTCACCTTTGGCGCCAAAGTGGATGACCGTGGCGTTGAGTTTGCCGTCATCGGCTTTAATGTAAGCACCGCCAACCGGTTCTCCCACCACCCCGTCCGCCAACGTGGCCGGCTGGCCGTCCTTGGTGATCCTGGTGTTGGCACTGACCTGGATTACCATTTTGCCGACGTTAAGCGTCATTGCTTTTGTGTCCACGGCAGCCACTTTGCCACGAAAGGGCACGCCGAGTCTTTTGAGCTTGGGTTGCACGGTCTGGCCGGGTGAAGCCGGAACGTTGGTATCTTCCGCGCGCGACAAGGCGGGCAGGGCGATGAGGGCCGCAGTCAACAAGCCAAGAACAGTGATTTGAGAGATATTTCTGGTCATAATAGTTGATGGTTGATGGTTGATGGTTAGGTGATGCAATTCGTGAGACGACACACAATAAGAATATCTTCGATTTTGCGCAAGCGTGTTGAGTGATCTTGTCGAAGTAGTTGCGCCTCAAGGCTGAATGAGTTTCAGCCAATGCCGTGTTTGCTTACCAAGTCCCTTCGGTGAGCAATTCTGTGATGTTTCGCGCCAGGTCTTCCGCAAGCAGCGGCAGTGATTGGCGTTCCGAGTCCGCCAAATCCGTGCCCACATGAATCAACGTGTAACCGTTCACGTTTTTATCGAGCAACACCTTGCCCGTGTTCCGATCCCGGGCGATGACCTGGGCAACGACGCCGACCCGGTAATTTTCCGTGGTGGTGACGTCGTTGTTCAAGTAGCTCAACCCTTCACGGTTGTAGCGTGTGATCACGCCGCTGACGACGACATCCCCGGGCTCATGCGTGGCCAGGTGGTACGTGCCGTCGGTCTGGAGCCGTTCGCGCAACGACTGCGTGACGGCGTCGCCAAGGCGCGGCTGCAACGTCTGGTTGTTGAATGGCAGGACTTCAATCGATTTTTCGCCGGCGACGGCGCCATTGACCGGACCGAGATGATAGCCGGCACAACCGGCGAGCAACGCTGATGCCGCCAGGAGGGCAGGGATTGTTGGCAGACGCATTTCAGTTGTCCGCTGACGTTTGCAGGCGCGGCTTGAGCGCTTCAATGCGCTGGCGCGCGTTCGCGGCGTAAGGTGAGTTGGGGTCCATCTGCAAGACTTCGTTGTAATAGATCACCGCGCCCATTGCCCGTTGCGAGGCGCTCAAGGTTTTGTTGTATTCGTAAAATCGCGCGATTTCAAAATTGCCGCGCACCTGCTCGGTTTTGAGCAGGGTGATGGCCCTTTGCGCCCGCGACACTCGCCGGTCCTCGGGATAGAGCGTGATGAAATCAGTGAACGTCGCGATGGCCTGCACGGCGGCGTTCTGATCGTATTCAGCCTTGGCCGCCTGTCGCGCATAGGAAATACCCTCCCGAAACAATGCGTCGGCGGCAATGATCGGCTGGTTGTAATAGCGGTCGGCAGCGGTGGCGTAAGCCTTCACGGCATCGGGATAATTCCTTTGCTTTTCGCGCGCGGCCCCCATGCGCAGTTGTGCGTGCGGTGCCACGTCACTATAAGGCCCATTGTTGACTATTTTTTCGAACAGCTGCGCCGTTTGTTCCATGGAGGGATAAAGCGGAATGTAACGCAGGACTTTGAACCACTGGCCGCCCAGAAACCGGTTGGCGATGGCATACTGCCGCCAGAGCACATCTTCATAGTGGCTGCTGTGCGGATATTTTTCGACGATGTTTTGATAGGCTTTGAACGCCGCTTCGTCCATCCCCGAGACTTCGAGGCAGCGGCCGATGAGGTATTGCGCGTCCGGCGCATAGTCTGACAGCGGCCACACGCGCAGGATCCGGTGTGCCGCATGCAGTGTGGTTTCGTAGTCGCCGAGGTTAAAGGCCTGCTGTGCCACGTCCAATTGTTCCTTGGCCCGGGACCGCTGCCACTTGGTGCTCTGGCCATATGGCTCATAATACCAGCCTTCCCCCGGCACATAATACAACGGTGCGGGCGCGCGCGAGGGAAACAACACCACGCACGCGGTGACGATGAGCAGGCAGCCAAACCGGCGATTCATGTGGCGACAGTAACGGCCCGAAATCGGCAAGTCAAGGCGGGTACAAGGGATTATCCCCGGTAAAGAACCAGCACGCCGTAATCGGTCAATATCTTTTGCGTGCCGACGTCAAAATGCGTGTAGCTGATCGTGTGAACGCCAATGAGATTGGGCTCGCCAACTTCATTCAAAAATTCCGAAACCCGTTCATCAAACTTGTCATGACCTGCCTCGACGCAGGCGGCATGGCGAATCGTCCGTACCCGGGTTTTTTTATCGGCACCCCGGGCCACCGCCTCCAGCGGCGGCTTGGGCTTGGCGATGAGAAGTTCACCCGGCTTGTCCCGCACCGGCACCTTGAGATGCATTTCCACCTTGGCGGCGGCGGACGAGGCGATGCTGTGGGTGCCCTGATGCCCGCCATCGGCGGATCCCGCTGGAGCCGGGGCGGGAGCCAGCGGCGTGGGCGATGCCGGAATCAGGATTTTTTGTCCGCAGGAGGGACACTGAATTTCCGAGCCGGCGCCGGAACTGTCCACCGCCATTTCCTGTTCACAATGAGGGCAATTGAAAATGATGTCCATAAGCGGCAACGGGTTTTCTGTGGGTCGAGATTATGCCCGTCCCGCATTGCGAACCAGCAAAAAATCGCGTTAAATTATTCCCACTCGATCGTTCCCGGCGGCTTGCTGGTGAGGTCCAGGACGACGCGATTGAGGCCGCGGACTTCGTTGGTGATGCGCAGGGATATTTTCTCCAGCAGGCCGTAGGGCAACCTTACCCAGTCCGCCGTCATGCCATCCTGCGATTCCACCGCGCGGATGGCGAGCGTCCAGTCGTAGGTCCGCTCGTCGCCCTGCACCCCCACGCTGCGCACGGGCAGCAGCACCGCAAACGTCTGCCAGGTCTTGTAATAAAGGCCGGCCGCCTTCATCTCTTCCACGACAATCGCGTCCGCGCGCCGCAGCACCTGCAGTTTTTCCGGGGTCACCTCGCCCAGGCAACGCACAGCCAGGCCAGGTCCGGGGAACGGCTGGCGCATGACAATCTCCTTCGGCAATCCGAGTTCGAGCCCCAGCCGGCGGACCTCGTCCTTGAACAAGCACTTCAACGGCTCAACCAGCGCAAACTTCATTTTCTTCGGCAACCCGCCGACATTGTGGTGGCTCTTGATCATCGCGGCCGGATTGCCGGCGATGGGCACGGACTCGATCACGTCGGGATAAAGCGTGCCTTGCGCCAGAAACTTTGCCTGGCCGGCGCGTTTGGTGGCCGCTTGAAAAACCTCGATGAAGGTCCGGCCGATGATCTTGCGTTTCCGCTCCGGGTCGGTGACGCCCTTAAGGCGCTGCAAAAACAATTTGGACGCGTCCTCATACTGGAGTTTGATGCGAAAATGTTTTCCGAAAACCTCCTGCACCACCTCGGCTTCCCGCGCGCGCAACACGCCGTTGTTGACAAAAATACAGGTGAGCTGGTCGCCAATGGCCTTGCGCAACAGCGCCGCGGCCACGCTTGAATCCACCCCGCCGCTCAAACCGAGGATCACCTTTTCCCGGCCAACCTGTTTGCGGATTTCCTCGACCGCCTGGTCCACGTAATGACGCATGGTCCAGTTTTTGCCGCAACCGCAGATCGCGCGGACAAAATTGGCGATGATGTCCTTGCCGCGCGGGGTGTGGACCACCTCGGGGTGAAATTGCAGGCCGAAAAATTTCCGCGGGCGGTGTTCGATCGCCGCGAATTCGGAATTGTCTGTGACGGCGACCGGTTTGAACCCTTGCGGCAGTTTCGTGAGTTTGTCCCCGTGCGAATTCCAGACCTGCAACTTTCTCGGCAACTGATGGAACAGGGCGCAGGCGGCGTCTTTCACTGTGAGCGTGGCCTTGCCGTATTCGCGTTTCTGGCCCTTCTCAACCCGGCCGCCCAGGAATTGCGCAAACAACTGCACGCCGTAACAGATGCCGAGCATGGGCACGCCGAGCACGAAGATGTTTTTGTCCGGCAGCGGTGCGTCCGGGGAGTACACGCTGGACGGGCCGCCGGATAAAATGATTCCCCGTGGTTTCAACGCGGCGATTTCCGTCGCGGGGGTGTCATAGCGCAGGATGACGGAATACACGCTGCACTCGCGGATGCGCCGCGCGATGACCTGGGTGTATTGCGACCCGAAATCCAAAATGACGATCTGTTCATTCATGAAATTAAAAACCGAGGTGCACTCTTTGCCTGTCGCACGGCTCTTTGGCGAGACAAAAAAACGCCAGGCCGGTCCGGCTGGCAGCGCGTTTTCCAATGCCGCCGCTTCCATCTTATTGAGGATGCCACCACCAATCTGCAGCGCGGGTCCAATGCTGGCGAGGAAACCGATCCCAAAGGAATACCCATCTGTCACCAGGCAAGCAATCAAGGCCGGAAATTTTCCGGTGGCATTTTGTGAACTTCATGTGAATTGATTGTGAGTAACTTTCCGGAATGGTCTCGTTCTGAGGCACGAAGGTTGCGGCTTTTTTTGCTATGAACGAAAGCCTGTTCGAATCCTCGAAAAGCCGCGATGAGATTAAAGTAATCCTTGATGGCTTGCCGGTGGGACTACCCTCCGGGCGCCGCTCCATTGGCGCAATTCGCTTTCATCTTGAGGCGCTCGCCTTGGAACGACAGCGGATTTTATATTCGTTAAGCATCGACGGCCAGCCGGTAAATCTGGCCCTGCCGGTATCGGGCCAGGGAATTTTTTGCCGTGTCGAGGCCGGAACCATTGCTTTGGAAGAAACGTCTCTCCGGCTGCTCAAGAAGGCGTTCCAACAAACCGACTATGCCCGGGAGTGCGTTGAAACCGCCCTCACCCTGGTCCTGATCAATGATGGGCAGGTGGCGCATGAGGTCTGGTGGAGCCTGGCCTTGGTGCTCAAGGAGCCGGTGCTGACCTTGAGCCTGTTGCCGGACAATGTTTGCGGCGCGCCCAACGGCTGCACCTCGCCCACCCAGCTCCGCAAGTGGCAACTGGAACAAATCGCCTCCATCATCCAGGACGTGGATGAAGCCTGTCATTCGAAAGACACCATTCCGCTTTCCAACGCGCTGGAGAATCGCGTATTGCCATGGCTGCAAAATCTGAGCGAACTCATCAGCCTGTGGCATGAAACGGTCCTCGCCGGCTCGCGGCTCGGAATCAACTGTGTGGTTTCCTGATCCAGAACCATCCAGCGGTCAGGGCGGAATGCCAACTGGCTCCACCTCTCCGGATCATCTTCCATGGGTCGTTTCAAATTCTTGTAGAGAAAAAACCAGAAAATTGGTGCGAATACGACATAGGCGCTCAGGGAGAAAAGCAAATAACCGGCGATGATCAACGGCTGGGAACGCAACCTGTCCGTTGCGCCGTTTCTAAAAACTTCACCTTCCGAGAACACATTGAGGTAGGGCATCCAATTGTTGTAAGGTCCAACCGCGCTGCCGCAATGTTCACAAAACCACGCGTTGGGCGGCTGCGGGCTGAAACAACGATGGCAGATTTCCACCGCGTCCGACTCCTCCAATCTGCGTTCAACCTCGGAATCCCACGGATCGGGTTTTTGCGGCGCCTCACGGACCCAGACAATCAACCGCCACAACCCGGCCAGGACAAAGAAGCCCACGCCCAGCCAGGCCACGGATTGATTTGGATCGCTGGTTCCTGACATGAAATGCTGTGGCAATCTCCCACTCCGTTCGACGCAGGTCAAGCGACCCGTGGACAACGTCCTAATTTGTCGGAGCGCGGAGCATTGCTCCGTGAGTTTTGGAAGGTTTCAGGAGCTTGCGGAGCAATGCTCCGCGCTCCATCTGCTTCAATTAAGATGCTACCGACCCATGGAGTTTACGCCGATGATAACACCTTACAGTTGTGCGCCCGCCATCGGCCTTGAGGCCAGCTTGGGGGATCAGGCCGGAGATGGAGGCTGGTGTTCGGTGCGAACGGGTGGAAGACCACCGGCTTCCGCCAGCGTTCGACTGCGCGGGCGAACCTCAGATTGCTGGCGGCGTCTTGCCGCCGGCCTTGAACGGTGATGATGTGAATGCTTTCGGTACCACGGTCGGCGAAGAAAAACGGCCCAAATGAAAACCCCCACGGCCACCAACAAAAGAGCCCCGGCATAAATGACGACCTGGGAAAAAACCGATCCCACGGGAATCAACGCCCGAAGTGAATTCTCCGCATTGATGCGGTTTATCCCGGCCAGTAAACCTGGAGTTATCATAATTTAAAATTAGCCCGCCCCAACGGCCTTATTTTTGTTGGCGGTGGTTATAGATCCCCAGATACAGCAAACCGCAAGCCAGAATTCGGGTCTGATTTTCAACCGTTTGCACGTTTTAACCGGGCTGCAAGGCCTGCATTCAAACCGGATTTCGTCGTGTTTTCTTACGATAATTTGCCGGTTGGACCTTCCCGCCACCGGTCGGCTGGCTGCCATCCATCATCCGCTTAAGCTCTTTGAGCTGGTCGCGAAGCAGGGCCGCCTTTTCAAATTGCAATTCCTCGGCGGCGGCCAGCATCTCCCCTTCGAGTTCCTTGATGGTTTCCGTGATATCCACGTCCATTTTGGCATCGCGCAACACTCCACCCGCTTCCTTGCGCGTCGATTCGTAGGTGGCGAGGCTTTCCTCAACCGCACGGATTACGCTGCGCGGCGTGATATTGTGTTCGCGGTTGTAATCGATCTGTTTTTGCCGGCGGTAGGCGGTGACGGCTAGAAATTTCTTAATGCTGTCAGTCATCACATCGGCGTAAAGAATCACTTCGCCGTTCAGATGCCGCGCCGCGCGACCGGCGGTCTGGATCAGGCTCGTCTCACTGCGCAGAAAACCTTCCTTGTCCGCGTCGAGAATCGCCACGAGGGAAACCTCCGGCAGGTCCAGCCCCTCGCGCAGCAGGTTGATGCCGACCAGCACGTCGAATTCGCCTTTGCGCAACGCACGCAAAATTTCAACGCGTTCGATGGCGTCAATCTCGCTGTGCAGATAGCGGACATTCACGCCGATGTCGCGTAGATAATCGGTGAGTTCCTCAGCCGTGCGCTTGGTGAGCGTCGTCACCAGCACGCGTTCGTTCGCATCGGCGCGCCGGCGCGCCTCCTCGATCAGGTCGTCGATCTGGCCCTTGAGCGGTTTTACCGTGACCTTCGGATCAATCAGCCCCGTCGGACGCACGACGAGTTCGATGATCTTGCCGTTCGACCATTGTTTTTCCCGCACAGCGGGCGTGGCGCTGGCGTAAATCGTCTGGCCCTGCATGGACTGGAACTCCAGAAAATTCATCGGCCGGTTGTCCAGCGCACTTGGCAGCCGGAAACCGTGCTCTACCAGGACCGTTTTGCGCGAGCGGTCCCCTTCATACATGCCGCCGATTTGCGGCACGGTAACGTGCGATTCGTCAATCACGAGCAGGAAGTCCTGCGGAAAGAAATCAAACAAGGTGCACGGCTGGGAGCCGGGCGCGCGTCCGCCGATGTGGCGCGAATAATTCTCAATGCCGGAGCAAACGCCCATTTCCTCCATCATTTCCAGGTCATATTCGGTGCGCATCTTGATGCGCTGGGCTTCGAGCAGTTTGCCGTTCTTTTCAAACCAGGCGATGCGTTCGCCAAGCTCCTCGCGGATGGCAAGAATGGCGCGTTTCATTTTGTCACCGGTCGTGACGAACTGTTTGGCCGGGAAAATGGTGACGGCATCGAGCGTTTCCATTTTGTTTCCCGTCAACGGCTCGAAACGGGTCAGCCGCTCGATTTCCTCGCCGAAAAATTCGACGCGCAAGCCGTCCTCCCGCCCGGCCGGACGGAGTTCCACCGTGTCGCCGCGCACCCGAAACTGGCCGCGGGCAAATTCGATGTCGTTCCGGTCATATAACAAATCCACCAGGCGCGTGAGGAACTGTTCGCGCGACAATTCCTGGCCGGTGCGCAGCGGAATGACCATCGCCTCGTAATCTTCCTTGCTGCCGATGCCGTAAATGCAGGACACGCTGGCGACCACGATGACATCCCGGCGCGAGAACAGCGAACTCATCGCCGAAAGCCGCAACCGCTCAATTTCCTCGTTCCGGCTCGAATCCTTTTCGATGAACGTGTCGGTGCGCGGGATGTAGGCTTCCGGCTGGTAATAATCGAAGTAGCTGACGAAGTATTCGACGGCGTTCTTTGGAAAAAACCCCTTGAATTCGGCGTAAAGCTGCGCGGCGAGCGTTTTGTTGTGGGAGATCACCAGGGTTGGCTTGTCCACGTTCCGGATGACGTTCGCGACGGTGAACGTTTTGCCGGAACCGGTGACGCCAAGGAGCGTCTGATGTTGCGCGCCGGACAAGATGCCGGCGGTCAGCTTCGCAATTGCCTGCGGCTGGTCCCCGGCGGGTTGGTAGGGCGCGACAAGTTCAAACATACCCTGAAAGTAGGGTGACAACCGGCGAGCGTCAACGCAGGCTTCGGAGTTGAAACGGCGGCGGATAAGCGTAAGCTCCGTCGTCAACAAATCATGACGACTCTTTTGCCAGCCACGCGGGTGGTCATCCTCCCGACTGCGTGCCGACCGTACCGATTATGATCCGCTCCTTTGCGTTCACCACTCAGGGACGGCTACATACGAAGGACATCGATCTGTTCCTGATGCCGACGTTGCTGGCGGACACCAACCTGTTTCTGTGGGTGGACCTCGAATCGCCGACGGACGAAGAAGTGCGGACGATTCTGGAAGGGGTTTTCCATTTCCATCCCTTGTCCATTGAGGACTGCGTCACCGCCAGCCCTTCGCCAAAAGTGGAGGAGTATTCGCCCAAGGAAGGGGACTGGTTCACGCCTTATCTGTTCATGGTCATCCACGCGGTGGATTACAGCCGGCAGAACGGGCAGTTTGCCACAAACGAACTGGATTTCTTTCTCGGCAAAAACTTTCTCGTGACCTTTCACCGGGAACCGCTGCGCAACGTGGTCCTGGTGGAGGAACGCTGTGTCAAGAGCACGGTGCTGATTGCCCGGGCGCCCGACCGGCTGGCCCACGCATTGTTGGATTCACTGGTGGACAATTACAAACCCGCGCTGGATGAACTTTCCCTGGAAATCGCCGAACTGGAACAGCAGGCCCTGCAACATCCCGGCCAGCGGACGTTGAACAAAATCCTGCAGATCAAAAAGGAGGTTCTGCATTTGCGCCAGATCATCGGACCCCAACGCGAGGTGCTGGCGCGGTTTGCCGCGGGTGAATTCAAACTCATCCGCGCCCACATGGTGCCGTATTTTCGCGATGTCTATGACGCGCTCTTCCACATCAGCGAGCTGGCCCAGAGCTACACCGACTCGCTCACCGGCATCCTGCAGGTCTATCTGAACATGTCATCCAACCAGACCGGCGAGGTCGTCAAACTGCTGACCCTGATCACCGTCATCACCACGCCCCTGATGATGATCGGCACCTGGTATGGCATGAACTTTCAGCACATGCCGGAGTTGAGCTGGCGACACGGTTACTGGGTGGCCGGCGTCACCATGATCCTCTCCACGGCATTGACCTATTGGTATTTCAAACGGAAAAAATGGTTTTGAAGCAGCTTCCGATGCGAGGGACAAAATGAGAATTCTCCTCACACTGGCCATGGCCATGTCTCTTTCTGCTATTTCACACGCTCAAATGCAAACTCCCATTCCCCTCTGGCCGGATGGCGCGCCCGGCGCGCTCGGCACCACCACCAATGACATTCCCACCCTCACGCCGTACCTGCCTGATCCCGCCAAGGCGACGGGCGTGGCAATGGTGATTTGTCCGGGCGGCGGTTATGCCCATCTTGCGCCGCATGAAGGCAATGATTACGCGTTGTGGCTGAATCAGCATGGGGTGACCTGTTTCGTGCTCAAATACCGGCTCGGCTCAAACGGGTATCGGCATCCGGCAATGTTGCAGGACGCCGGACGCGCGTTGCGGCTGGTGCGGGCGCAGGCCGTAGACTGGAAGGTGGATCCAAAACGCGTGGGCATCATGGGATCATCGGCCGGCGGACATCTGGCATCAACCCTTATGACGCATTTTGATTCCGGCAACACGAACTCGGCCGACCCTGTCGAGCGGCAAAGCTCGCGACCGGACATTGGCATTCTGTGCTATCCGGTCATCACGATGGGTGAATACGCCCATAAAGGTTCCCGGGACAATCTGCTCGGAACCAGGCCATCACCGAAACTGGTGGAATTGCTTTCCAATGAATTGCAGGTAACGACGAACACGCCGCCGTGTTTCATCTGGACGACTTTCGAGGACAAAACCGTGCCGATGGAAAATACGCTACTGTTTGCCGGGGCGTTGCGGAAAAATCATGTGCCGTTTGATTTGCATGTTTATCAAAAAGGCGGGCATGGCCTGGGGCTCAAGGACAAACCGCCGTTCGCAAATCCGCATCCGTGGGCGACGGACTGCCTGTTCTGGCTCCGGCAGCAGGGATTTGTGAAAGATTGAAGCCTGCGACGTGGATCGTTGCAAGGTTAACTGCCTTCTGAAGCTCATCGGAAACCTGTGGGAGCGGGATTACCGTTCCTTTTGACCTGACCACCTGCCACCGGGTCATGGCTTGGGCCGGAATCAGGCGGGTAATTGCCAGTGTCCCGGTTCAAGAATTGGACAATCTGCCTTGGAGCAAGGCAGGCCGGGATCGGCAGGCTGGGATCGGCAACTCCTCACTGAACAACCCCGCCATCCTTGGCATTCATCGTGCTAGCACTGTCTCGGAGTTATTTAGAATATTAATAAATGTGGGCATATGAATGCGTCGAATCCGTTTCAAATTCCGGTTTGCTTGCAGCGGGCAGATTCTCAACAACGTCGCCGGGAGCGGTTTAAGAGGGGATTTATCGCCGCCTTGGCCGCCATCGTGGTCCTTCTGGTCGGTGCGCTGATTGAAGGTTGTATGAGCGAAAAGACCGCCAACACAACCCAGAGCGCCAGCCTCACCGTGACTGATTTACCGACACCCACTCAAAACCAGACACCGGCATTGACGCAAACACCCGAGTCAAGCTCGGAACCGACCCTGTCTTCCACCCACAAGCCCACAACCACTGTCGTCACTGAGAATACAGCTGCCCCCGGCCATTCCGAGACCGTTTACGTGATCAAACCTGGCGATACACTGACCCGCATTGCCAAAACTCATGGTACAACAGTTAAAGCCCTCAAAGCAGCAAACAGCCTGGGGAACGACCGTATTGTGGTCGGGGCCCGGTTGAAAATACCCGAAGCTTGATTTTTGGAGGGTGGGGATTGGGAAAAATTGAAACGGCGCTCTCGCAGCGCCGTTTCTATATTTGGGAGGCAGGGATGAGATTTCACCCGCAAGCAATCCTGGTAATAATTCCCGCTTGCTTTTCCCGGGGTTTTCCCTACTATCCATCCTGCCTGAACGCCGCGTGTGCGGATGTTCACTGAGGCTGAGAAAAAACAGTCAACGCACAACCTAACCTTTAACCTCCGTTGCCGTTTGCAGCGTCGGGTTTGTTAGGCAATGGAGTCTTCTAAGTCCCGTCGCCGGGACGACCAAGCCTCCCGTCATATCATCCAGTCAAGTTATGCTCACAATGGAAGAAGCCATGAAGCAAAGCGGTTCGCTGCCGTTTGCTGCCGGCAATATTGTCAAAGGCACGATCATCGAACTTCGCCCCAAGGAAGTCCTGGTGGACATCGGCTACAAAAGCGAAGGCGTCATCCCCACCAACGAATTCATCGACACCAATGCCCTCAAGGTCGGTGACGAAATTGATGTCCTCATCGAGAAGCTCGAAAACAAGGACGGCACCGTCGAACTCTCGCACGAAAAGGCCGAGTTCAAGAAAAACTGGGAGCGCATCCTCACCATTTGCAACGAGGGCGGCACGATCCAGGGCAAGGTCAAGTCGGTCGTCAAAGGCGGCTTGGTCGTCCACATTGGCGTCGAGGCGTTTCTGCCTGCATCCCAAATTGACGTCATCACCCCGAAAAATCTCGCCCAATTTGTCAACAACACCTACGAATTCAAGGTCGTTAAAATCAATCAGGAGCGGCAGAACATCGTTCTTTCGCGCCGCGAATTGATCGAGCAGGAACGCAACGAAAAACGCGCCAAGCTGCTCGCCGAAATGGTGCCCGGCGACATCCGCAAGGGCACGGTCAAGAACATCACCGACTTCGGCGCATTCATCGAATTGAACGGCATCGACGGCCTGCTCCACATCACCGACATGAGCTGGGGCCGCATCAATCACCCGTCCGAAATCCTCAAGGTCGGCCAGGAAATCGACGTGGTCGTGCTCGACGTGAACAAGGAAAAGGAACGCGTCAGCCTCGGCCTCAAGCAGAAGATGGCCAATCCGTGGGACAACATCGAGACGAAGTATCCCGTCGGCGCCAAGGTCAAGGGCAAGGTGGTCAGCCTCGTGCCTTACGGCGCGTTTGTCCAATTGGAGATGGGCGTTGAAGGACTCGTGCATGTCACCGAATTGTCGTGGACCAAACGCGTGGCCAAGCCCAGCGACGTGCTCAAGCAGGACCAGGAAATTGAGGCCATTGTGCTCGGCATCAACCGCGAGGAGCAAAAAATTTCCCTCGGTATCCGCCAGCTCGAATCCAATCCGTGGGACAACGCCGAGGCGAAATACACGGTCGGCGCCCACGTCAAAGGCAAGGTACGCAACCTCACCAGTTACGGCGCGTTTGTGGAACTGGAAGAGGGCATTGACGGCATGATTCACGTGTCCGACGTGTCCTGGACCCGCAAAATCAATCACCCGTCCGAAATCCTCAAGAAGGGCGACGAAGTCGAGGCCGTGGTGCTCGAAGTGGACCGTCCGAACCAGCGCATCGCGCTTGGCATGAAGCAGCTCGCGCAGGATCCGTGGGCCAACATCGACCAGCTCTACAAGGTCGGCGACGTCGTCACCGGCAAGGTCACCAAACTCGCCAGCTTTGGCGCGTTCATCGGCTTGCAACACGATATCGATGGTCTCGTGCACATCTCGCAGGTCAGCGAGGAACGCGTGGACAAGATCAAGAACGTGCTCAAGGCCGGCCAGGATGTGACTGCCCGCGTCATCAAAATTGACAAGGGCGAACGCCGGATCGGCCTGTCCATCAAGGCGGCAAGCTACACCGACGAACAGCTCAAGGAAGAGCAGAAGATATTCGACGCCCTCAAGCCCGGCGAAGACCTCGTGGCGTTGCAACACGCCTTCGATGCCGCCGACGAAGCGCGGGCGGACGACAAACCGGAGTAAATCGCTCCACTATCCGATTCACACGCAGGCGGGCCGGCAACGGCCCGCCTGTTTTGCTTGCTTACGGAGTCCCTAATCGCCGTAGCCGCCGACATCAGTCGGCGCATATATTGAAATGGCGCGGACTGAGGTCCACGGCTACGAAACCAGGCTTCGATGCCGGTAATGCAGGATTTTGAACTCCGGCGTATCGCGGACTTCCGCCGCCAGCACGAACTTATCTTCAAACGGCGGGAAGAAAGCGTCGCCCCCCTCGACCTCCTGCTTGACCAGCGTCAGATAAAGATCGGAACACAATGGCAACGCTTGCGCATAGACCTGTGCGCCGCCGGCGATGAAAAATTCCAGCGGCGAGCTGGCCGGGTCGAGCTTCAGGAAGTCCTTGATGATGCGCAAATCCACCGCCGCCGCACTGCCGACCTTCGGCAGTTCAAATTGATGCGGTTGGTCGGGAATGTGGGTCTTGCCCCGGGCCACCCAGGCGTTGCCAAAAATTTCCGGAAAATTGCGCTGCAACCGGCCCGGATGCCGGCTTAAGATGATGTTGATGCGGTTGGGGAGCGGTTTGCCGAGGCTTTCAAAGGTCTTGCGTCCCATGATGACGACATTGCCGGAGGTCATCTGCTTGAACCATTTGAAATCCTCCGGCAGATGCCACGGGATTTTACCGCCCGCGCCAATCACGCGGTTCAGCGACATCGCCGCAATGGCCTTGAAGTGTTTCACGGCGTGATGGCAGACAGCAGAATCGGTTCCTTCGGCCCAAGAAATTTCGGGCTGCGATGCAATAAGTACAAGTCAACCGCGCACCAGGCCTGCGCCAATTGCTCCCGTGCTTCGGCGCGCCAGGACCAGCTTTTGAAGCTGACATCCGGCGCGGCAAACGCCACGGCATCCAATCCGTGTTGCCTCGCAATCCAGACGGCGCGGGGACAATGAAATTCCTCGGAAATGATCGTGCAATGCTGAAGTTCAAAAACTTCCTTTGCCCGTACGACTGAATCCAGGGTGCGAAAACCCGCATAATCGCAGGTGATGGCGCCGACCGGCACCCCGGCGGCAACCAGGGCATTGCGCATATCCGTCGGCTCGTCGTAACCGGCGATATGATTATCGCCGCTCACGAGCAAATGATGAACTTTCCCGGCGTGATACAACGCAGCGGCAGCTTCAATCCGCTGGTTGAAATGAAGATTGGGCTTTCCATGTTTTGTCAGCCTGGATGTTCCCAAAACCAGACCCACGTCATTCGTGGGGACGGTTTCGATTGAGCTAAAAATCCGGCCTCCAGCCGCGTCGCGGCAAATATGACTCGCGACGATGGTCAGTCCCATGAACATTGCAGCCAGGAGGGTTGCGGCCACAATCAAATGGCGGAAATTTCGAATGCGCTTTTTCATAAGAACGTTTGTTTTGGATTCACACCGCAATCGGCGCCTTGATGCCCGGATGCGGATCGTAATTCACCAGTTCAAAATCCTCGAACTTGAAATGATCGATGTGTTTCACCGCTGGATTCAATTTCATCTGTGGCAACGGACGCGGTTCGCGCGACAATTGCAGCTTCGCCTGCTCGAGGTGGTTGGCATAAAGATGCAGGTCGCCGAACGTGTGGACAAAATCACCCGGTTTCAACCCGCAAACTTGTGCCACCATCAACGTGAGCAGTGCATAGCTGGCGATATTGAACGGCACACCCAGGAAAATATCCGCGCTGCGTTGGTAAAGCTGGCAGCTCAACTCGCCGTCGCTCACGTAAAACTGGAACAGCGCGTGGCACGGCGGCAGGGCCATGCTGTCAATGTCGGCGACATTCCAGGCACTCACGATAAGCCGGCGGCTGTCAGGATTTTTCTGAATCGCTTCGATTACGGTCGCAATCTGATCTATGCCGTGTTTGCTTCGGACCCGTGGACCGGCCGGCGTCACAATCGTTTGACCATCGGACTCTCCGAGGTCGAACAGTGTCGCCTGACTTGTTGAAGAATCAGGTGATTTACGCGGCCGGCTTTTGGTCTTCACCCAATTCCGCCACTGCTTGCCATAGACCGGTCCCAAATCGCCTTTTTCATCCGCCCACTCATCCCAGATGGTTACCTTGTTTTCCTGCAAATAGCGGACATTCCTGTCTCCCCGAAGAAACCACAACAATTCATAAATAATCGAACGCAAGTGCAGCTTTTTCGTCGTCAGAACGGGGAAATCCTTTCGCAAATCAAACCGCGTCTGCGCGCCGAACACGGAATACGTGCCGGTACCCGTGCGGTCGGCCTTGAACTTTCCGTGCTCGAGAACGTGCCGCAGCAAATCAAGGTACTGGATCATCGCGGAGGAAATTTAACCACGAAAGACACGAAAGACACGAAAAGAAATTTGGCCGCTTCAGTGTTTGATTACATCTTCCTGACGGATTCGCTTCTTATCATCAAGATACCAATTGTAATTTTCGCCTAGCCGCAACGTTATTTTGCCTGCCAATTTCTGTCGAGCGCTCTTTTCACCGCAGGCAAATCAGAGATGACGTCCGCCCTCATCCCAGCCTTCTCCCCCGGGGAGAAGGAGAATGTTTTTCCGTCTCATTGAAATACCTACGACTGAATTTGCCGGACGATCAACCGCAAATCAGAAACCAGAGATTGCTATTCCTTCTCCTGGGGGAGAAGGTCAGGTTGAGGGCGGAAGTATAAGCCAACGTTAGTTTGCTGTGATATTTTCCTGGTTTTCTCCGGCTGAAATCGGCTCGCCACGCCAGGCGTTTTTTGCAAAACTGCGAGGGTCATGCGAATTCTCGCCCTTGATCATGGAACCAAGCGCATCGGCGTCGCGGTGAGCGATGAAACCCGAACCATCGCGCAACCGCTGGAGTACATTCCCGCCGAACCGTTCGCCGATTTTCTGATCCGGCTGAAAAAATTGCTGGCCGAAAAGGAAATCAGCCTCGTCCTGGTCGGCCTGCCGCGCAACATGGACGGCAGCTACGGCCCGGCGGCGGAAAAGGTGCGGACCTTCGTGAGTGTGCTGGGCAGTGCCATCACCATCCCGATTAAAACCTGGGATGAGCGGTTGACCTCGGCACAGGCGAACCGGGTCTTGATCCAGGGCGGAGCCCGTCGTGACAAACGCAAACAAAAGGTGGACCAGACCGCCGCGGCAATCCTTCTGCAAAGTTATCTGGACGGCAACACGTGATTCGTGACGAGTGAACGCCTCTCACAAGGCTTCACGTTTCACGTTTCACGTTTCACGACCATGAAATTCAAACTGACCATTGCCTACGACGGCACAGGTTACGAAGGTTGGCAGGTGCAGAAAACCGGAACCGGCGTCCAGGAAATAGTCGAAACGGCACTGGCAAAGTTGTTTCCCAGCAAGCCGCGCCTTCACAGCGCCAGCCGAACGGATACCGGAGTTCATGCACTGGGGATGGTTGCACATTTTGAAATCCCGGGGGCCGAGTTCAAGATGGCCCTGCCCAAACTTACACTGGCGCTTAACGCATGGCTGCCCGACGACATCCGCGTGCTGTCGGCTTCACGCGCACCGAAGACTTTTCATGCCCGGTTCAACGCGACGGGCAAGCAATACCGCTATTTTGTGTGGAACCATAAGGGGATGAATCCGCTGCTCCGGCACACCGCCTGGCAGGTGCCGCGTTCGCTCGACTTGAAGGCCATGCGCGCCGCGGCGCCGTTGTTTGTCGGCAAACGCGATTTCAAATCGTTCGCCGCCAGCCGGAATTACGAGATGGAGTCCACTGTGCGCCGGCTCACCCGCTGCGAGATCAGGAAAAACGGGCCGTTGCTGACTTTTTTCATCGAAGGCGACGGTTTCCTCTACAAAATGTGCCGGGGCATTGTCGGCACGTTGGTGCAAATCGGCGAAGGCAAATTTCCGGCGGACGCAATCAAGCGCATGCTGGCGAAGAAGGACCGGCGCATGGCCGGCATGACCGCGCCGGCGCATGGGCTTGTGCTTTGGAAAGTGTATTATTCCCGAGCTCGCAGGAGCCGACGTGAGGAGGCTCCGATTAAGAACACAGAATGAGCCTCGTTACCTCGGCTGCCACGTAAGAAACAAATGAACATCGTCCTGGTTGAACCGGAAATCCCGCCAAACACGGGCAATGTGGCCCGGCTGTGCGCGGCCACGAGGACGACGCTGCATCTGATTGAGCCGTTCGGATTCAAGCTCGATGACGCGCAACTCAAGCGGGCGGGCATGGATTACTGGCAGCACGTCGAGTGGCATCGCTGGAAAAATTGGAAAACGTTCGAGTCGGCTCACAGGGCAGACGCCTCAAAGTTTTGGTTCATCGAATCCAGCGGCCCTAAAATTTACAGCGAGGTGAGATTTTCGGCGGACGATTATCTGATTTTCGGACGCGAGACCGCCGGTCTGCCCAAGCCGTTATTGGAACAGAACCGGGAATCCTGGCTGCGGATTCCAATGTTCAACGCCGAATCACGATCGTTGAATTTGTCAAACTGCGCCGCGCTGGTGCTGTTCGAGGCCTTGCGGCAGCAGGGATTTTCGAACGAAATCCGCTGAAGGTCAGCTGGTGCAGGGCGTGCCGCTCTCGCTTGGGGGGGCATTTATCCCGGCAATCAAACCTTTATTTGCTGCCAACTGTTTTTTTCAGTTCAACCGCGTAAACCTGGTTGGCCCCGCTCATATTGGAGCGGAAGATGAGCCATTTCATGTCCGGCGAGAACATGGCGTTCGGCTCCAGCGCGTAATCGTGTCTGGCCATGTTCACCAGCCGTTCGGAATGGAACACTCCGGGCCGGACCAGGCTGTTGGTGCCAGGAGTGTCATCGGATCCGTCGGTCAGAAGCTCAGGACGAAAAAGATTAATCCATTTCCCATCTGGCGCATGGGCAACCATCCCGGCATCGCCGCCGTCACCGGAAAACAAGGTGCCATCCGGTGAGACGTTGAAATGCACCGACCACTCGTTGCGCAAGAGATGATACCACGTCCGCGAGCCACTCGATACTTCATAGCCCGCAACCCAGAAATCCTCGCCCCGGGGTGTCTGCAAGTCGTACCAGATGGTCTTGCCATCGGCGCTCCAGAATTCATGCCCGGCAATTTCCATTGTCATCTGCCGTTGATGGATCAACTTCAAATCCGTGCCGTCGGCGCGCATGGTCCAGATGCGGTCCACCTTGTGCCAGGGTCCCTCGTGGCAGAACAGGAGCAGGTTCGGATCGGTCGGTGAAAATTGCAGATGCCCGAGCCAGTCGGTGCAGCGGTCGCATTTTTTGGTCTCGCCGGTCTGGATATTGTAGAAAAAAAGTTCCATCGGATAGTGTTTGGCGAGGCGGTCTTCCATCATTTGGCCCTTTCTTTCGCGTTGCTTATCGGCGGTCTCGATGTCGGTCCGCCGGTTGGGGCCGCCGTCGAAAAAGTCCCCGTTCGTTCCCCAATCGGTGCGCTCGATGACGGTGCCGGCGAGCATGGTTTCATCGGCGTTGACCGTCGCCACCTGTGCGCCGCGCGGCAACGTGACGATTTGGTGCGTGATTTTGGTGGCGGGATCAACGGCAAAAACGGTGCGGTTCGTCGTGGCATAATAGATCTGCCCGGTTTTGCGGCCGACCATGATGACGTGCGCCCGGCCGGCAACGATGTTATCGACCTGGCGCGTCTGGAGATCGATCATGGCTATCCCGCCCGGCGTGGTGATGACCATCTTCCGTCCGTCCGGCGTGAAGGGGTTCAGGTTGAAATACAGGCTTTCGCTGCCAGGCTCGCGCGAAAGCTGGACGACGTGATGCCCGGTGTCCGGGTCAGTCCATTCGACCAAAGCGTTGGTTGCTGTACCCGCCCGTGCGCACAGGGCCAGCGCGCAAATAGCAGGCAGCAAGAGGGAACAAAGTCGTTTTGGCCCGAAAATAAAAATTGATCTTGAACAGGAGCAAGCCGAGTCAACGGAGAGAAGATTTGGGCCGGAAAAGCTCTGGAGCGAGTGTTCCGAGAACGCTTCATCCGCAACCCCATTACTCTCTGTTTCCTCCGTTCCCTCCTGTGAGATGACTTCGGAATTCAGGTTTAGCAGAGACATGTTCAAAGTTGTTGGCGGGTTCATTTCTCCCACCTTGGACGCGCGAAGGCAATCCAAGGTTAAGCCAAACTTACTTCACCGCAAGTCGATGGCTCGTTTTGAACCTGAAGGAACATGTCAAAGTGTGGATGTTCACAACTACTCTTATTGCGCCAATAACTCGGGAATGCAAAACCGATTCGGGGGTGCAAAAGTCCTTCTGAGCGCGATTTTATCGCGCCCAAGGGCAAGCAATTTCCCGAATGCGCAGGCCATGTCACTCATTGGGCCGCGGGGCGCCACGACCTTTGTGAAGTCTGCTGGCGCGACGCCAAAGTTCGCTACCAGCTTTCGATGATGCGATAGAAGCGCAGCGGCTGGTTGGTCCAGCCGGGATCCTGGAGCCGGAGCATGCCGTTCGTGAGCGTCAGGCTCCCGGGCAGGGTGACCCAATTGACGAGGTTCGTGCTGGCCTGCGCCTGAAGGTTGGCCAGGTCGGAGGCCGAAATCGTGCCGCCGTCCATGTCGCCCGAGGTCAGCCTCAGTGTGCCATCCGGCAACAGCACCGGCACGCCGAGTCGTTGCGGCACATGCACCAGCAACACGGCGTTGCTGCTGGTAATGCTGCCGGCGACGTTGGTCACCACCACGGTGTAGGTGCCGGAATTCGTCCGGGTCACGTTGGTAAAGGCGAGCGATGCATTGGTGGCTCCGCCCAGCGGCAGGGTGTTCTTCTGCCAGTAATAGCTCAAGGGCATCGTTCCAGAAGCAACGACGGCAAAGGTCAAATTACTTCCACCCAGGACGGTCTGGTTGGTCGGTTGCACTAGAATCACCGGTGAGATTGCGGGCAGAACATCGAACGGATTGCTCACCCCCAGATGTCCATGGCCGTCATCCGCCGTCAACGAGACATTGCTTCCAAGGTTCTGCACTGTCACAGTGCCGTTCCAGATGCCATCCGTGAAATTGCCCGTCACCGTCGGGAGGACGGTGACTGAGCCACCCGGTCCGATGATGCGCAGATCATCGGCCAGGCACCACAAATTCCCCGGCTCACCATAACCGCGATAGAAGGTGAGTGTAACCGCGTAAACCCCGTTTGAAGGCGGCGTGAAGATCCCGGTGAGATTGGTCCGATAAATATTCCCAATATTCACGGAACCCCAGCCGAATTGCGCCACGGTCGTATTACCGATCAAGATTGCCGTTGTGCCGCCATCAGCATTATTGCCACTGCTGGTGTCATCGGTGGCGATGTCCATTTTCAAGGTGTAAGTCGTGCCGCCAGTCAGGGAAATATTTTGCGTAATCCCGTCAGGGGTTCCCGCATTGGCGGCGATGCGGAAGGCGGTGGAGGAAAGTCCGTCACCATTGACGTCAAAGGTGACCAGGCCGTAGGGTCCGGGCTGATTGCCAACGTTCAAAGGTGTCCAGGGCAACAACGTGCCAGCCTCAAAATCCATGTTGGAACCGGCTTGATTGGTAATTGTGCCGTAGATCGACACGGGATTGGTATAACCCGCCAAAGTCCCGTTGGCGGCATCCCTGGCCAGGATGGTGACCGCAATCGGCGCGTTGGTCGTGCGCGGTGACGAAATCGGATTCCAGGTGTAATGATGGGCGTAAACCGTCAGCACCGCATTCGAACTGAGAACCGAACCATAAAGATTGGTTACCAGCACCGTATAATTGCCGGCTTGACTGAACTGCACGTTGGTCAAGGTGAGCGTCGTGTTCGTCGCCCCGACAAGGTTCGTCCCGCCGAATTGCCACTGATAGCTCACCGGGGGTTTACCACCGGCGGCGACAATGAAGAATCCGGTGCCACCCGCGAAGACCGCCTGGTTGGTCGGCTGGGTGATGATCGTCGGCGGAACGTCGTCATTCACAACCAGCATCGAACCCGCCCCGTTGACAAAGCCGGCTGCGCTCGCCGTCACGATTACCGGCTGGTCGCCATCGTTGAGGGTATTGTCCACCAACGTGAGATTAAAAGTGCTGGAAAGTTGACCGGCCACAATGGTCGTGGTGGGCGGCACGGTCAGCCGGCCGGGAGTGCCTGACACCAGTGAAATCACCAGGTTGTTCGAGAAGAGGCCCGCAATGCTGACCGAACCGGCACTGGCCAGCACTCCCGAACTCTCCAGAGCGCTGACAGGCAGAACCACCGTCAGGTTCGTGCTCTCATTGTCCAGAACGGTGATCAAGGCACTGCCGTCGGACCAGTTTTGCACGTGGGCGGTGACGGTTGCGTTCTGCGGACCGTCAATCAGGTTGTCATCCACCACCGTCGCGGTGAAGACGGCGGACGTCTGTCCGTTAGGAATAATCACCGATGTGGGAACCTGGATTTCCGACGTGTCACTGGAAGATAAACTGACGGAAACATTGGCGGCCACCGCACTGCCGACCTGCACCGTGCCTTGCACTGTCCCCTGACCTTCGGTCGCCGTGGCCGGCAACAGCACCTGCAAGGTCGCGGTTTCATTGTCAAACACCACCAGATTTGAACTGGCTGGGTTCCAGCCGGAGGCCGAGGCCGTGATCGTGGCGGTTTGTGTGCCATCCAGCACTCCGTCATCAATGATCGTCAAATTGAACACAGCATTGCTCTGTCCGGCAGGAACCGTCACCGTTGCCGGCACGGTGACTTCCGAGGTGTCGCTGGAATTCAGGTTGACGACGAGATCGTTGGTCAGCACCGGCGAGATGACAATGGTGCCGGCAAGCACTCCATCACCTTCGGTGGCGGCACCGGGGATTGCCAGCGCCAGTTTCTGGCTCGGGCTTCCGAGGAATTCCACGTCGTCCAGGTTCCAGCCCGAATAGGCAAAAGCGCCACTCGAGGCAACGCGATGCCCCCACCGGATGTACACATTGGTTTGATTGTCGGCATAGGCGGAAATATCCAATGACACGAGCGACCAGGCTGCATCGGCAATCTCACTGGTGCCATTGCTCCAGAGTTGGGTCCAGGTTGTGCCATTGGTTGAAATTTCCACCGTGGCGTAAACATACGGCTGATAATCGGTATTTAACCAGCGCCGATACTGCAGCTTCATGCCGGTGTAACCCGCGAAACCAAACGGGCCGGCCGTCAAATAATACGGCCCGCCGATGGCAGTGGAATAGTCACCACTCAGATTGATACCAAACACGTTGGCACCGGTCGCTCCTGCGGCAGGATCGGGATCGCCGTGCGTCGTACCACCCAACCCCTGGGGCTGACCAAAAGCCCACGGACTCTGGCGGGTCCAGCCCGGATCAGTGTCGAGCGGAAAGAACAGAACCCGGGGTGGTGACACCGTTAAATTGACGGAGCGGGTTTGGCTCATCCCGCTGACTGTGTTGGAGAAAATGACTCCGGCAACATAGTTGCTGGCCCCCAACGAATTTGCGGACGGCGATAGAGAAACACTGACATTGTTCGAGCCGCCGACGGGCAGCGTACCGGTGCTGGCACTGATACTAATCCAGGCTTGGGTGGTCCAGGCGGCCCAGGTTATGCCGTTGGAACCGGTGTTCTTGAGCAAATAAACCTGGCCCGTGGGAGCGAACGGTCCGCCCACCGGACCGGAAATGCTCAAACCCGTGGCAGGGCTGACCACCAGATCGTCCGGGATGTCGTACGCTTCCACTAGACCGGTCGTGGTTGAACTGGACGGCGAGGTGGCGCTAAATCCCATTCCCCGTTTGGCAAAGGCCGCCCACAACTGGCTTCGATTCGCTCCACCAGTATCCACCTGATCAGCCTGAAGGATGGCATCACGCGCCTGTAGGAAATTCGGGTTGGCCGGAGAGAGATTCATGCCGTCCGTCACCAATTGCAAAATGAGTTGATTGCCAACCGCCCAGCCGTACTGGTTGATCAGGTTTGCGCGCGCCTCCCGCAACGTCATGCACCAGACCTCGCCCATGTTATGGACTTCATTGGCGGTGGTGCCGATGATGGGACTGCGCGGAACACCGCTGTGACTGCTGGCCTGCGCCGGATCAATATCCTTGAAGGTTAGCGGATTCTTGCTGATGTCCGTGCAATACGGATAACGGCGAATGCCGAAATAATAATTCTGCGTTAGTCCGCTCAACTGGTAAGTGGCATATCCGCCGCAGGCGTAAACACCGTTCACATCATCACCCGGATCACTGAGCAATGCCATGGCATAGAAATCCGACCAGCCCTCACCCATGCCGCCGGTTTGCAGGGCGCTGATGCCCACACCGCCACCCACCCGCCGGTTGCTCAGACCATGGGTATATTCGTGAAGCACCACTTCCGCATCCAAATCCCCGTCCCGCGCTGGGCTTGGACCGGTGAAGAGATACATCTGCATGCGCCCCGCTGAACCGTCGGGCGGCGTGGAAAAATTCGCGTTGTTGACCCCGCTGCCGTCCTGCGCGTCGGCCTGCACCGCATCGTTGCCCACGCCGCCCCGGCCAAAATTATTGCTCTGGAAATTGCCTGCTGCCTCCGTGAAGCCCAGTGCGTAAAGCTTGTCGTGCATGAAATTGTTCCAGTAAAACAACTGCACCACCGTCGCATTGGTGTACGTGGCCGGCGATTGGGCCAAATCCAAAGGGAAATCAAAAACCCGAAACGGCGACCCTTGCGGCCGGGGCAGGTCCGCAATGTTGTCGGCATTCAGATCGGTATGCGCATCCACATTATTGCCGAGGGTTTCGTTGCCACCGTCGTTAATCCAGCCATTGGGCGAGGCGTTGGTGTCCAGTGCCGGCAGCGTGATCAGCACCCGGTTCGTCAACGGCGGTTGACCGGAGCTGGGCGTGGACCAGCCAGGCGAGAACGGCGAAGGACTGTCGCTGGTATAGACCCGGTACGTCGCGTCACTGATATAATCCGTGAGACAATGCCGCAGCAACGGCTCGCCGGTTTGCACGTTCACCAGCACCCGGAACATCTCACCGCGCGCCCGGCTCATCAGAATCACGTCCCAACACAACTGCAACCGGTCCGCACTCATGGGCAGCCAGATCAGTTTCGCTTCCGCGTTTCCCTTGAAACCGGGGGACTTGAAAGACCGCCGCTGTTCCGGACCGGCCGTAACCGCACTATTGGCCTCCACCACAGGTACCACCGCCGGTTCGTCAATCTCCAGGCCGATGTTTCGCGCTGCAGAAACCACGGCCAGGCGCGCGGAAACGGCCGGAGCGGCTGTCAGCGCCGCCCGATTGGTGGCGCCCCGGTCCGCGGCGGCTTCCGGATCGGGCACAAACTGGCTGGAGATGTTCACCAGCTCCCCCTGGCGGGTCGTGTGCGAGACCAACACGGATTCAAAGAGCGGAATGCCGTCCACCTGCTGTTCCCACACCACGGTGTTCATTCCGTTATTCGGCGTCACAAACTCGCGTTTGATCCGGGCTTTATCCAGCACCTCGGGACCATGACCGAACAATTCCCGATGCTCCTCCAGAAAGGCCTTGGTGGGCCGGTAAGGATCCGTGCCTGCAAACTTTGCCGCCGTCACGGCCGGGATTGCCTTGCCCTGACCATTGGGGCCGCTCAGAAATTGATCGCCGGCGGAAATGAATTTGGGCGCGCCAGTTGCCGGGTCGAACTCGACCTGCGCCTGCGGCAAACGTGCCCGCAGTCGTTCCACCGCCGCCTGCCGGTTTCCGGGCGCGGCATTATTGGTCCGCATGCCATCTGTGCGCCGGTCGAAATTAGGCAAGGGCGCCCGGTCCGGCGGCAGGAAGGCAAAACCATTGGCACACGGTAGAAGAAAGACCGCCAACATGGACAGGTTGCGGTTAGGGAATTTCATGGATATGGCTCCTGGTTATGGGCTTGTTAAATCACAAGGCGCATCAAAAAAACATCCGACGGCTTGAAAGCAATGGCCTTATTGTTCACCTTTCTGATTTTATTTATCTTATCCATTGGCGCTGCCAATTGGCAAGCTAATTCAGCCCCGGCCCGACGGTTTCCCAGGGTCTTTTGTTTTGTGGCGTGAGTTGTTGGAGTTCATGCTTCAACATGTTTTCGGCCCGAAACAGCCTGAAGGCTGAACACCAACAGGTTTCCCCGACAAAACAAAAGACCCTGGACGGTATCCAGGGCCGTGCTAAAGTCTGGAAACATCTCCGATGAGGTTGCGGAGACCCAAATGCACACTTACTTTGTCATAGGCTGTGAGTAATAGTCCTTGTACCGGTGATAGTAAAAATCGCTGGCGGTGGGCTGAACCGCATTCAAGATCAGACCGTTTATATTTATATTTCGCGAACGGAGCAGGTGCAAGGCGGCTTGAGCTATCCGGCTGGAAGTAAATCCAGCACGGATGACCATGACGACGGCGTCCACATGAGGGCACAAACTCAGAACGTCATCCGCCACCAATGCCGGTGATGTGTCAAAAAGACAATAGTCGTAATGTTCTTTTATTTTCGCCAGGAACTGGCCGCCCTTCGCGAACAGGATGTCGGAATTCCGGGGAGCCGTTCCGCAAGGCAATACAGATAAATTGGGGATGGCGGTTTGAACCACCGCTTTGGACCAGTCACATTGTTCGGTCAATACTCCGGCCAGACCGGGGTTGGCGGCCAACGAAAAATATTTGTGCAGCACCCCCCGGCGCAAATCAGCATCAATCAAGAGCACGCACGCGCCGGTTTGCGCGAGCGTGATGGCAAAATTGGCAGACGTCATGGATTTGCCATCCCCTGGACTGGCGCTGGCGATGGCAATGCTTTTCAACTTGCCGTTCTGCGAATCTTGATGGCGGCAAAGGAGCGCGGATCGAATGCTGCGATAAGCTTCAACCAGTTCGTGGCGCTCATCATCCAACTGGAGAAGGGTCGCACCCGCTGCTTCATCTTCCGCCTCGACCAGTGGGATTTGTCCCAATACGGGCAGATTAAAATGTTGTTCCAACTCGGTGAAGGAATGGATGCGGTCATCTAGTTTGTCTATGAACAGCAGGATCCCTGCTCCCAAAACCAAACCGATCAAGCTGGCCATGATAAAATGCTCGGGTATTTCCGGGGTAACGGGCGTTGCCGGTGTGGCCGGCTCAAGGATGACCACGCTCTCTTGGCCGATTCCCTTGTTCGCCTCAAGCGTTTGTACGTTGGCCTGCATTTGGTCATACCTGGTCTGCAGCTGGTGTTCGTTTTCCTTTAAGGCCTCAAACCCCGACAGTTTTTTACTCACATCAACCGCCTTTAACTCCCATTCCTTGATTTGGTCCTGAAGATCCTGGATTTGTACGGTAAGCGTGTGCTCCCGATCAAGCAACTGTTCCTGACTTTGCTCTTTATAAACCTTCAAGAGGCTTTCCTGGTGGGCGATTTGTTGATTGAGTTCAGTCATATCGTATCCGTTGGATGCCAGGCCCTTGCTCAATATGTCCCGACGGGCGGTCAACAATATGAGCTCCTGTTTGGCCTTCAGGTAGGCATCTTCAAATTCACCCAGAGTAGGGGGCAT
>Ga0265320_10000362_pt1 | contig 36921 bp, 27 predicted proteins | sample 4827metaG_FD_202087 | JGI IMG/M metagenome (GOLD analysis project Ga0265320, IMG submission 202087) | Rhizosphere microbial communities from Carex aquatilis grown in University of Washington, Seatle, WA, United States - 4-8-27 metaG | ecosystem: Host-associated > Plants > Roots > Rhizosphere >... | reverse complement strand
GCTTCGAAGCCAGAACCCAAACCGCTTTGATTGAGGCCATCGGCCTGGCCCTCCAAACCGTCACGGCTCAGGACGCGAGGAACTGGTTCGCCTCGTGTGGCTATAGTTTTATTTAAAATGCTCTAAGAGGCTGATTGACAGTAAATTATGCCTGATTTTATTGGTTAGTCGATCACTATTGCACACCAGTTCCGACTATTTTTCACCAGCTTCTATACACAGTTTTATACACAGCTAAAAGATATGCAAGAGGCCCAAATGCCACCCGAGTTGACACTCGCAAATCGTGGAAATCCGTACGAGTTCATTGCTTTCAGCTATTTCCCGAGTGGGGCAAGGAAGACATCGATCTGTTGGTAGAACCAGTTCGGGTCATCGAACATGATAAAATGCCGCGTCTCGGCCATGATGATTTTGCAGTTTTTGAGTTGAGTATATTGATTGCGGAATCTGCGCTCAACCTCCTCCCTTGTTGCATAGTCTCTATAGGCGATCCACGTACCCAGCACGAGCGTAGGCGACTTGATCTTGGCCACATCATCACGCAGATCGTGGCTGAACAAGTCGAACATGGCGTCACCGGCGGCCAGAGGGTCGGTGTTTCTGACCCAAGACATCACGCGGTCGAAATCGGCAGGCTTGGTTACCATCGTCCTGACCCATGGCTCCGAATTCGTCACAAACTGCTGACGGGCGACCGCCATGCCGGAGCGGATCATTTCAGCCATGGGCTTGGCGGTTTCCACCGTGGCCGACGGCATGGAACCGGCGGGCAGAAATGGCATGGAATCCACGATGACGAGCGGTCCCGGAAGATCAGGATCGTGCGCAGCGAGCCAGAGGGCGAGGAAACCGCCGAGGCTGTGGCCAATGATGATGGGGTGGTCGAGTTTTTGGTCGCGGATGTAAGCAGCGAGGTCATTGCGGACAGTTTCGAGAAAAGGGGCTGGGATGCGCGGCTGACCGGCGAAACCTGCAAGGGTCAGAACGTGGCATTGGTAACGATCCTTGAGATGCTCGACGGTGCCTTCCCAGACCGCGCCGGAGGATGATAAGCCGGGGATCAGAATTACGGGCTGCCCTTTGCCGGTAATTTTGACGGCGAAGGATGATCTCCTGGGCTCGTCACCGGCTCGCGCGGAGTGCGGGGCGAGAGTTGTGGATAAAACAGCCGCAGCCGTGACAATAAGTATGTGTATTCGTTTCATAGAAGTAATCTGCGGAATGGGATGTGATCGGTTTAGCGTCCGGCTTGTTGCTGCCGTGATTGCTTTCGCCAGTAGAGGAACCGGGGTAGCATTGAGAGGCCGATTAAGAGAATTGAGAGATTACTGAACAAGTAACCGTGGGAGAATAGCGCGCTGTTCCGCACGAACGCCTGGGCTGTTTCATCGTTGGCGTGTTGTGCGAGGGTAAATCTGCCGAGCGCGAAAGTGTGGGCCACCGCTGCGCCGCCGCAGCACCCAAGCCAGGCAATGGCTGCGCCGCCGCAGACCATATAACCCAGCGCCACGGCGCCTACGGCGAAGAGGCCAAAGGCCATTCCCCCACACGTCAGCAGACCCAGCGCACAGCCGCCAATCGCCACCCCACCGGCCGCGATGCCGCCAATGCTCACTGCACCCACCGCCACCCCGCCGCAGGCAAAAAGGATTCCGTAGGCCACGTTGCCATAGGCAATCCATCCTTTGACCGGCATCCGCCTGCCGCTTTCTCCGCCAAGCCGGATGTGAATCAGCGGCCATCCGAACAACGTCCACCGACTGCGATACTCATACGAGAGACCGATTAGCCGCGACCCATTGGGGGCCGCGCTGTCATGCGGTTCAGCCGCCTCTTCAAGACCAATGCGGCGTTGGCGGATTGTCGACCAAATGGCCAGCCACAAGATCAGGAGCCCATAACCGAACGACACGCCAATGATTGCCCAGGTGAGCAAAATTGGATGGGTCGTCCAATACGACCCAACCAAGACCATCCCTCCGAAGAGGGAAAGGTTGAAAGCCAATATCAGCGACCAGGTAATCCAGGCCATCTTGATCTTGAACTGCCGTTCGCGCGGGGATTTAGTGCTGTCAATGTTGATCCTTGTGCCCAGGGCACCGGCAAGGATTCCGATGACCGGGGCGAAAAAGGCGCCGAACAATCCGACGGCTGCCACGGCTTTGGTGGTCGCGCTGCCCTTGGCCGCTGTGGCCCCGACGGCTGCCGCCTTCGCCGTAGCCGCGAACAACGGCAATGCCGCCAGCACGCCGAGCGTAAATGCCTTGCCCGGATTCGTCCGCTGCAGAGTCCCTTCGACGAATGCCGTCACTTCCTCCGTCAGCAACTTGCGTCCGCGTGACAACCTTTGCTTCACCGCGTCATCGCTCAATTCCAATTTCTCGGCAATGCCCGCAACTGACTGTTGCTCGCGGTAGAAAAGGACCAGCGGCTCACGATAGACAACCGGGATCTGTTCGAGCGAACGCCAGAGAATCGCTTCCTCCTCGCGGCTGATGGCCCGCTCGGAGGGATTGGGATCCCGCGCCGGGGTTTGGTCGGGGGTGTCCAGCGTTTCCGCGCCGTGCGTCGGTTCGCGTCTTTGCCGTCGCATCGAATTGCTGATGACCGATCGCGCGATGCTGCACAACCACGACCGCAGCTTCTCCGGCTCGCGCAATTGCCGCAGTTGCTTCCACGCGATCACAAACGTTTCCTGGGCGAGATCCTCGCTTTGGGTCAGGCTCCCCGTCGCGCTGTAAGTCAACGAACAAATCAGCGACTGGTGCTGCTCCACGATCCGGCCGAAAGCCTCGCGGCTTCCGGCCAGGCTCTGGGCCACCAAATCCATATCATTGTGTTCCACGACGGGCTTGATTGCGGTTGAAATCATAACACCGCATAAGAGGCAAAAAAGGCCAAACCGGTGACAGGAAACATTCTGGTTTTGATGCCGTGGACGGGCGGCACGATATCGCCCGCCAGACCAACTCCAGCGTTCCTGCAGGTGCTCTGGTAATGCCGAGTTGAAAAACGAAAAAAGAGGCAATTCCTCAGTGGTTTTGAGGAACCGCCCCGGTTACTCGGCATAATCCGGCGCTACAGAAAATACCCCAACTCGCGCAGGAATGAATAACGTAGCCGAGTTAAGTCACAACTGATTCTTTGGCTCACTTCGAATTCACATAAAGGTAGCTGCGGGCGGTTTCCAACCACTGCATTTTGGCCTGGAATCGCAGGAAGAAACTTTTGTAACCCTCTTATAGTCAAATCGGTGTTTGGGGGCGGAATCGACCGACTAAGAGGCTGATTTCGTTGAGATTATGCCTGTTTCTATTGGCTTAGTCAACCACTAGCCACTCACCAGTTCCGACTAATTTTCACCATTTCTGTACACAGTTTTATACACAGTTATTGATGACGATTCGTTTGATGTTGTTCATGGTTTTCGGCCACAATTGGTTCGGCGTTCCAAATCTCCTTGGCATACTCGGCAATGTTGTGGTCGCTGGAGAATTTGCCGGATGAGGTTCGTGCTGGAGGCCGGCGTCGTGAGAACTGACGACTGTCTTTCCAAGCGTATTCAGGTTATGATGGCAGTGTGCATTCCGCCATTCGCAGTCTTATTCTGCAATTCTTCGCCGTCGGCTTGGCGGGCAGTTTATCTGCGCACGCGTTTACGGACATCGGACCTGCCGCGCCAAGTCCGGGAACGAACGACATTTTCCAGCTCTCGACCAGCGGCATCCAGACCTGGCCCGACGGGTTGAATTATTTCACCGACAACAATCCGCCCGCCGGGCAGACCTTCACCACTGGAACCAACGCGATGAAGCTCGTGTCGGTCGCCATCAAGACGGCGGGATTGAATTCCGGCAACGGTTACGGCACGCCCGCGAGCACGCCGACGTATTATCTCCGCATTTATTCGGTGAGCGGCAGCACGGCGACGTTGCTCATCACGTTCAGCGCGCCGAATCCCGGTTTTGCCGACGGCGACTGGCTGAAATGGAGCGGGATAAACGTGCCGCTGGGCACGAACCAAACCTACGCGTTTTCGTTTGGCATCAAACCCTCCAGCGGCGGTTGGGCGGCGCTGGCCGCGGCTACGAACGCCTACGCCGGCGGCGAAATCGCGCTCATTCCCATCAACGGTGGCACGATCACCACCGGCAGCAGCCACAAGTTTGACGCGGTGTTCGATCTTGGTCTGCAAGCGGCGGCCACCAATATTCCCGCCAACATTCCACTGCCGGTTCCGACCTATGGGTGGAACCTCGGAAATACGATGGAGCCGCCCTGTGGCGTGGGCTGCTGGGGTCCGTTGCCGACCCAGGCGCTGTTCACCTCTGCCGCCAACGCCGGGTTCAACGCCGTTCGCTTCCCGTGCGCGTGGGATTCCAATGCCACCACCAACGGGAATACCTACCCGATCAATCCTGCTTACATGGCGCAGGTCAAGCAGGTGGTTGACTGGGCTATCGCCGCGGGAATGCATGTCGTCATCAACGATCACTGGGACGACGGCTGGTTGGAAAACAACATTGGGACAACGGTGGATCCGACCCTCAACGCCAAGATGAATGCCTACTGGACACAGATCGCAACCGCCTTTGCCGGTTACGACAACCATTTGCTGTTTGCTGCGGCGAACGAACCAAACGTGAACAATCCAGTGGAGATGGTCACGTTGATGGCTTACTACCAGACTTTCGTCAACGCGGTTCGCGGCGCCGGCGGCAATAACACCAACCGCTGGCTGGTGTTGCAAGGCGGCGGGGACACGTCATGGTTGAATTCTCTTCCGACGGATACGGTTTCCAATCGCCTGATGATGGAATATCATTGCTACACGCCTTCTCTGTTCACGATTTTTCAAAGCGATCAATCGTGGGGCAATGCGATTTACTTCTGGGGGGCGGCTTACCATTATTCAGGGGACCCAACCCGCAACGCCAGCGCGCCCGAGGAAGGAGCCATAGACTCGGGATTCCAACAATTGACCGACCAGTATGTCAACAAGGGCATACCTGTGATGGTGGGCGAATTCGGGGCCGGGCCGAAGTCGTTCATTGCGGCAACAAACGCCACCGAAGCAGCCTGGAATAGTGCTTCCGTGCATTATTGGGACAAGTATGTGGCCGAATCCGCCCGTGTCCACGGACTGAGTCCGTTTTATTGGAGCACCCCTGGCAGTATATTCGACTGGACTACGGGCGCGGTTACTGACTCGCAAGGTGTTTCGGTGCTGACAGGTGGAGTCGCGCCTCCGCCGCCGAACGGCGCTCCTTATGCCGCGTCGGGTCTCACAGCAACGGCCAGCAACACCAATGTTAATTTGTCCTGGACTGCCGGCAGCGGAGCCACCAGCTACAATCTCTACCGGGCAGCGGAATCCGGTTACGAGAGTTCCATTGCACCAATCGTCACCGGCATCACCGGCACGGCTTATACCGATACCAATCTCAACAGCGGCACCACTTATTACTATCAGGTGGTTGCCGTCAATGGCTCCGGGCCGACAGGTTTTTCACCCGAGGCCCACGCGACGACCACCGGCGTCAACCCGGACCCGGCGCAATTTAACTTCGAAACCGACCCGCAGCGTTGGGCGGCAGGCGGTAGTCCCATCGCTGGAATCGCGACTTCAACCGCACAGCACTTTGCGGGCAGGCAGTCGCTGGCGGTTAACTTCAATGGTGGTGCGGCGGGATCATCGTCCGTGTCTGTCGGCGACGTCGTTATAGCCGCGGGCAAGACGATTACCTTCCGGGTCTGGATCCCGAGCGGCAGTCAGATCACTACGCTCCAGCCCTATCTGCAGGACTACAACTGGAACTGGACCAGTAGTTGGTATGGGAGTCTGACCGCCAACGCTTGGAACACGATCACCTTGACGGTGCCGCAGACCGCCATAGCGCCATTTCAGAACCTTGGCATTGTGTTTACGACCGGCGCCGCCTGGTCAGGCATCTGTTACATTGATTCCGTCGCATGGCCGGTCAACACGCCGCCGACCCTCGCCGCCATCACCAATCGGACGGTGAACGTTGGCCAGACCGTCGCCTTCACCGCCAGTGCCACGGATACCGACCAGCCGCCGCAGACGTTGACCTTCACGCTGCTCACCGGTGCGACCAACGCGACGCTGAACACCAATAGCGGCGCGTTTTCGTTCCGCCCGCTCGTCACGCAGGCGAACTCGACAAACAGTTTCACGGTGATGGTTTCTGACAACGGCACGCCCAGCATGAGCGCCACACAAAGTTTTGCTGTGGTCGTCAATCCGCTTTCAGCGCCGGGCATCAGCAACATTTCATTTGCTAGCGGGCAATTCAGTTTCAACGTCAGCGGCCAGAGCGGTCCGGATTACGCGATTGAAACTTCGACCAACCTCACGCAATGGAGCAATGCCTTCATCACCAACTCGCCCGCGTTGCCGTTCAACTGGACGGACGCCGCGACCAGTTCGCCGGTCCGTTTCTACCGCGTCAAACTCGGCCCGCCGTTGCCGTGAGCAATGAGCCGGAACGATTCAGCCTGAAATCCGCAGTTGAGATTCAGCCGGCAGGTGCCGGATTCCACTGGCTGAAATCTCCGATCAGGCTTACCGATTTGGCGTTACTATTGGCGTAATAGAAGTTCACCAGCTCCGTCGTGTTTCTTGCCGAATTTTCGGTCAAAAATGGTTCGGCGTTCCATATATATTTAGCGTATTCGGCAATGGTAATGCAGGCGAGTTAAGTCACAACCGATTCTTTGGCTGGCTTCGAATTCACACAAAAGTAGCTGGGGGCGGTTTGCAACCGCCGCATTTTTTGCCAGAAAACCCGAATGGAAAACAATGCAACTCTTTTATAATCAAGGTGGTGGCTGGGGGCGGAATCGAACCGCCGACACAAGGATTTTCAGTCCTCTGCTCTACCAACTGAGCTACCCAGCCAGCCGCGGCCGGATAGTAAACTAGGCCGGTGGCTGGTTGGCAAGGTGAAACGAAACGGGACCTGGGTCGCAGGTCATCTTCAGGGTGTGTAGCCCGGATAGAACGGAGCGCGGGTGTCCCACCCGCAGCAGCCTGGATTGCGCCTGCTCTTTCGTGGTCTTTGGTGACTCTACTGTGGAAATGAAATCCTCTGTCGTGTGGTGCCGGAGCCGCTGCGCCTCCGACTTTGACCAGCAAAAACGATTGTTAATCGAACTCACTTGATACTTTCCGACGCGGTCTCGGACTTTAGCGGCAGGTGCATAATAAAGGTGATGCCTTGACCCGTTTCAGTTTCAAAGGTCACGGTGCCTCCGTGGCGTTTGACATCGCGAAGGTCGTTTCCCGGAACGGGTTCCCGGTTCCCGGTGCAGATTTCGCCCCCATAGATTCCCCGTTACTTCATCGCCTTCGGTTCCGGCGCGGTTTCGTTTTCCTGCGCCTGACGCGGGCCGCTCCGCCGGGGAATTCCTGTAATCAACCCCTCATAGTCCGTGCGCCGCGGATGGATCACCACCACGCCCTTGTTCGTGATGACATATTCGCGGATGTCTTTGCTGTGATTGCCCCCGCGCATTTTGACGACAATCATCACCTTCCGCAGCTGGCCATCAATTTCGACATAACGCAGCCGGATGATGTCATCGGTGAGAAACGAAATGGCGTAGTGACTGAACGCCAGCTCGGTAAAGGTGTCCTCCACTTCGACCGTGCTGAGAATCGTGATCCCGGCCCCGGTCAGAGCCCCGATCATCCGGTAGAGCGACTCGCGAAAGTCGGCGCGAAAACCGGGCGCCAGCGCCATCTCAAATCCGACCAGCGAATCGATCACCAGCCGTTTAGCGCTGATCCGTTTGATGGCGTCGAGAATCTCCTGCATCATTTCATCCACTGAAAGATCGAGCGGACGAAGGTAGAGGGTTTCGAGTTTCCCTTTTTGTTGCGCCGCTTTTAAATTCAGGCCGAAATTGTCCGCGCGCTGCGTGTAGTCCTGTGGGCGTTCTTCGAAGATCGCCATGATTCCCGGTTCCCCGCGACGCAGGCCTTCGGCGATAAATTGCGTCGACAAAGCCGATTTGCCCGTTCCCGATGGCCCGGCCACCAGGAGGCTGTCACCTTCGAGAATGCCTCCGCCCAACATCTTGTCCAGGTCGGGAATGCCGACGGAAAGCCGTCGCCGCCGCAGCGATTTTGTTTTGCTGCCACCCAACCCCAGAGTGCGCGAGAAGGCCTGCAACCCGCTGTTGCTGATGCGGATGGTATGCAATCCTGGCGTCGATGCCTGCCCGCGCAGCTTCATGATTTGCAATTTCCGCACCACGGAATTCCGCTCGGTCACCTGCGAAAGCCAGAAGATGCCATCCACCATTGTAAACAGCGAATTGTCGCGGATCTCGTCCATGGCATACTCGCCGACCAGGAACGTCGTGGCTTCCCAACTGGTCAGAAACACCGCCAGGCGATGGATGAACGACTGCATCTCCGCTTCGCCCACGCCACTCATTGCGTTGCGCACGACGGTGCGGAAGGAATCCACCACCACGATACCCGGGTTGATGGCCGTAACCTGCTTGATGATCTCCTCCAGCACCGCGTTCAAATCCTTCCCCAGCACCACGTCGGACAGGCTGACAAACCGTATGTCTTTGCCCAGCCGGGACTCGTCGAAAAAAGAATACTGTTGCTGATACCGCAGCATTTTCAGGACGGGTTCGCCGATGACGGTGAAGTAAAGCGCGGGTTTCTTTGGCGTGGCGTTGGCAAAAATGATTTGGTGCGCCAGCGTGGTTTTGCCGCAGCCGGGCGCGCCACCGATGATATTGAAGGAAAATTCCGGGATGCCGCCGCCCAGGATTTCGTCGAGCCCTTGCACGCCGGTCGGAAGCGCATGGATCGTGACTTTGGCCGGGATGCTCACGACTCTTGCCGGCCGTCGGAGCCTGGTCGGGCTATTTCGCTTTTTCATTTTTATTTCCTTCATTAGAATTCCAACTGTTGAGCGGAATTTCCGGCCAGACGTCGCGCACCAGGCGCAGCGTCAGATTTTCGCCGATGAAAGCCACGAGCAATCCGAGCAACTGGGCCAGCAGAACCACTTCACCATCGGAAAACTCCTTCGGGCCGAGTTGCGCCTGCAGTTCCTCCAACCCTTCCAGGGAGTCATCCGCCCGGGCACGCACCGCGCACAGCCAGGAAACTTCTTCGATGGAAAGCGCGAGTGAGCGCGCCAGGAGCGTGTGAAAACCGGTCTTCCCCATGAAAGTCGCCAGGTGCACGCGCAACTTCTCGCAAACCGGAAAGCCCGCCGGGGTTTCGGCCTCGAAAGATTTCATTTCCGGCGTCTCATAGGCAATGAGACACCTGGCAAAATGCCGCATTTGTGGAGTGGCCCGGCTCATATCGCAGCGCAACGGCACGGGCGATGTTGAGGGAGAAAAAGCATATCGCCGAAGGTCGGGGTCTTTGCGGCACCTAATGAAAACCGCCAGTCTATCGGTTTATCAGTCATAAAGATTATGCCTTTCCAACCCCTCGCGCTTTGGTCAAAGCCACGTTGTCAAAGCGACAGCACCCAAAGGCGGCGGAACGAATCATTGTATCATACCAGCCAGTCGGTAAAAGCATATGGGGTGTTTCCCCCATATCCCGGTCCGGCGATTCAAGAACACCAATCCGGCTGACCCCGATCACGGGCGCAGCTTGACGGCGTGTAGCCCAAATAAAACGGAGTACGGGTGGGCGCCGGGCGAAAGGCTTTTAGCCGATGTTTTGTTCCGGAGGAACAATCGAGAATAGCCCGGCATTTTAATGCGCGTTCAAACGCCGGGCTATTTTCAAAATGTCCCTTTGGGACGCCGTTTTTTCTGCTGCACAAAAATTAAGGTGCGGCAGTGTCCTGGCAAATCGCTTGATTTTAGGGTTTCGGATTTCGCGGTTTCGTCTTAGGGTTTCGGCAACGCTTGAAAACGCTGCATCGATATCTGACCGGCCAGGTGCTCGTCTCGTTGCTGATGACGGTCATGGTGTTCACCTTTGTGCTGTTGCTCTTCAACGTGCTCAAGGAAATCCTGCCGGTGCTCATCAGCGGCCAGGTGCGGCTCGGGCTGGTGCTGAAGGCCATCGGGCTTTTGATTCCCTTTGCCGTCGTTTATGCCCTGCCGATGGGATTCATCACGGCCGCCTTGCTGGTGTTCGGCCGGTTCAGCGCGGACCAGGAATTGACCGCGGCGCGCGCCAGCGGCATCAGCCTCATCTCCCTCGTCACGCCGGTGCTGATGCTCAGCCTGTTTTGCTGCGGCCTCAGCGCCTGGTTCAATATGGACCTCGGCCCGCGTTCCCGGGTGGAGTATTTGAAGCTGCTGATGCAATTGCGCGCGGAGATGGTCAACGGCCAGCTGCCCGAAGGCCGGTTCCTGCCCGTTTCCACCAATTATATTTTCTACGCGGAAAAAAATCACGACGGCAATCTGCAGGGGGTGATGATTTTCAAGCTCGAGAACGGGACCAACGTGGAAACCACCCTGCGCGCGCCGCGCGGCCAGCTCGAACTGGACCTGACCAACAAACAGGTGATTTTGCACTTGTATGACGCCCGCAGCCTGACGTTGACCGGGTCGCGGGTGGGGATCACCTCGTTCCCGAAACTGACGTTGAACTTCGATCTGAACACGGTGACGAACCGGTCAGGCCGGCCCAAGGTCAGCGACATGACGTTCTGGCAATTGCGGGACGAGCTGCAATCGGTGGAACAGATGATCAGCCTGCCGCTGGACTCGGACCTGACGGCGGATGAACTGCGCGCCCAGGTCCGCGCCTTCGCCAGGCAAAAGAAGGATCTGACCGAGCCGATCCGGGTGGAGATGCACCGGGAGGTGTCCTTTTCGTTTGCGTGCTTCGGTTTCACGCTGGTGGGCATCCCGCTCGGCATCCGCGTGCACCGGCGCGAGACCAATATCGGCATCGGCATGGCGCTCGGGCTGGTGCTGATTTACTACAGCTTCATTTTCGCCGCCGAATCGTGGTCCGGGCAGGCGGAGTTGGCGCCGCATTTGATCCTCTGGCTGCCGAACTTCATCTTCCAGGCTGTCGGTGCCGTGCTGCTGTGGCGCGCGAACCGGGGAATTTAAATTCGTTGAATCGTTGAATCGTTGAATCGTTGAATCGTTGAATCGTTGAATCGTTGAATCGTTGAATCGTTGAATCGGCGTGGCTGCGGTTCAACAGTTCAACGATTTAACGGTTCAACTTCTTCGGTAAATCTTGTGCATGGCGGCCTGGTCCACCGGCTTGACCAGGATTTCATCAATGTTCACATGCGGCGGGCGGCTGGCGACCCAGACCAGGATTTCCGCAATGTCCTCGGCCACCAGGGGATTGATGCCGGCATAGACTTTTTCCGCCCGCTCGGCGTCGCCCTTGAAACGCACGAGCGAAAAATCCGTTTTCACCAGGCCGGGGTCGACGGTGCTGACGCGGATGCCCGTGCCGTTCAATTCAAACCGCAACACGCGAGTGATTTGCAATTCGCCCGCCTTGGCCGCGCAATAGGCGGCCGCGCCTTCGTAAGCCGCGTGGCCGGCGTTGGAGCCGATGTTGATGATGCTCGCCCCGTCGTCGTGCGGCAACAGGGGCAGGGCCGCGCGCGTGACCCGCAACACGCCCAGCACGTTCGTCTGCATCATGGTTTCCCAGTCCGCGTCCTTGCCCTCGGCAACCGGGTCCTGCCCATGCGCGCCGCCGGCGTTGTTGATCAAAACGTGCAGTTTATTCTGCCCGCCGATTATTTCCTTCGCCCAGGCCATGAAGGTTTCCACGCTGGCGGTTTTGGAAACGTCCAGGACGTGGACCTGCGCTTCCGGTGATCCGGCGGTGCGCGCCTCGGCGGCGACCTTTTCCAGGCGGTCGGTGCGTCGCGCCCCGAGCAAAAGCCGGGCGCCCTGGGCGCCAAACGCGCGCGCCGCCGCGGCGCCAAAGCCGCCCGATGCGCCGGTGATCAGCACCCACTTGTTTTTCAATGACAATGCCATGAACCGAAAATTTATTCGGACGATCGGTCCTTTTGGCCATCGTCCCGGCCCCGAAGTTTGGACAGGTCGGACAATTTGTCGAATAAAAATCCGACGATCATGGCGCAGAGGCAGCCGATGACGACGCCGGCGACGCGGTCGAGCGAGCTATGCCATTTATCGGTGGCGCCGGCGAGGGTCACCAGGATGACGGCGACGAACGCCGGGCGCAGCATGTCATCCTGTTTCAGGAGATAACAGACCAGGCCGGTGAGCATGACGCCGATGGCCATGGCCACGAGCGGCTGGGGGATGATAATGCTCAGGGTGGCGCCGCCGAACGCGCCGGCCAGGTTGGCGACGACGCGCATCAAGGAAGCCTTGAGGGAAGAGTGCAAACTGGGCTGGGTTACCAGAACGGCGGAAACCGCCGCCATCCAGGGCGTGCCGGGAAGGGCAACGAACTGGTAAACCAGCGCGCCGGTGACGGCGGCCACGGCGGCCTTGACGGAAAAAATGACGGCTTCGAAGTGACGCGGTTGCATGTGGAAATTAGAATCGTTTGGCCATCGTCCTTGCGTGAATTTTGAACCGGCCCGACAATTTGTCGAATAAAAACCTGATTTAGCGATCCTGGACGTTGCGTGGAATTCGCGTCAGCGTTTGGACTGCGCGTGCTTTAGCACCGCTTTTGAACCGGGGTGCATTGGCCGGGCTCATGTTTCCCGGTGCCATGACCTCCCGCGATGCAAAGCGGCGGTAAACCGCACGCACTTCAGACGCTTTGCGAGATTCGGTCAGGTCTGGCAATCCCGCACTCCGTTCCATTTGGGCAACAGATCCTTGAGCCACGCCGTTTTGCATGGGTTTCCCGTCACTTAACGGTTGCGCCCGGCGATTTTTCCGGCCAAGCTATTCGGGTCTGCCGGATGGGGTCGTAGCTCAGTTGGTAGAGCGCTTCGTTCGCAATGAAGAGGTCAGGGGTTCGATCCCCCTCGGCTCCACCATCCTTCGCTCGGAACGGGTAAAACTATCCAAATGAGAATTGGCAGCCGCCGGTCGGCCTGATATTTTCCGCGAAATGTCCGACACGGCTGACGTGGCCCAGACGCCCTCGAAGGCGCAGGTGTTTTTCCGCCGGTTGATCACCACGGTGATTCTCTGGACGGTGATTCTCTTGGCTTTGTTTTCCAACAACCGGCTGATTTCCAACGGGGTTTTCATTCTGATCATGGTGTTTCTCGCCACGGCCGGGCTCGCGGAATTTTACGGGATGGTTGAGAAATGCCATCTGGCCTGCTTCAAATGGTGCGGTCTGATCGGCGGCATTCTGCTCATGACCGGCACGTTTTTGCAGCTGACGGGGGAAATCTCGGCGTTTACCACGGGCTATGTCGGGGTCTATGATTCGCCGGCCCGGCCCAACGACTTTGAAACCGGTTTCGTCATCCTGTTTGTGCTCGGCTTGTGCGTGCGACAGCTCCTTTCGCGCGTCAACACGACGGGCATCGTCGCCATTGCCACGACCCTGTTCGGCCTGATGTATGTGCCGTGGCTGTTCAACTTCGTCCAAAAAATCAATTTTTTCCCCGGCGTGGACGGCCGGTTCTATGTCCTTTACTTCATCCTGGTGACAAAATTCAGCGACACCGGGGCGTATGTCGTTGGCTCGCTCATCGGCCGGCACAAGATGATTCCGCGCATCAGCCCCGGCAAGACGTGGGAGGGCTTTGGCGGCGCGATTTTTTCATCCACGGTGGCCAGCCTCGTTTTTGTGCATTTTCTCGGTGACAAAATGCCGGGCATGCACCGGTTGCATGCCGTGGTGCTCGGCGTCGTGTTGAGCATGACGGCGGTCATCGGCGACCTGATTGAATCGCTGTTCAAGCGCGAAGCGGGCGTGAAGGATTCCGGGCATTTGTTCCCGGGCATCGGCGGCATTCTCGACTTGCTGGACAGTTTGCTGTTCAATGCGCCCATCATGTATCTGTATTTGCGCCACATTTTGACCCATCCGTGAGCAAGCCACAGATGAACACAGATGAAACACAGATTCTAAACGATGCAAAGGACTATTCGTTACAGCCCGTTACACAGCAAATCATCGGTGCGGCTTTTGAAGTTCACAACGTCCTTGGCCACGGCTTTCTCGAACGGATTTACCAGCGCGCCATGCAGGTGGAGCTTGAAGCGCGTGGACTCGAGGTCGAACTCGAGCCTAAAATCAAAGTCCAATACAAGGAAGTGATCATGGGCGACTATGCCGCTGATTTGCTCGTGGAAGGCAAAATCATTGTGGAACTCAAAACTGACCCGGTTTATCAGGCTGTCCATGAGGCCCAATTGCTCAATGAACTTCGGGGCACAGGAATGAGGCTTGGCTATCTGATTAACTTTGGGCGAGAGCGGGTGGAATACAAACGCATGGTCTTTTGACCTATAATCTGTGTCAATCTGTGATCATCTGTGGCTAAAATGAAGAACGTCGTTTTACTTGGCTCGACCGGCTCCATCGGCACCAGCACCGTCAAGGTGGCCGAGGATCTGCCGGACCGCATCCGGCTGGTGGGCCTGGCCGCCGGCAACAACGCCGAACTGCTGCTTAAGCAGGCGCGCCACCACCGGCCCATCGCCATTGCCATCGCCAACCCGGAAAAGGCCCGCGACCTCGGGAAATTCTTCGGCGCAACGACGGAGGTTTTTTCCGGCGACGAAGGTTTGATCAAGCTGGCCACACTGCCAGCGGCGGACATTGTGCTCATTGCCATCGTCGGCACGGCGGGATTGAAGCCGGCGCTGGCCGCGATTCGCGCGGGCAAGGACATCGCCGTGGCATCGAAGGAAATCCTGGTGATGGCCGGCGAAATCGTGATGAACGAGGCGCGCAAGCACGGCGTGCGCGTGCTGGCGGTGGACAGCGAGCACTCGGCGATTTTTCAGTGTCTGGAAGGCAAACCGCCCGGCTCCGTCCGCAAGCTGTGGCTGACGGCGTCCGGCGGGCCGTTTCGCCAGACGCCGAAGGAGGACTTTGCGAACATCACCGTGGAACGCGCGTTGAAGCATCCGTCCTGGGTCATGGGCCGCAAGATCACCATCGATTCGGCGACGCTATTCAACAAGGGGCTGGAGATGATCGAGGCGCGCTGGCTGTTTGACATTGGCATCGAGCGCGTGGGCGTGCTGGTGCATCCGCAAAGCATCGTGCACTCGATGGTGGAATTCGTAGACGGCTCGCTGCTGGCGCAACTGTCCACGCCGGACATGTGCCTGCCCATTCAATATGCGCTGACGTATCCCGACCGCGCGCCGAGCGAGCGCGTGCAGACCAATTTTGCGAAGCTCGGCAGCCTGACGTTCGAGGAACCGGACGTGGAAAGGTTTCCGGCGATCGACCTGGCGCGCCGGGCAGGGGAGGCGGGCGGCACGTTGCCGTCGGTGTTGAACGCGGCCAACGAGGTCGCGGTCGAAGCGTTTGTGAACGGCAAAAGCAGTTTCCCGCAAATCACGGAAACCGTCCGGCGCACCATGGACGCCCACCGGGTGGTTCCGCATCCGACGCTGGAGCAGATCCTGGAAGCCGATGCCTGGGCGCGGGCCGAAGCGGCGAAATAGAAGATCATCCCCGTGCTCGTAATCGAACCCGCACCCTGAAGGGTGGACACCAAACCGGATTTTGCACGGGTTCTGTCTTCATTATCCTTCGCTGATGGCGAGGATGATGGGCTGCTTCCATGATTGCGGCCTGAAAATTCGCTGGTATATTCAACGCATCCGTAGAGGGAATTTAACAAATTAATGACAATTTTGAGATATATTTTCATCGCCCTGGAGGTGGTGCTGTTGTTCAACCTGCTCATTGCGGTCCATGAGCTGGGGCATTTTCTGGCGGCTAAATGGCGCGGGCTGAAAATCGAGCGCTTCGCCATCTGGTTCGGCCCGGCGATTTGGAAGCGGAACATCGGCGGGATTGAGTACTCGCTGAATTCAATTCCGTTCGGCGGCTATGTGGCGCTGCCGCAAATGGCCACGATGGAGGTTATCGAAGGCAAGAACGACACCGCGGCGGAAGCCCTGCCGAATGTGTCGCCGCTCGACAAGATCATCGTTGCGTTTGCCGGACCGTTGTTCAGCTTCTTACTTGCGGTTTTCTTTGCCTTTATCGTTTGGGGCGTCGGCAAGCCGGGCAACGAGGTCGGCGCCTCCACCGTCATCGGGTGGGAGGGCGAGAACGGACCGGCCTGGAAGGCCGGCTTGCGTCCGGGAGACGAGATTTTGGAGGTGGACGGCCATCCCGTGAAATATTTTATTTCCGCCGGCGCCGACAGCATCAAGTGGCGCATCATCACCAGCGAAGGCACCAACATCGCCATCAAATATCTCCGCGATGGCCAGGAGGCGATGGCCTATCCCATCCCTTACCATCGCGCGACCAAATGGTATGAGCGGAGGGCCCTGCGCGAAATCACCATCCTGCCGGCGATGAAATCCATCATTTACCAGGTGGCCAGCAACAGTCCCGCCGCCCTGGCCGGACTGACTAATGGCGACGAGGTGGTTGCCTTGAACCATGAAAAGATTTATCACCCGGAGACCATTCTTTCCCTGGAGGATTCCTGGAGCAACAGCCCGGTCAAGCCGGTCACCCTGACCGTGAAACGCGGCGACGGGCAGTTTGACTGCACGCTGCTGGCGGTGAAGCCCGTCGTGCCTACGAACAGTCATCCGTCCCTGGGCATCCTGGCCGTGGGCGAAGAAACCAACGCGAGCCTGGCATATCCGAACCCGGTGGACCAGATTCAAACCAGTGTGGGGCAGATTTTCGCCACGATCGGTGCCTTGTTTGCGCACAAGGGCGAAATCGGCGTGCAACAACTCGGCGGCCCGGTGATGATCGCCCGCGTTTATTACAACCTGTTCCAGGATGAAGACGGCTGGCGGCGCGTGCTGTGGTTCAGCGTCATTCTCAATGTGAACCTGGCCTTGATCAACCTGTTGCCGATGCCGGTGCTCGATGGCGGACATATCACGCTGTCGCTGATTGAAGCCGTCCGCCGCCGCCCGGTCAAAACCCACATCCTGAATTACATCCAGAACAGCTTCATGGTGCTCCTCCTGCTGTTCATGGTTTACATCATGTTCTTCGACACCGGCGACTGGTGGCGCAGCGCGCACAGCGAACGCGAGCAGACCGTCATTTTTGCGCCGGCAAAATAGTTCCCCGCATGCGCTACTGCGAATCCCCATTTTTTTACCAGCGCCGCAAAACCCGCGAGGTCGTCATCGGCGATCCTGCGAACGGTGGTGTCATCATCGGTGGCAACCACCCGGTCGTGAACCAGTCCATGCTGACGTGCGACACGATGGACACCGCCGAGAGCGTGAAACAGACGCTCGACCTGGTCGCCGTCGGCTGCCAGCTCGTCCGCATTACCGCCCCGACGGTGAAGGACGCGGCGAATTTGCAGAACATCGTCGCCGAGCTGCGCCAACGCGGTTGCCGGGTGCCGATTGTCGCCGACATCCATTTCAAGCCCGAAGCGGCCATGGAAGCGGTGAAATGGGTTGAAGTCGTGCGGGTGAACCCCGGCAACTACGCCGATTCGAAGAAGTTTGCCATCAAGGAATACACCGATGAGCAATACGCCGCGGAACTAAAGCGCATCGAGGAAAAATTCGTGCCGCTGGTGCTCGAAAGCATCCGACTGAAACGCGCGCTACGCATCGGGACCAATCATGGTTCGCTCTCCGACCGCATCATGAACCGGTACGGCGACACGCCGCTGGGCATGGTTGAGAGCGCGCTGGAGTTTGCTCGCATCTGCCGCAAACATAATTTTCACAACTTCAAATTCTCGATGAAGTCGAGCAACCCCAAGGTGATGATCGAGTGTTATCGCCTGCTGGTGGCGCGGCTGGAACAGGAAGGGCCGGATTGGAATTATCCCATCCACCTTGGCGTGACCGAAGCGGGCGAGGGCGAGGACGGCCGCATCAAGAGCGCCATCGGCATCGGCTCGCTGTTATGCGACGGTCTCGGCGACACCATCCGGGTCTCGCTCACGGAGGACAGCCCGCGCGAAATCGAGGTCTGCCGCGATTTGCTGGCGCAAATTCCCAAACTGAGCGGTGAACCGTGGAATGGTGGAACCGTTAAATCGGCTACGCATACGGACGATTCAACGATTCAACGATTCAACGATTCAACCTTCCCTTTCGACCCGTTTCATTTCGAGAAACGTGAGACGCCGGAAATCGAATTGAACGAACAGGTCAAGTGCGGTGGCGAACAGCTCATCCGGGTCGTGGTCGCCCGCGCGACGTGGGACAAGGTCGCCCACAAGATCCGGCCCAAGGACGACGTGAAGCCGGAGGCGGTTTACGAAGACCTGAACGTGGCTGAGATCGATCCGACCAAAGATTTTGAGGTGAACTGCGACACCCAACTCGTCACGGTGAGGGATGGCCTGGAACTGCCGGCCATTGCCGCGTTCCGGCTGCTGGCTTTGAAACTGAAGCGGCTTGGGCGCAACAACCCGATTTTGCTGAAGGACTGCATCAATTTTGAGCCGGCGCCATTGGACCCGAAGATCGCCCTGCTGCGGGCGTCAGTGGTGATCGGTTCGCTGCTGGCGGACGGGATGGGTGATGCGATTCTGGTCCGCGGCGAGGCTGGAGGCGGGCAATCGCTGCGGCTGGCGTACAATATTTTGCAGGCGGCGGGTTGCCGCTCATTCAAGACCGATTACGTGGCGTGCCCGAGCTGCGGACGCACGTTGTTCAACCTGCAGACGGTGACGGCCCGCATCAAGACCCGCACGGAACACCTCAAGGGCGTGAAAATTGCCATCATGGGCTGCATTGTGAACGGCCCGGGCGAGATGGCGGATGCCGACTTCGGTTACGTGGGCGGCGCGCCGGGCAAGATCAACCTGTACGTTGGCAAGACGCCGATCAAATTCAACATCCCCGAAGCCGAGGCCGTGGAACGCCTGGTGGACCTGATCAAGGAACACAGCAAATGGGTGGAGCCGGAGGCTCAGGAGCAATCTGCTTTGCAATCTACCGTTTAGTTTGGACCCTTAAAAGTCCTGATACCCGGAGCAATGTCTCCACTGCCAGTTCCGTTTTTTTGGATAATAAGACCCCAATGTCCTACCAAGGCGCTACCCCAGACAATTTCCACTGAATCGGCATGATTGAAGATCATCATCCACGAATCGAACTTCCCGACTGCGGTTGAGTTGGCGAGCGTATTCCAGGTTGTGGGGTACTCATTCTCATTCAGGGACGACCATAGGTTTGTGCCCGGCAAGCGCCCATCGATTGGCAAAACGTTGGCACAGACGCGGGCGATTTCGCGCAGTTCAGCGGGAGAAACGATTGACCTGATTCGCTGGCGAAATCCGATTTGAAAGACCTTGGCCGGGGTGATGACAAATCCGGGCGCCAAAAAGAGGCCGGAAAGAACCAGCATGGAAAATGCGAGGCGACGATTGCTTCTTTGGACCAGAGTGACCAGGCAAGTGGCAACCAGCATTATGCTGGAAAACAAAATAATCAGAACCGGCACAATTTGAGCCGGTAACGGAGCGATGAATAGAGGCAAAGGCATTCCTGAGCGGCCGCCAATATACTCCAGGGCGAAGAAGACAATGGTGGCGACCAATATCATGCCGCAAAGAATTTTGCAGGTGGCGCTGATGCCGCATAAATTCGCACTGAAGAGGGCTGACAACCTGGATTTATTTGTGGAGATGGAGGGGGAACCAGCCGGGGACAGCGGTTGATGATCAACCATGCATTCCTTCGCCTCATCCGGATGCTCCTTTCCGCAATAGGTGCATGTCTTCATAGCGACGCAGGTAAGCCGATCATAGACAGCAGCCCCCATTTCACAAGCCTGGTTTGAAAGTGGTAGTGTCCTATTTCAAAAATCCGGGTAGGGCGGGCAGTCCTCTGCCCGCCGTCTCGCAGAGCGGGATAATGAACGGCGCGCACGGAGTGACGCGCCCTACCGGAAATTAGGAAGAGCAGGGGATCAGGGCGAAGGTTGGGTTTCACTTTCAGGCTCCACGCTCCGGGAAGCACGAAACGCCAGCATGAAGCAGACGGCCAACATGAGGTCGATGATGCCGGCGCCAGCCACGAGTGCGGCGACCCGGCCTTGCGCCTGGAGCACCAGCGCAGGCACGCCGAAGGAGAGCTTCTCCAATATTGCCGGCACCATGAGAAGACGATAGCGCTGGACATCACGCGCGATTAACAGGAACACGAACTGCCAGGCAAGTGCCACGCCGATGAACCCGTAGAAATGTTCCGGATGCGTGAGCGGTGGCGGGAAATCCTGCCCCAGCTTCCCCTCGAGAAAGTATTGGGGCAGGAGCACCACGATGCCATAGACGCCTGCGGCCAGGAAGATTCGGGAGGAGAACTTGAGTCGTTGGTTCATGTCCGTCAACGGCGTGCTCAAGGATCGTGGAACGGAACCACTATTCGGGCCGAGCGAACTCCGACGCCAGCTCATCGGCGGTTCGCCCGGCCGATTTTTGTCATCCGATTTGAGCTGTCCCGGCGGCAAGCGCCCTGGCGTCATTGGTGGTGAGCGACTTGCCACCAATGCCCCAATCGCCACTCTTGGTTTCTTCGAGGACAACCACCGTCGCTGGACGCATGTTCTCGCCTTCGATGGATACCATCGTGTCCGTGAGCTTGCGGATCATCTCCTGCTTTTGAGTCGGTGTGAAAACGCCTTCTAACATTTTTACATTGATTAACGGCAGATGTTTTCTTTGGTTTGTTGTTTGTGTTGCTTGGTAATGGTAGGGACAGCGTGCTGCGCTGTCCGGATCCCGCAATGCGGGACGGCGTCCCTACCAAAAGTTTAATCGGCCAGGGCGTGGGTGGCATGGGTGACGGCCCCTCCGGCCCGGAGGGCGGCAGCGACCATTGCCGCCTCGACGATCTCGGCTTCGGTCACACCGGCTTTGCGCGCGTTGCCGCTGTGAATGTCGATGCAATACGGGCATTGGGTGGTGAGCGCGACGGCGATGGCGATCAGTTCCTTGTACTTTACCGGAATGGCGCCGTCGGCGACGGATGCCTTGTCAAAAGCCCAGAAGGCCTTCATCACTTCCGGCGCAAGGCTGTTCATTTTCTTGATCCTGGTCAGGTTTTCTTTGTTATACATATATTTGGTTGCGGTTGATGTTAACGAAACACTTTTACAACTGATGACACGGTCCGGCAATGGGACTTCCGTCCCGCTCAGGGAGCCGGACGCACCCGGTAAAACTTCTGCGGAGAGAGGTTGGCTGACCCATCGGTGAAGCTTACGGTGCCGAGTGTGTTGGTCGCCGTGCCCTGAGCGCTCCAGGCGGTCAGGTTGGAGGAACTCAGGACGGCGTAAATGCCGGGTGGTCCGGTGAGGGTGAACTTAAAGGTCGCGGTAGTCTGGAGTGGTGAAGTTATGCGGACCGCCAGGGGGTAAGTGAACACTGAGACGCCTTGATTCCGTAGCGAGTCAACGACGCCGGCGAGTCCGATGGCAGCCAGCGGTTCGGACAATACGAAGGTCGTCAGCGGATTGCCATCCACGAAAAGCCCGATCAACTGCTGCAGGTCGGGGGGCAAGATGAGACTCGTGAGTTGATTGCCGCTCAGGCGGAGGAAGGCCAGGTTCGTCAGGTCCGCGGGCACGGTGAATTTGGTCAATTGATTCGCGCTGGCGATCAGAACGCTCAATTGGGTCGTGCCCGCCGGCAGGTTGAGGCTGCTTAGCCGGTTCCCATCAAGATTGAGATTGGTCAGACTGGTCAGCGCCGGGGGCAACGTCAGGTTCGTGAGTTGATTCTGGAAGACGCTGAGGACGCTCAGATTCGTCATGTCGGCTGGCAAGGCCAGGCTGGAGAGCTGATTGAGACCGAGACGCAGCGAGGTCAACTTCGTCAGTCCCGTCGGCAATGTGACATTGGTCAACCAGCCGAGTTCGGCGCGGAGCGCCGTCAGGTTCGTCAGCCCATCCGGTAACGTGAGCTGGGGGAAGCGATTCTCGCTGATGTCGAGAAAGACCAGGCGCGTCAGGTTGGTGGGGAAGTTGAAACTCGTGACCCGGTTGTCCTGGATATCAAGTGAAACCAAATTCTGAGCCGTTTCCAGCCCGGCCAGCTTGGTTATATTCCGAAAGATGGCGCTCAGGTTCGTCAGGCCGAGCATGTCCTGCCGGGTCAATGGTCCATTGGGCTTGCCCAGCGTCGCGCGGACGACGGCGTTCAGGTTGGGGTCAGGAATGGTCACTTCCTGCGCGAGGCTCGCGGTTAGGAAGCCGGCCAGTGCCAGCAGAGTCAGGAAACGCGCTCGGATGATGGGAATGATAGTTTTCATGTTAACTGGTCTGTCAGATCGGCACCGGGTGGTTGAAAAAGCTGGCCGGTCAAGACCGGCAAACGGGTGAAGTCACACGTGGAATCAGGGTGGGCGCACAACATAGAAGCGCTGCTGTGCGTCGGATGCCGGATCAGTGAATTGATAATGGCCGGGGGAGACTTCGGTGGCGCTGCCGGGGCTCGTCCAGTTTTCGACCTGAATGGCAAGGTCCGCAGTGCTCAGAACGGTGAAATTGAGGCCGGGCGTATCGCGAAAAGTAAATTGGAAAGCTCCGACCGGGAGTTTCACTGGCTGGCTCAGCAAAAACGGGGTCGCCTCCACCGCACTCAAGGGATCGTACAGTTCAGTGGAGGGACCGGTGTCGCTGGTGTTGAATCCGCCAGCGACCAGAACTTTTCCACCGGGAAGAAGGGCAGCGATGTGATCGCGACGACCGCTGACCAGCGGCAGCGTCGGCGACCATTTTCCTGTGGCCGGGTCATACAATTCTGTGCTCGTGGGAAGAACGCTACCAAAGAAGCTGGTGCCCCCCGCGACCAGGACTTTGCCGTTTGACAATCGCGTGGCCGTATGCGACTCGCGCGGCTGGCCCATCGAACCGGTGACGGTCCAAACCCCCGTTGCGGGATCATAAATTTCCGCGGTTGCCAGCGTCGGATCGTTGTTGTTCGTGCTGGAGACGGCACCACCCGCAACGAGCACCGTGCCGTTGGTCAGCAATGTGGCGGTGTAAAAAGCCCTTGGCGCATTGAGCGAACCGGTCGGCGTCCAGATTCCCGTCGCCGGATTGTAGAGTTCCGCAGTGCCGACCACGCCGTTGGTCCCGAACCCGCCAGCCGCCAGCACCTTTCCATTCAGCAAAACCGTCAGCGTGAATCCGCACCGCTCTCCGGTCATCGAGCCGGTGGCGGTCCAGTTTCCGACCGCCGGATCGAAGAGTTCGGCGCGTTTGATACCGAAGAGAGACGTATTCGTCGTTCCCCCGGCCGCGAGGACCCTCCCATTGGGAAGCAAGCACGCCGCAGCTGCCCAACGGGGATCATGCATTGAGCCGGTGAGAGACCAATTGCCAGCGACTGGGTTATAGATTTCGACGCTGGCAAGGGGCAGGCTGCCGAAGCCGCCGGCGGCCAGCACCCTGCCGTTGGCGAGCAAAGTGGTCGTCGCTGCCTGGCGAGCGATGTTCAGCGCGCCGGTCGGGTGCCATATTCCATTGGTCGGGTCGTAAAGTTCCGAACTGGTCAGCAAATCCTGGAAGCCATTGAATCCGCCCGCGACGAGTACCCCTCCGTTGGTGAGCGCGACTCCCTGTTGGCCGGATCGCAGGAAAGCCAGGGCGCCGGCGGCGTCCCAATTCTTAGCTGATGCATCGTAAACTTCCGCTCGATCCGTAAAAGCCGTTGCGGCGGTTCGGCCCCCCGCAATGAGGACGTCGCCATTGGCGAGTGCGGTGGCGGTATGTTCGCTGCGCCCGCAGTTCAACGCGCCCGTACGCGACCACAAACCGGTGGCCGGGTCGTACAGTTCCGAATCGCAGGCCTCGGCGACATGGGTGTCCTCAATTCCGCCGGTCACGAGTACGCGGGCGGATGCCAATACGGTGGCGGTATGCGAGTGTCGCGGAATGATTGGCGTGCCCGTCTCTGTCCAAAGGCCCGTCGCCGGATCATACAATTCGGAAGGCGCGCCGAAACTGCTGCCTCCGGTGACCAAAACTTTTCCGTTTGGCAGCAGCGAGGCGCTATGGCCGGCGCGGGGAACGAGCATGGAACCGGTGAACGTCCAGAGCCGGGTTTTCGGATCATACACCTCCGCGCTGGAGAGAAAATTTGTCGCGTTGAGTCCACCCGTGACCAGCACTTTGCCGTCCGGCAGCAGGGTCGCGGTATGCTGATAGCGTGGGGCATTCAGGGAACCGGTCGGGTCCCATTCTCCGGTCGTTGGGTCAAATTCTTCGGCACTGGAAATGTTTTGAAAGCCGCCCGCGACCAGGACGAGTCCGCTGGTCAACAGCGTGGCGGTTTGCAATTCGCGCGCCTGGTTCAACGCGCCTGCGTCCAGCCATCGGCCGCTCGCCGGGTCGTAAACTTCGGTGCTCGCGAGCAGCTGGCTGGCGGTTTGCCCGCCGGTCACCACGACCCGTCCATCCTGCAATAGCGTCGCCGTATGAAATGCGCGCCCGGTATGCAACGGGCCGGAGTTGGTCCAGGTGGTGGTGACGGGATCGTAAAGCTCCGCAGTGGCTGCCGGCAACAACGGTGAGCCGCCTGCGAGCAGCACCCTTCCGTCCAACAACAGCGTGGCCGTGTGATCCCTTCGGAATTGTTTGTTTGAGCCGACCAGGGTGAATGAACCGGCGGATGCTGCCGGCGTCGGAGCCGGAGCGAGCGCCAGCGCGCCAACCACAATGGCCGCCAGGGAGCGACGTTTTAGCGCCCGGACAAATCTACAGAAATCAACAGCTGTTTCTAAATAGGGACTCACAAGTGGTTACGGAGTTGATTGCGCCCGGAAAAACTTCTGCGGAATGAGGCTGGCCGGTGCGTCGGAGAAGCGAACGCTCCCGATCTGGTTGGTCACTGTACCCAATTCGCTCCAGTCGGCCAGGTTGGTTGAAGCCAGCGTGGTGTAAATGCCGGGTGGACCGACGAGCGCCAGCTCAAAGACACCAGCCTGCGTCATTCGCGGCGAGACCAGCTGGATCGTCAACGGGTAAGTGAAGACGGATACGCGTTGATTCCGCAATGCGGCGACATCTTCGGCCAGGTTCGTGGCGGTCAGTTCGGATAGAACGAAGGTCGCAAGCGGATTGGCAAGGAAACCAAGGTCGACCAACTGTGTCAGGTCCGGAGGCAACGTGACGCTGGTCAGTTGATTGCCAACGAAAAAAAGGCCGGCCAAATTGGTAAGGCCCGGAGGCAGGTTGAGGCGGGTGAGTTGATTGTCGCTAACGTCGAGCGACTCCAAACGATTCAAGTCAGGGGGCAGGACGAGATCGGTCAGTAGATTTACACTAAGGTCAAGCCCGGTCAAATTGGTCATACCCACCGGCAGCGTGAGGCTGGCGAGCTGATTCTGGGAAAGGCGGAGCGCGGCCAGGTGACCCAGACCCGCCGGCAGCGCGATACTCGTGAGTGGATTCCTGCTGACATCGAGAACGGTCAACGTCGTCAACTCCGCGGGGAGGCTGAAGTTGGTGAATTGATTGGAGCGGAGGTGGAGTTCCCCGAGGCGGGTCAGGTTCGAAGGGAAATTGAGAGCGGTCAACCGATTGAAATCGAGGTTGAGCTCGATCAAATTCCGCAGATCCGCGGGCAGACTCAGGTTGGTGAGTTGATTGAAACCGAGGTTGAGCTCGATCAGGTTCGTCATGCCTTCGGGCAGGGTGACGCTGGTGAGGAGATTCTGGGACAGGTCAAGCTCGGTCATGCCGGTCAGTCCTGAAGGCAAGGCGACGCTGGCCAGCGGATTCCCAGCGAAATAGAACGTGGACAGATTTGTCAGCCCGCCCGGAAGAGTAAAATTGGTGAATGAATTGAAGCCGAGGTCAAGGGCAACCAAACTGGTCAGATTCGAAAGCTGGTTGAGCCCGGTGAGCTGGTTGTTTTCGAGGTCAAGGTTGGTCAAGCCGGTCAGCCCCGCAGGCAAGGCAAGGTTGGTGAATCCATCGGATTCGAGGGTGAGCGAGGTCAGGTTCGTCAGCCCGCCCGGCAGGGAGAAACTGAGGAGTGGATTGGAACTGAGGTCCAGCAGGCTCAGGTTCGTCAGCCCGTTCGGAAAGGAGAGGTTGGTCAGGAGGTTGATCTGGAGATCAAGCGAGACCAGATTGCGAGCCGCGTCCAGTCCGACAATGCTGCTTACATTTCGACGGCTGGCGTTCAAGTTCGTCAGGCTGAGCAGGTCCTGCTGCGTCAATGGCCCGCTAGGTTTTTGCAACGCTGCGCGGACGGCGGCATTCAGTCCGGGATCGGGGATGGATACTTCCTGCGCTAGGGCCCGGGTCGTGACGCTGGTCAGGACCAGCAGGGTCAGAACCAGCGGACGGATAATGTGAATGATGATCCTCATGCTCTGGAATTCAGGCGTTCGATTGGGGTTTTGATTTCTGCGCGGCGGGTTCGAATGACCCGGTCACGGGTCTGCTTGCAGAAGCGAAGATTTCTTTGGCGGTCCGGCGCCAGGTCAGAGCAAAGCAACTCGACTTCGTTGCCCTCGGGATCATGAAAGCAGAGCGAGCTCTTCCCGGCCGTCTCGCGGCTGGTTGTTTCCACGCATAGCCCCAGGCCTTCCAACCGTCTTCTTTCCGATTCGGGATCCTGGACGGGAAGCATGAAGGTGATGTGCGTGGCCACAAGACATTCGGGACCAACCCCGATTGACCTCTGCAACAACGCAAACATCTGAATTGGCCCGCGGTAATCATCGCCCAGCCGCAACAGGGCAACTGACGGAAGGTTGCCCAGCAGTTTGAACCCCAGGACATCCTGGTAGAATTGTTTCATGCGCCGCAAATCGTTTACGCGGAGCGTCACGTTACCAGTCGTTTCGGCAGCGGTTTTCATGTTCAGGTTTCGGTTCCAAGGATTAATTCCGCGGGCTGACCGATTATAAACAGATGGTTGGCCGGAAAGACCCGACGAGGTCCGGCCCAGGACCCGATTGACCGCGGCGAACAACGCTGCCATTCCGAGCAAGCACGATTTCAAATTCTTCGACATGGTCATATATTTTTTTGTCCTGTATTCTGTTTGGCCTTGCGTGGCTTTCACCGGGTATGATTGATCAGCCGTGACTTTGTTCCCGGCTTGCGCGGCCAAACGATGGGACTATCGACCCATCCGCCCGCCAAACCAATTAAACCACGGATGAACACAGCGCGGCTTACGCTGCAACCGAATCGTCCTCGTCCTCGCTCTCCTAATGGAAATGGGCAAGTCGAGGACGATTGCGAGGGCGAGCAGGAAAAATTTGCGCAAAAAACAAAAGCGGAGGTGGCAATGGGACGGAAGAGCAACCCGCGGATATGGAACCAAAACCACTCTCTTCACTCTGATGAATGACTCGAATGAAACCGCTCGGTTGGCATCGGCGAAAAGCGGTCGCGAAAAGCGCAGCAAGGTTGAAACCCTGTTAACTGCTCCTGGCGACCTCGCACCAACAAGGGACATTTGGGAACTTAACAATCAAACAAAAATAAAGAATGAAAAACAAAACAAACGAACCGATTCGAACTGCGGCGTCCGCGAGGACGCGCCTTAACCTGTTGCTAACCGCTTCCATCGCAACCATGGCGTGCCTGCCCGTCCTGGCAATGGATTCATCCCGTGGAAACGATCAAGATGACGAGCAAACCCATTACCAGCAGATCAACCTGGTTTCGGATATCTCCAGCGTCGCGCAGTTGCAGGACACCAACCTCGTGAACTCCTGGGGTTTATCCTTCGGCGCCACCGGGCCGTTCTGGATCGGTGACAATGGCACCGGCAAAGCGACCTTGTACGCCGTCACCAACGATGCTGCTGGCGCTCCCCATGTGACCCGGAATGCACGGGTAGTCACGATTCCGGGCAACGGCAGCGTTACCGGCCTGTTTAACAACACCACTACGGGCTTCAACGGCGACGCGTTCGTTTTCGCCAGTGAAGACGGCACGATCTCGGGCTGGCGGGGCGCCCTGGGCAATGCGGCCGAGGTGCTGGCCTCCCGGACCAATGCAGTGTATAAAGGTATCACCATCGCCACTAACAACGGCAGTGTCGTTCTGCTCGCGGCCAACTTCGGCGAAGGCACGATTGATGAGTACAACTCGTCCGCTCAGCTCGTTGGCCAATTCACCGACACCCATGCCCCGGCCGGATATGCGCCTTTCAACGTGCAGAACGTCGCCGGGAACGTGTTTGTCACGTTTGCCAAACAGGACGCCGCCAAACATGATGACGACCCGGGCCGCGGCCGCGGATTGATTGATACCTTCAATGTCGCAAACGGCGCGTTCCATCGCTTCGCCACCGGCACCGCCGTCGGCGGGAACATTCGCGAGATGAACTCGCCCTGGGGCATGACACTGGCGCCGGGCAGCTTCGGCACACATGCGAACCAATTGCTGGTGGGCAACTTCGGCAGCGGCACCATCATGTCGTTCAACGCCAACGGCGCATTCCGCGGCTTGCTCAAAGGCACGGAAGAATGTCCGGCGACGATTGACGGCTTGTGGAGCCTGTCGTTCGGTGCTGCCGGCACGGCGGGCGTCCCCACCGACCTGTACTTCACCGCGGGCCCGAATGGCGAAGCGCACGGCCTGTTCGGAGTTCTGCAAAAAGACACGTCAGTGGACGACGACCAGAACCAGCGCTACTAAGACCGGTCACGCGTTCTGGCGGATTGTTCCTGCGAGGGGAGCCAGCACGCGAGAACTTGTAAATCAGGTCAGTGCCCCGTTTGGAGTTTCCAGCGGGGCACTGACTGCTTTATTGCAGTCAAGAATCCGGGCATTGACGGTTCGATCCCGACCCCGGAACAACAGGCGTTGGGACATAATTCCAAGAGGCGGTGCAACACATGATGCTGTTGTTGGGCCAGCGGCACTTCAAAACAGGATGCCTCGCTCCGGTTTTTGGAAATCCTATCATCTTAATTTGCCAGTCAATGAAGGGGGCCCGACCTTTGGTGGTTGTCCGACGATGCGGTGGAACCCGCTTGTGCAGACCGGTGGTTCAAGTTTCGGAGTGGGGACTAATGGCTTTGGCTTTAACATTACGGGAACGGCTAGAGCATTTTCAGTCACTTTGTAGCCGTATGAAACAATTAATCTGCTTTGTTTTCGGGCGTTTCTTGTGATTTTGAAGGCCACAGTTTTAATTAAACCGCTCTAGTATCCCTATAGTGGTAGCAGTCGCCACTAATCTAGCGGACGGACCTTGGGCGGTGCTTGAAAGTTGCAGTCTCACCAATGGTCAGATTTACTTCAGCGATCCTCAATGGACGAATTATCCATGCCGCTTTTACCGGATCCGCTCGCCGTAAGAACCTTCAACGATTTCTTCAATCACCGAGTTGAAAGCGGGTAAGCGGCGGGTTAAGTCCGATTGCGAAAGTGGCCTGGAATCTGATTACTGTTTACCGGCACGTTAAGCCCTCCAATCCTGTCGTATCCGCAGCCTCATCCATTTTTGACCCGGTCTTCAGGTATAGCATCACGCGTCAAATCCGGGAGAGTTCCCGGCCGGCTGCCTTGCCGCCAAAGCCAGAATAGTGAAACGTAGCTTCCAACCACCAGGTAGATTAAAATACTTGTGATGAGGATCACGGATTGTTTAAAGGGAAGGTGAATCATGTCGGTCAGATTCCCCAGACAAGAACACGGCCCATGATAATCAACCATCACGAGCCCTATCCTATACAAAACAAATAGTGTTGCCAGCCAAGCCACCGCTTTAATCTGAAATCCGATCCGTTGTCCGAAAAAACAAATCAGGGCAACGATCGACTCCAGCAGTCCGACAAACAAAAATACGTGCCGGAAAGGAATTTTTAATATGGGATCCTGCACCATCAGGACCTTCTCATCGCCGAAAGCGCTGACAAATTTTGCCAAAGCTGTCAGAACCAGTAATGCTCCTGCAGACTTAACAAACCTAGTTAGCCATTTTGTATTCATAACTGACGACACCTATCAAATGCGAAATGCCTGCCTCGAGGATCCGCTATCACTCGCTCGACCCGCCCACAGTCAACGTATCGGCTTTCGAAGCCCGATGGCGAATACACTCCGACGCCTGGTCAGGAACGGAAATCACGTTAAAATCGAGATTGCCGTCCCGCAGCCCATTCGACCGAGGCCTTCACAGCAGTTGGGCCATTGCCGTCCCAAGAGAACCCCTCGGTAGGCCAGCTCCAGCTTTGCAGCCATCCAATCCGCAACAGGAGCTTGCTTGCACCCAAAAGGGCGCCGGGCAGAAAACTTTCCGACGCCACGCGCATGGTACAAACCCCCTTCGTCTCCGACCACTCCATTAAGGCGTACAATTGCAGTAAGCGCTGGCAGGAGGGTCAGACGGCCCGGTAGCAGTGCATTGGCAGAGACCTTCCGACGACGTGCCACGACAGCTCCCCGGCGTCTTTGTCGACGTCACGGTAAAGGCAGGCCCGGCGGAGCACCAGCTAAACGGATTGAACGTGGGAGCGCACATACCACATGGGCCGGATAAAGAATAGGTTGCGCAACTGCCCGAACACGAGGAGTCGCAATTCATGATCGGGTCCCCAGCATCTGCACAATAGCTGAAGAGGCCAGCCGTGACCACATTCACCGGCACCAATACCGCAAGAAGCATTAACGCGCTCCTTGTTATTTTATTTCTTATTAGTTTTTTCATGTTTTTCCTTTGTTTATTTAGCTTCCGATCTGTCTTTCTTCCACTTTACCAATACAAACCAAACAGGAAGAAAAAAAATGATCCCCAGCATCGTATAAAACACCATGCGGATTATGGGGCCAGCCTCGAAAGTAGGAATTCGATCTTTTTTCAGGTTGAATTCCTTCACCAGCTTGGGGTCTTTGTCGCTGGGCCATGTTGAATCCGTAACAAAATATTTCAGGCAATCCACTCTCGCTCTGGACCCCGAACTCTTGAAGCGATAGTCAACTACGGCAAGCGTTTGTTCTATGGGTGGCAAATATGAACTGTAAGTTGAGTGTCCAATTCTAAGCACTTTTCCCACAAAGATCATATTGGTGATAACTGATTTGCTGCGGTCCGGGAATCCGTAGGTGACAGCTTCAAAAGTGAGCGGAACCTCAACTCCATTAAAGTTCGTAGTGGATGTAACAGTGAACCTGGCACCCAGAAATCCGCTGGTCACGATGGCCTTTAAATCAATATTTCTGGATTGCAGGTCTCGATTTGAAATACCTTCCACCCTTAATTCGGGATTGGTGGGCGCTGACGCAAGCTTTTCGTCTGTAGTTATGTACTCAATCACTGAGGGGAGTTGCGATGGCGACTGAATTCGTTTCACTTTGCTGTCAAACATCCAAGCCATGACTTCAGTCCGGGGAATAAACCAGAAGGCAGGGACTGAGTCACCGCTGCGGTCTAAATAATGACCGGAAGCAAAGGTTAACCAGGGCAAAAAAGTATAGTATGCGGCATCCAGAGGACAAACCCCCGCAGTGATCAATCCCGGAGCCGAAGCGACCCGCCCGTTGTCCGGCAGGCGTGGAGGGTTTGGGTCGTGCAAGAACGAATAAATGCTCGTGCCATCACAGCCATGCAAGGTGTAGTAGTCTTCGCCGAATGTTGTTTTGATCAACCAACGCTCACCATCTACGGATACAACGTAACTGGTGTTTTTAGTTTGATTGGTATTGCCATGAAAATAAGTGACGCTAAGAGTCCCTTCGACCTCAAAATTGGAAGCATTCAATTCGACGCATCCGGAGGCAAAGGCAACAAGAATGAGCAGACGTCGCCCAATAAAACGACGCTGAAACTGCCGACCTTTCTCACTTGTCCCTAACCAGCGCATACCTGATAACCCCATGTGAACGGCAACCGCACCGGCAAAGCTTCAGTTCCCATGCATTGCCGAATTGACTTCCATTGAACACCGACAAGGAATTTGAAGGAGGTCCGACTCGCCCTCAAAAATTACGTCCGGAGAATCGCCTGTCAATGCCAACCCGAAACTCGCGTCAGTATTTTTATTTTTATACGGGCAAATTTTGGCACTTTCAATAAAGATGTCAAGAGCTTTCTGAGCCGGTTCAGGTAAACCATTTATCGAAGGCCTCTGGCCAAGTGCACAAATACGATGCCCCCAAGGGTTCAAATACCGCCGGTAGCGGCCGAGCAGAGGTGATTCTTGCAGACGGAACATTTTTTTGGGGATCGTTCAATTTGGGGGGACAGTTTTCCACTGCCCGCCGCTCCAAAGCTCCACGTGGCCGGTTTTACCAAGCCTGGCGGGGATGCCAACGGATCGAAGTGTGGCAACATGGACAGCTTCGAATCCGGCGATATTCGCCTCTCCATTTTCCCATAGTCTCCTGATTGCAAGCTGCGAGCGCCTCCGAGCTGCCGGCAATTCGGAGTTTGAAGCCGGCGGTTCGTCAGGGCTGGTTGGGAAGGCAGTAATCCTGACGAGTTCGCCCAGTTGGCGTTGCACAAGTTCAGCCGCTGCCTCAGAATTCGTCTCTTTCCGAATGCGCGGATAAAAGTATTCCCAAAGGGGGCGGCGCCAGTTCATTTCACCATCAAAGGCGAAATCAATTTCCGGCGAGAGCACGAAATCGCGGTAAAGGTGCTCGTCAAGTTTCCACGGCACAAGTTCCCGATTGTAGCCCGCGAGATCGATATGTTCGAGAAGCGTCTTGAGCCGTTTGCCGCGCCAGATCAATCTGGCCGACAGGAACTCGAAATCTTCACGACGACTTTCCGGGACGATGCATCGGCGGGCGATGGCCACCGTGTATTCGTTCACTGGAAGCTGCGGTATGACCCAATGCAATGCGCTGAGAGCAACCGCTGCAACCGCACAGATCCCCGTCAGCCAGCGCAACCATGTATCTCTATGCGCCGGCTTAAGGAGCGGAGCGCGGAATGCATTCCGCTTTGCCACTGTTGCCGTGGCAGCTACCGGAATTGAATTTCCTGTTATCCGCGTCAGCTCCAGCAATGTCCAGAACACTGCCGCCGTTGGAAGTTTGAAAAGGCCACCGTCGAACCAGAAACCGACGAGCAACACGAGTGCTCCGGCGCCGGCAGAGGCAAACAAAGCCGATGAATGGCAGCCTGTGGAAAACGGCCGGCAAATCGAGAGCGCCAGATATGCTGCAAAAAACAGCAGCGCGGGAAGGCCCGTTGAAATACCGAGCATGAAGTAGTCGTTCATCTGGATGGCAGCAGTTTCTTCCAGTCGGCGCGCGCGGTATTTTTCCTGGTATACCTGTTCGGCATTTAGCCAGCCGAAGCCAGTCAACGGCCGGTTTGCCATCATCCGAAGCTCACCCTGCCATGTCGTTATGCGATTGCGCCAGGAAAAGTCATTGATGTTTGCCACCGAAAACAACCGGCGCGCGAGCGGCCAGTCGGTGTGTCGAAATTGCCAGAACGCTAGCACCAGAACGGAAGCCAGTAGAATGGAGAGCAGACGAAGGTTACGATTGAACCACGACGGACGTGGAACTGATTCTCCCTCTCCAGCCGACGGACGCGGCAAGGGATCTGGACTGAGACGGGCCTTGCCCGCCCGCCATTGCCACACGATATAAGACAATCCAATGACTACTCCCAGCCACGCGCCGCGGCTATAGCTCTTCAGCAATCCAAATCCACACAAGCATGACAGGGTTATCCAAAGACAGGGCAACAGGCTCTGTAGTCCCGTCCGCCGAATTGTGTGTTCAGTCTTTTGCTTTCCGCCCTCTGATATCAGGATCCCGACCGCCAACACCATCCCGGATGCCATCAATATCCCGTAAGTATTCGGATTGTCCCACGCGCCGCTCCAGCGTCGAACGCCGCGATATTGGAACTCCGTGAATATTGCCGGCTGCCACAATGCAGCGCCGACCAGCAACAGCACTAAAACACTGAGAATCAGCTTCATTCGTGCAATGGGGTGTTCGAGGAAAATGGCGGCGCGCGTCACTTGGCTAACCGGTTTCGGTTCATGACTCGTGCTTGCAGCCCACAGCGCCCACGTCGCGACTCCTCGCCCGAAAGCTGCGCCAAGCAACAATAGGAGCGGTTGGATAGATGCCGAGGCCTTTTGGTAGTCGCAGGCGTAGGTCAGCCCGACAATCAAAAGAAAACCGCACAGCCACAAATCGGGACTGGCAAGGCACCTGAGTGGAGCTGACTTTTGGTTTGCCGGGTCGGGCATCCTAGTTGTGGCTGCCCGTCGAAACCGCCTCGCCAGCACCGTAAACGCGACGAAATAAATTCCCACGCAAAGAATGAACATCCATCGCGTCGCCGAGTCTCGGCAAGCGGCCTGGATTTCGCGTAGAACCGCGCCAATGGAATCGTTGTTTCGATGGTTTAGCCAGTCAGAGGAAAGACATAAGGCCAGGACCACTGCGAAGGCTAACGACAATGTGCAGCGACGTATTTTACCGATGGTTCGAATCGTAGCCAGAAGTGAAGTTCAGTTGTCCCTGGTAGCAATCATGGGCTTCATTCAAAGAAAATCGCAGTGCAGCCAAAGCGTATCGGAAACGAAGGTCGTGGCAAGTAAAATCGTCATTGCGGGGCCGGTGCGCGGGGAATTTTGGCACTGGATTTTTGGAAAACGGAACGAGTTTTTTGAGACTCGACATTGTTAAAAACGCGGGGTAGATACCTCTCATGGTCTGTGCTTTTCGATCAGGTGTTGTTGTGGGACGTGAGTTGCAAACCATGAAGAAACCCGTCTTTTTATTCCTGCTATTATTGGCGCTGAGTTGCCGTGGCGAGATGACTCCAACCGCCAGCCCGCCTCAGCCTGGATTGGATGCCCTTCGGCCATCGGCAGAGATCGACTCAGTGCTGGTGGATGGGCGAGCGGAAAACCTGAGCCGATTGCCTGGGCCAACTCCGTCGATAATAGTTCCTCCGGGCCCCAAGCGAGTGGAGATTTATTACAGCGCCACGAATCTTCCTTCATCAGATCAAGTACGCTTTCGTTTTCGACTGCAAGGACTCGATAAGGATTGGGTCGATGTTGGAAGCTCAAAATCCGCATCTTATGTCATGCTGCCTGCGGGAAATTATCGGTTCGAAGTGAATGTCTCTGGCCCGAATGGAATCTGGCATGAAGGAGGCGGCACTTTGAATATCAAGGTTGAGCGATCGAGAGTGTGGTTTCGGGTGGCGGTGGTGGCGGTGTTTCTGCTGGTCAACACGGTCGGTTTCTATCTTCTGGTTTTTCGGTTTGGGCGACACAAAACGCCAACGGACACTCGTCGATAAAAGTACGTGGTTAATCCCGGCAGAAAGCCCCGACTGCACCATCCGCGTGACGCCCGGGCGCTCAACATCTGCACCAGGCGCCACCAAAGCACATCACCCGGACGGCCTCAACGGTTTGTGGGAAATATCCGGGCCAGCATCAGTATCCGGTGAAGCGGTGCGAACACTCCGGAATGTATTTGAAAATACTTTTCCCCAATTGCCAACCGTCGTATTGATCCCGGCAAAGCGAAGTTTGGAAACTTCCAACCACGTACATGCCTTTGAAGAGGTTCAATCAGACGGTAGGGGAATTCTGAATTTTTTGTTTGCTGCAAAAAACAGGTGAGACAACTCCTGCTCGGATAAAGTTTGATGCTATTGCCGAGCTGGACCCGAAGAAGCGTGCTTCCGATCAACTTGGTTTCGATATAGAGGCAAACGCTGGCAAGGTTGCCAAGGAGATGAAGCTTTCAGATATTTGGGACACAGACCTCGAAACTTTCTAAAGCAAGTTGAGTCCTTCGGTACTAAGGACCAAAAGTAATAACAAATATATTGTATATTGGGGCCGCAACAGTGGGGTAAATTGGCCGATCACGCCAGTCGGGTGACGGTTTCGGCTGCCGGCAGTTGCGCGAGCAATTGAGAAATCGTTTTGCTTTGTCCGGGCAAGACCAGATCGGGCGCAATTTCACTCAATGGCTGGAGCACAAAGCGGCGCAAATGCGCCCGCGGATGTGGCAGGACCAGTTCCGAGGTGTGGCGCGTTTCCGCGACGAACGCAATCAAATCCAGATCCAGCGCTCGCGGTTCGTTCAAAACCTTTTTGGGCTGGCGGCCGGATTTTTTTTCCAGGGCGCGAAGTTTGTGGAACAAAGATTCCGGCGTTTCACCGGCAAACGGCACCAGGGCGACGACCGCGTTCAAAAACGGCGGCGAGCCGGGCGGACAATCCACCGGCGACGTCTGCCAAAGCGAGGATTTCAAGAGCGGCCGGTTGGACATTTTGGCGAGCCGGACCATCGCGTCCAATAGGATCTGGCTCGAATCGCCGAGGTTGGAGCCCAAGGCGACAAATGCCAGCGATGGTGGAAGATGGAAGGTAGAAGGTGGCATCAGTTATCAAACCATTTTACGGCGTTGGACGATTCGCGCCGTGGCACGCTACACTTCGTACTTATGCTCCGTCCCTTAGCCTTCAGCCATTGGCCGTCAGCCTTCATTTCAGTCCCAGCACATCCTGCATGTCGTAAACGCCGGGTTTCTGTTGGACGACCCAGAGCGCTGCGCGCAGGGCGCCGTTGGCGAAGGTGTCCCGGCTCGACGCCCGGTGCGTGAGTTCGAGCCGCTCGCCGTTGTTCGCAAAAATGACGGTGTGGTCGCCCACCACGTCGCCCCCGCGCACGGAATGGATGCCGATTTCCACGGGGGTGCGTTCGCCGACGATGCCGTCGCGCCCGTGCCGCGCTGCTTTGTCCAGGTGCAGCTTGCGGACGTCGGCCAGGATTCCCGCCAGTGTTTTCGCCGTGCCGCTGGGGGCGTCCTTTTTCAGGCGATGATGCATTTCGACAATTTCCAGGTCGAAGCCCGGTCCCAGGATTTCCGCCGCCTTGCGCGTGAGCCAGAACAGCGC
>Ga0265320_10000361_pt1 | contig 37018 bp, 35 predicted proteins | sample 4827metaG_FD_202087 | JGI IMG/M metagenome (GOLD analysis project Ga0265320, IMG submission 202087) | Rhizosphere microbial communities from Carex aquatilis grown in University of Washington, Seatle, WA, United States - 4-8-27 metaG | ecosystem: Host-associated > Plants > Roots > Rhizosphere >... | reverse complement strand
TCGAGGTCGTCGCGCCGGGCCATGTTGCGCCGACGCCGGCAGCCTCGAAGACCGATATCGCCGCCGAGCGTGCGGAGGTGTCCGCCGGGCCTGTGGGTGACGTGCTCGTCGCGGGCCCGAAGCCGCGTCTGGCGCCCGCGGATGGGGTGCGCGCCGAGCTGCGCCTCTTGCGCGCGGCGCGCGCCGCGGTGGCGCGCGAGGACTATGCGGCGGCGATGTTGCCCCTCGCCGAGCATGCACACCGCTTCGAGAACGGCCGGCTGACCGAGGAGCGCGAGGCGTTGAGGGTGAAATCGCTGGTGGGCCTCGGTCGCTCCGCGGAGGCGCGGCGCGCGGCGGATTCGTTCCAGGCACGGTTCCCGCACAGCGTGCTCTCGCCGGCAGTCAATCGGATGCCGGTGTCGCCGCCGTGATCGCGGCGCGTTCGGGTTTCGCGCGTCGCCTGGCGCTGGGCGTGACGCTGGCCGCGGCTGGGTGTGGCGGAAATCTCGACGCGGGCCGCGACGTGCCGCACGGGCTGTTGCCGGTCGACGAGCGCAATCCCGTGATCCTGCAGAACGACGGCTGGAGCGACAACTGGAGCGGCGAATATGCGGCGCTGCTCGCGAACGCCGGTGGTCCGCCGCTGGTCGGGATCATCGCCAGTCCGAGCAAGTACTGGCCGGACGCGACCTCCACCGCGAGCGGTTGGATGCGCCTCGTGACCGCCGCGCGGTCGAGCGGATTGCGCAACATCCCCGACGTCACGATGAGCGCGGGCTCGCCGCTGGTGCGGCCCGCCGACGGACAGATGGATGAAACCGTGCCCAATCATTCGGCGGGCGGGCAACTGATCGTCGATGTGTCGCGCCGGTCGAGCACGCCGTCGCGTCCCGTGGTGGTGCTGGCCGACGCGCCCCTCACCGACGTCGCGGATGCCTACCTGCTGGATCCCACCGTCGCCGATCGCGTGGTGGTGGTGGCGGCGCTCGGGTCGTACTCGGCTCCCAACGGCAACATGAACGGGCCCAACGGCGATCTCGATCCGTGGGCCGATTGGATCGTTGCCACGCACTTTCGATACGTTCAGGTCTGCGCCTACTACGATCAAACCGCCGACGTCACCACTGCGGAGATTCCCAGCTTGCCGTCGAATCCTCTCGGCACCTGGATGGCCAGCAAGCAACCCAACATCTTCAAGATCCCGACCGCTTCCGATCAGATCACGGCGCTCGCGGTTGGATTGCCGACGTTCGCGGTCGAGGTGGAGCGCGCGGCTCCCGATATGACCACGACGTTCCAGACCGCGCAGGGCCCGCCGCTGGTGCCCGCCGCCGATGGCAACGTCTGGGTGGTCACGAAGATCGCTGCGCCGCTGGCGGCTGCGCGCCTGTGGCAACTGCTGCTCGATCCGCGCACCTACGGGCCCTGACCGCTCCTACGCCGGGGCCCGGGTGTTCCTGAGTCGCGGCCCATGTCATTTGCCGTATCCAGCGGCCTGGACGTTCGCCAAGACAGCGGCGTCGGTAGCGTCCGGTGGCCGGCCTATGGTGACGGCGCCCTCGAAGAGGGTTCCAAACGAATGGTTGCTGTTGAAGCCTTGTCGGAGGACGTTCGCTTTTGTCATGGAAAGTGCGAGCGGCCGCGGATTGCGGGGGTCAGTTGTCAAACAGCCTCAGGTCCACCGCGTCTGCGAGCTTCTGGTAGCCGGCTGGCTTCAGGTGGAGTCCATCCCCGGTGTCGTAGATCGCCTGCAGCCGGGACGGATTCGAGGGATCGCGAACGGCGGCGTCGAGGTCGATGACCGCGTCGAATGCGCCGCTCCGGACATAGGCATTCACCGCCTGGCGCGTGCTCTCGTGCGCCGTCGTGAAGTAGGCGTGCGTTGCGAACGGCGTGATCGTGGCGCCGTAAACGCGCAGATGTCGCCCGTGCGCCCGCTCGATCAGGCTCGCGAACGCAGACGTCAACGCCGGCGCGGACACGTCTTTCCCGATGTCGTTCACGCCTTCGAAGACGACGATCCACGTGACGCCGCTCGCGCCGAGCACGTCGCGGTTGAAACGCGCCGACGCGGTTGGCCCGAGGCCGCCGGTCGTCACGCTGTTGCCGCCGATGCCCTGGTTCATGATCGCAACCTGTGACGTCGGTCGGTTGCCCAGCAGCCGCCGCGCCAGATCGTCGGGCCAGCGATCGTTGCCGTTGGTGGTCGAGCCGCGGCCGTCGCTGATCGAGTCACCCAGGATCACGACGCCCCTGGCCGCGGCCGCTGCTGCGACGTCGACGCCCGAGACGACGTACCAGTGGTCCGTTGTTTGCGCAGCAGTCAGGGTCGGAGCGCTCACGTCGCCGCCGCGCGCGAGCTCGTACGACGTCGTCCTCGAGCCCGGGTGGCCCGTCACGTGGCTGGGGACCCCGCCGAACGAAACGGTGATGGAGAGGTTGCCGAGCGGGGCCAGCGGGAAATCCAGCGGGTCCGACCAGACGGCGGTTCCCTGCGCCATCGTTGTTGCCGCGCTCCCGGCAAACGAGAGCGAGGTGTCGGTCGCCGGGTCGATCGTGCCGTTGACCGGCGTCGTGGGACAGACGGCCACGTGCGCCCGAGTGATGCCCAGCGGCCCGTCCCCAAATTCATTGGAAAAGCGCACCCGGATGCGCCGGCCGCCGAGCGAAACGTGCACCACCTGGCGAAGCACCGCGTTCGACAGCGGCGCTGGCGGCAGGTTGGAGGGTTCGGTCAGCTGCGGCGCCGCGGTCCAGGTCCCGACCCAGTGCTCGGCGGGCGCCGGTGCCCGAGTGCCCATCCGCTGGCTCGCGCAGGAACAGACGAGGGCCGTCCCAGCGACGAGGCACGCGCGGCGGCCATTCGAGCTCACCGCCGCAGGCTAGAGGCTTTGCCCTCCACCGCCCACTACTTTCGCTCGTGCACTAATGCGGGCCGGCCTGCGCGCGAATGGTCGCTTCCAGGTTGGTCGTCGGATCGGGCGCCAGCGTGTAGGGAGGCGCGAAGCCCGTTCCCCCGGAGGTCGTCGAGCCCGTGGTGCTGGTGAAGACGTTGTTACGCGACAGCATGTTCCCGTTGGCGTCTTCCTGCAGCGGATTGTTCACGCCGATGTAGACGTTGTTCTCGACCAGCAACGACGAGAGGCTGCCCGAGTTCGTGCAGTAGTCGTTGCCGGCCGCCGTGTACAGGTTGTTGACGACGTGAATCTTGCCGTCGCGCGAGCGTGGCATGCGCTCGGCGACGTTGTCGGCCCACCAGTCGTGGTGCCAGGTGATGTTCAGGTGGCCCACGTCTTCGGCCAGACCGTCGGCCGCACCGATCAGGTTCGAGAAGCGGTGCCCGGTCGTGCCGGTGACCGGATCGGTGCGCTTGGTCGAGTACGAGAACTTGGTCCAGGACACGGTCACGAGGTCCGAGCCGTTGGTGATGTCGAGGTTGCCGTCGGAGCCGTCGGAGATGTCGTCGTGGTCGAACCAGATGTGGTGCGCTCCGCTCACCACCGTGATGGCGTCCGCGCCGCTCCTGCATTCGGTCGGGCTGTCGCTGCAGTTGTAGCCGATGACCTTGAGGTTGCGGAAGATGACGTTGACCGAGCCGCTCATATCGACGTGGCCGTGAAGCTCGGCGCCGCAGATGCCGGCGATGGTCTTGTTCGAGCCGACCTTCACGCTGCCCGCGGCCAGGACGCCTTTGACGTAGATGACCGCGGGCGTCGTACCGCCGGCGACGCTGTTCAGCGCGGCCAGCGTGGTCACCGTGACCGGCGCGGCAGTGCCGCCACCGGTGGTGGTGGGGATCGACGTGCCGCCGTCGCCCGCGCCGGGACGCGAGGCCCAGCCGAGCAAAGGGCCGGCCGGCGGCGGCTCGGTGCAGGTCGCGGTGGTTTTGCCGCCGGTGCCGCTTGCGCCGCCGCTTCCCGTCAGACCACCCGCGCCGTTCGCGCCGCCCGTTCCCGTCGCGGCGTCGCGTGGCGCGGTCGCGTCCGTCCCGGCGTCGCGCGCGCCAGCGGTCCCGGCCGTGCCCGGGCTCCCGCCCGCCGACGCGCCGCCCATGCCACCGGGTTCACCACCCGCGGCGCCGGCCGTTCCGGTGGTACCGCCGCTACTGCTGCCGCCGCTGCCGCCGTGCTCGGTGGGGCTGGAGCTCTCGCCGCAGCCGAGCGCGAGAACGAACAGGGCGGTCGTAACCCAGAGAAGTGACTTCACGGCGATCCATGCTCGAGCACGCTGGAATCGATCAATGAATCGAAGAACGGTGTGGGGCCGTCGGACCCGGCGGCGGGGCCTCCGGGGGAGGCGTCGGCCTGCTATCCTGCGGCAGCGGCGATGGCAACCCCGGAGCACCCGACCGGCTACGTGGCCGACACGTCCTATCCCGATCGGTTCCATCGGGAGCTGTCACCCGCCTGGCTGAACTACGTCGCGTCAGTCACGGGCGGCGCCGCGCCGCGACGGATCGACGAACCCTTCAGCTACCTCGACCTGGGCAGCGGTCTCACACGATCGACGATCGTCAACGCGGCGGCGTTCCCGCAGGCCGAGTTCCACGCCTGCGATTTCAATCCCACGCACATCCAGACCGCGGAGCGCTACCAGGCCCGACTCGGCATCGCGAACCTTCGCCTGCATCAGGCGCGCTTCGAAGAGCTGCTGGACCAGGACCTGCCGCGATTCGATTTCATCGTCCTGCACGGCGTCTACAGCTGGGTCGATTCGGCGGCGCGCGCCGCGATCCGGCGGATCATCGCCCGGCGGTTGAAGGACGGCGGGATCGTCTACGTGAGTTACAACTGCCTTCCCGGGTGGTCGGCGGAAGCGCCGCTGCGCAAGCTGCTGGTTGAATTGGCGCGGACCGAGGATGGTTCGCACGATCAACGGGCAAAGAATGCCGCCGGAGTCTTGCGCCGGTTCGCCGGCGGCGGGTTCAAGTACGCACAGGAAAATCCCAGCGTCAACGACGCCATCAAATCAATCGCGGAAGCCTCCGGCGACTACCTCGCCCACGAATACTTGAACGACACCTGGGCGCTCTACTACTCCGTCGACGTGGCCGATGACATGGCGGACGCTGGATTGCGCTATGTGGGCAGCGCCAGCCTTCCCCACAATCATCCGGTCCTGACCCTCGACAAACGGGCCGCCGAGGTCATTGCCGGGCTTCCGGGGCCTCGTTTGCAACAGCTGGTTGCGGACTACGCATGCAATCAACGGTTCCGGCGGGACGTGTTCGTCAGCGTGGGCGCGCCCCGGCCGGACCCTCGTTCAGCGGCGGACACCCTGGATCGATTCGTCGTTGGGTGCGCCGACGAGCCCGATCAGATCGCCGCCGAGGTGGCGATCCCACGCGGCAAGATCTCGTTCAATGACGATTTCATTCGCGCGCTCCGCAGCGTCATGGCGGACGGTCCGGCTAGTCTGGGCGAGATCGCTCGGCATCTCGGCGGTCAGGGAAGAAGCGTCGTCGAGATCAAGCAGAACCTGATCTTTCTGGTTGCCAGCGGCGCCCTGATGCCCTTTGCGAAGACATTGCCGAACGCACGAGCGCCCCGATTGGCGCGCATCGCGAGCGAGACCGTGGAACGAGCGCTCGAGCTGATCATCGAGACGGACGCTGCGGCTGTCGTCCCCTGCGCGTGCGCCGGGAACGGCGTGCCGATCAGCGTCGCCGAGGCACGGGCCGCGCTGGACTGGCGCGACGGGACCGGTCCCGCGGGCGCGGGGCCGCCAGCGCGGCTGGTCCGCCTCGGGCTCATCTCACGCCCGAGCCGCGATCGGTCGTTCCAGCTTTAGCCCCCGCGTCCCGTCGAGGTCCGCGCTGGTGGGGGCGGAGGTTGGAGTGACAAGGCCGGCCCACACGGCGGCGCTGAATGGCGCAGGGCGCCGCGTTTTGGGAGCAGAAACTTCGCATTTTGTGGGGCGCCGGTTGGTTTTCGCGCCCGCCCGGTGTCGGACGCCACCCGCGTTTGCTAGTGTTCGAGACGTCGTGGATGCGCTCTATCAACCATTCCCGATGCCCGGCTCCGCCCGTGGTCACATCTGGCATCACGTGCCCGAGACCCGACGGCCGCGACATTTTCATGCCGAGCCCGAGCTGAACCTGATCGCCGCCGGACGGGCCACCTTCGGCGTGGGCCAGGCCGTCATGGCCGTGGTGGCCGGCGATTTGCTGTGGTGGCCACCCGGCCAGGACCACGTCTTGCTGGATGCATCGGACGACTTCGATCTCTACGTCATTGGCCTCACACCGGGATTTTCCGACCGAGCATTGGGGGACGGGGCGACCGCCGCGGCGGCCAGCGCGGCTCGCTTCCGGCTGGAAGGGGACGATCTCGCCAAGCTCGCCGCGATATGCGCGGCGCCGCTCGCGTTCGGCGCCACCTCCGATGTCGAGCGACGAGTGGGCGACTTCTGGCGCGAAGCCCATCGGCTGCGTGCCGTGGCTCATGACCGGCACTTGCTGACGCGCCGGACGCTGGAGTCGGTGCTCGCTCGACCGGATCTGAAGAGGAGCGACCTGGCCCAGCTGGTGCGCGGCAATGTCAGTGAGTTGAGCCGGCACTTCCGTCAAGACGTCGGATTGACGTTGACGACGTATCGCACGCGGCTTCGATTGTTGCGCTTCATCGATCTGGTCGATCGCGGGCAACGGTTTCTCGCGGCCGCCGAGGAGGCGGGGTTCGGCAGTTACTCGCAGTGTCACCGGGTGTTCCAGCACACCCTTGGTTGCGCGCCGCGGTTGTTCTTTCACTCGGGTGTTCGCGAGGAGATGCGGGACAGATACGATCCGTGGCCCGCCATTCCGGTGTGACCGTTCTCGGTACCGTCGTGCGCCGTCGCTGGAGCGACCATCCTGCCTCTTCGCTGTAACGCATTCGCCCTTGTTATCGGGCCGGATGAGCGTAACGTTGGTTGGGGCAGCTGTCGCGGAGTCGGCTGCCAGGAGAAAGGGCTTAGGCTCATGACCCGCGGTACCACCGGAGGCAAACGCGAGCGAGAGGCGAACCGCGATCGCCGCAAGCAGGATAAGGCCGATCGCCTCCGGAAGAACCGGGAGCCGGAGCCGGGAGCCGCGGGCGGAGACGGTGTCGCTATCGACGCGAGCGGCTTGGCGCCCCTGCCGGCCGGCGATCTCGCGGACGTCGTCAGCGAGGTCGCGGCTGGCTCCAAGCACGAGCCGCTGACCCCGGCCAAGCTCTTCGTCGGCGGGCTCAGCTGGGACACCACAAGCGATGAATTGCAGGTCGCCTTCTCGAACTTCGGCAAGGTCACCGACGCGTCGGTCATCTGCGATCAGTCGACCGGCCGTTCGCGCGGGTTCGGGTTCGTGACCTTCGCAAAGCACGCCGATGCCGACGAGGCGATCAAGGGCATGAACGGCCGCGAGCTTGATGGCCGCCCATTGAAGGTCAACCGTGCCGAGTCTCCATGACCGACATGTCATTCGGAGCTTGTGATCGCTCGAAATCAGCGTAGCCTTCCCGTGGGCAGTCGTCGCGGAGTGAGCTGCTTAACGACGGCGTGTTGCTGTCGGTTCGCTACGCCGCAAGGAGATCCCGGTGGCGCGTCTAACGGTAGAGGACTGTCTAGCTCGAGAAGGAAATCGGTTTGCGCTGGTCTTGCTGGCCGCCGGCCGCGCGAAGCAGCTGGCACACGGGGCCACGCCACGGGTCGTGAGCGACAACCGTGTCGCGGTTGTGGCGCTGCGCGAGATCGCCGCCGGACGCGTTCGATTCAACGAGGACGTGAAGGGCGTACTGACCGCCTTCATAGCCGAGAGGAAGCTGCAAGCGGCCGAGGTGTACGCGCGCTCCGACTCGCGACGATCGGCGCGCGCCAGGAAACCTTCGTGACGGCGGGCGCCCGCGCCCGCGCCGTCGCTGCGGAGAAGCACCTTTCATGACCAAAGCCGAAGAGAAACGCGCGGCGATCGTCGCTCAGCAAGAGGCCCGCGAGGCGGCCGAACGAGCGGCCAAGCCGGGCGGAGGCACGGAAGAGCGCCGCCCCGGTGGGCGAAAGCTACGCACCAACTGGGCGGCCTCGCAGCCGTTCTCGGGCCCGCGCCGCGGTCGCCCTCCGAAGCCCTGAACGCCGGACCGACCGGAAGCGGCGGTCTCGTCCGTCAGGGCGGTGCCACGGGTACGAAGCGCGTCGCGCTCATCTGAACGGGGCGACCCTGGAGCTCGAGTGCAGCGTTGGGCTGGAGCTCCATCTCTTGCGTGCAAGCCCCGGGTGCCTGAAAGCGAAGCTCGAACCGCAAGGTCGTGCCCGGCTCCACCGAGTCTGGCTGCGCCGATTCTTGACTGACCGGCGTCTGGACTGACGCGCGTCCCGGGATCGCCAGCGCGAACCCCGACCGATGGAGAACGAGCGGGTAGGCGGTCGGGTTCCCCACTTCGACGGCAAAGGTCGCATCGATGAGCGTGCCGCCGGCGTGACTCGAATCCGGCGTCGATTGGCACTTCTGGCCAACGACGGCGAAGAGGACGCCCTCGTCAGACAGGTTGGCGCCGCCGCCTCGAGCCAGCGGCAGCATGCTTCCGCAGCTCGCAGCCGCCACGAGGACCAGGCTACGAACCCACGCCGCGCAGACGATTGAAGCTCTGGCCGTCGCGCTCACGGCGAGGCGAGAGGCCGCGGGAGAGATTGGTCCAGACAGGTTGGCCCGAGACGGCACGGTTCGGTTGGTCTAGCGGTCGTCAGTTTTGAAAACGAGTTTCAAGTTCAGTTCGAAGTACCACTGGTCCGGGGAGCCTGTCAAAGCCCAACGTCACCAGGGACGAGTCGCGTGGCCAGCAAGCCTCTCCAGGAAGTGAGCCACGAGCGCCACCAGGGTGGGGGATGACCAGGATCGCGGAGCCCGCAGTGTTTTCCAGCGCTCAGTGTTGCTGCTGGGGTGCTCCTGGAGCAGCACCCGCGCGCGTGGGCACCACGCTCGGCACGGCCGCTGCCCTGGCACGGAGCCTGCTGCTGCACGAGGCCTCTTCCACCGCAACCACCGAGGAGCCATCTCCGATGACGACATCCGCCGTGATCACGCCCGTGCCTGCCGGCAAGCCCCGCAACGGCGCCGCCGCGCACCCGATCCTGAAACTCGACTCACCCGAGCTGAAGGCGCTGCTCGACGAGCTCGCCGCCGGAGCGTCCGAGCGCGAGGCCAAGCGCATCGCGCCGCACGAGCAGATCCGGCAGATCGCCGACGCCGGTCTGGGGCGCCTGCGGATTCCCGTCGCGGAAGGCGGCGCCGGCATCTCGCTGCGGGACCTGTTCCGGTTCCTGATCCAGCTCGGCGAAGCGGACTCGAACCTGGTCCACATCCTGCGCGTCCACTACTGGTTCGTCGAGGCGCAGCTCCAGCGCGCCGCGACCGATCCGCGGCGCGCGCGCAACCTGGCGCTCATCAACCAGGGGCACATCTTCGGCAATGGCTTCTCGGAGCAGAGTCAGCGCGCCGTCGGCCTCTACTTCGATACCACGATCACGCCCGACCCGTCCGGCAAGGGTCACCGCCTGAACGGCAAGAAGTACTACTCGACGGGGAGCTTGTACTCGAGCTACACCGCGATCTTCGCGTCGACGCCGGCAGGCAAGGTCGCGGCTGCGATCATTCCGATCGACCGCGAGGGCCTCACGCTCGAGGACGACTGGGATGGCTTCGGCCAGCGGCTCACGGGCACCGGGTCGACCATCCTCGACAACGTGTTCGTTGCCGAAGAGGAATTCGAGGAGTTCGGCAATCCCGACGAGCTGCAGCCGCCCAGCTATCAGTACGCGTTCTTGCAGCTCTATCTGCAAGCCGTGGCCGCGGGCATCCTGCGCGCGGTGAGAAACGACGCCGTGGCGCTGGTGCGGCGGCGCAAGCGCAACTTCAGTCACGCGCAAGCCACGGCGCCGTCGGCGGATCCCCAGGTGCTGCAAGTAGTGGGAGAGATCGCGGCCGACGCGTTCGCGGCCGAGGCCATCGTCCTGTCGGCCGCGCACGTGATCGAGCAGGCGTTCCACACGGTCAGCGATGGCTTGCCCGATCGGGCGGCCGCAGAACGCGCGCAGATCGCGTCGGCCCAGGCCAAGGTCGCCATCGATCGCTTCGCCCACGAGACCGCGAGCCGCCTGTTCGATGCGGGCGGCGCCTCCGCCACGCAGGCCGTCCACAACCTCGATCGCCACTGGCGCAACGCCCGCACCGCTTCGACCCACAACCCGACCTTCGCCAAGGCCACCGCCGTGGGCGATTTCTACGTCAACGGCAAGGCGCCGCCGCTCAACGGCTACTTCTGAGACACGGCGTCTGGGGCTCCCGCTCCGCGCAATATCTTATTGTAGAAGTATGTCTCGTATAGTAGATGAGCGGGAGCATGTCAGTCCTGACCCTGCCCAATGCCACCGGGATGGCCCTCAGCGTTCGCGCGAAGGCCCTGGTGTTCGAGGATCCGCTGTCGCGCGCTCTGCTCGATCGCTTGCGGCAGATCGCCCCCAGCGACGCGACCGCCTTGATCATCGGCGAGACCGGAACCGGGAAGGAGATCGTCGCGCGCCATGTTCATAGCCTGAGCGCCCGCCGGGGCCGAGCCTTCGTGGCCGTCAACTGCGCCTCGCTGGCGCCGACCTTGATCGAAAGCGAGCTGTTCGGCCACGAGAAGGGCGCGTTCACCGGCGCGCTCGGCGCCAAGCCCGGCTGGTTCGAGACCGCCGACGGCGGAACGCTGTTCCTCGACGAGATCGGCGACCTGCCGATCCCGATGCAGGTCAAGCTGCTGCGCGTCCTGCAGGAGCGGGAGGTGGTGCGCGTGGGCGGCCGGGCACCGATCCCGATCGACGTGCGGCTCATCGCCGCCACGAACATCGATCTGGCGGACGCCATGCGCGCGGGGCGCTTCCGCGAGGATCTCTACTACCGGCTCAAGGTCGCGGTCGTCGCGTTGCCGCCGCTGCGCGACCGGCCCGGTGACGTCCAGCCGCTGGCAGAATACTTCCTCGATCTTTACCGGCACCGCCTGGGATTGGGGGAGATCCTCCTCGATCCGGAAGCCGCGCAACGGCTGGAGCGGCACAGCTGGCCCGGCAACATTCGCGAGCTCGAGAACGTCATTCATCACGCTTTGCTGGTGTGCCGCGGCGGTCGCATTACGCCCGCCGATCTCCGGCTCGGAGAGGCGCACGGCATGGTTGCGACTCCGTCGAGCGACGGCGAAAACCGCGATCGCTGGCAAGCGCTCGACGCGGCGGTTCGCGCGCTCTTCGACGAGGGCGGCGACGACCTCCACCGTCGCCTCGAGAAGGCCATCATGCTCAGCGCGTTCGCGTTTTGCGATCGGAATCAGCTCCAGACCGCGCGGCTGCTGGGCATCAGCCGCAACATCGTTCGCGCGCGGTTGATCGAGGCAGGCGAGATCACGTCGGGGCGCAGCGGCCGCGAGGCGCAGACGCCGCCGCCCGAGGCGATCGCGCCGCCGGGTGCCGCGCCCTCGACCCCGCCGGTGCGCATCGGTTTCCAGCGGTTCGGGATCCTCTGGTTGCTGCGCGCCAGCGGCGCGCTCGATCGCGCCTGGAGCGAGCAAGGGCGGCGCATCGAATGGACCGAGTTCGCGACCGGCCCTGCTCTGGTGGAGGCCGTGCGCGCCGGGAGCCTGGACCTGGGCGTCGTCGGTGAGACACCGCCGCTGGTCGCGCAGGCCGACGACGCGCCGCTGGTCTATCTCGCGGCCGAGCCTCCCGCGCCCGAGGCGGAGGCGATCGTGGTCTCGAGCCGTTCGCGCGCCGCCAGCGTCGCGGATCTGCGCGGCGGACGCGTCGCGCTCACGCGCTGGACCAATGCGCATTTCTTGCTTGTGCGGGCGCTCGAAGAAGCCGCCTTGCCGCTCGACGCCGTCGACCTGGTGTTCGCGCAGCCGGAGGAGGCGCGGGCGCTGCTGGAGAGTGGCGCTGCCGACGCCTGGGCGATCTGGGATCCATTGCTGGCCGAGGCGGAGCTGCGCGGGGACGTGCGCGTGCTGCGCGACGCGCGTCAGCTCGCCTCGAACCGGACCTTCTACGTGGGGGCGCGGAGCTTCGTCGAGCAATCGCCCGAGCTGGCCGAGCAGTTCCTGGGAGAGATCGCGAAGCTGGGGGCGACCGTCTCCGCGAGCCCCCAGGCCGTGATCGATCTGCTCGGCGATTCCGTCGGCATCCCGCGGCCGGCGCTGTTGCGGGCGTTGCGCCGCAGTCCGTTTGGCCCGGCCCCCTTCGACGGCGAGATCACCCGCTCGCAGCAGAGCGTGGCGGATCTGTCGCTGCGGGAGAAGCTGATTCCGCGCGCGATCTCCGTCGCGGACGCGCGCTGGGTCCGCGGGCGTCCAGCGGCGCCACCGCCGCGTTGAGGCATCGGGCGCAGCCGCCGCTCCAGGGGGCGCAATGAAACAGAACGGCTCCATCTTCGATCCCGGCGCGCTAGCAGGTCGCGTGCCGAGCGGACGAGCGACCGCTCCGGCCGGACCGCGCGCGAGGTGCTGCTCTGGCAACAGTGCTGCTGGCCTGCTGTTGACCGGGCAGCAGCCCTGGTAGATGGTGCGCGGCGGCAGAGGGGTCCACCTGGCACGCGGCCTGCTGTACCGGGCCGCAGTCATGCCGTCATCAGTCCCCAAGGAGGGCGTCTCGCCGACATCGGACGTGGACCCAGCCGACGTCTTCGGCGCTGTCGATGCTCTGGCCGAGAAGCTGGCCGTCACCGCGGTCGAGCGCGATCGGCGCGGGGGCACCGCGAAGCACGAGCGCGACTCGATCCGCGAGAGCGGCCTGCTGGCGCTCTCGATTCCCGCTGACGAAGGCGGCTGGGGCGCTTCGTGGGCAACCATGCTGCAAGCGGTACGGCGCCTCGCGCGGGTCGACGGCTCGCTGGCGCACCTCTTCGGTTTCCATCACCTGCTGCTGGCGACGACGCGCCTGTTCGGCGACACCTGGCAGTGGCGCGGGGCCTACGCCGGCACCGTTGCCGAGCGCTGGTTCTGGGGAAATGCGCTGAACCCCCTGGACACGCGGACGACGATCCGGCCTGACGGCGATGGCCATGTCGTCGACGGCGAGAAGAGCTTCTGCTCGGGCGCGCGTGATTCGGACCGCTTGATCATCTCGGCGCTGGACTCCGAACGGCGCCTGGTGGTGGCGGCGATCCCGACCACCCGGGACGGCATCGAGATTCACGACGATTGGGACAACATGGGCCAGCGTCAGACCGACAGCGGCTCCGTCAGCTTTCGCGGCGTTCGCGTCGCGGATCACGAGATCCTGCGCACTCCTGGGCCGCTCGGCAGCGTCTGGGCATCGTTGCGGCCCTGCCTGGCACAGGCCATCCTGGCCAACGTCTTTCTGGGCCTGGGCGAAGGGGCGCTCGCGCAGGGGCGGGCGTTCACGCGCGGCTCGGGGCGCGCATGGCCCACCTCGGGCGTCGCCACGCCGGCCGAGGATCCCTACGTGCTTCATCGCTACGGCGAGCTGTGGGTGGGGCTGGAAGGGGCGCGCGCGCTGGCCGACGAAGCGGGTGCCGCGTTCGATCGCGCCTGGGAGCGCGGCGATCGCCTCACGCCGCAAGAGCGCGGCGCCTGCGCTCTTGCCATCGCCGCCGCGAAGGTGGCGACGTCGCGCGCGGGTCTGGACGTGGCGTCGCGCATCTTCGAGGTCACGGGCGCGCGCGCCACGGTCGCGAAGAACGGGCTCGATCGCTTCTGGCGCAACGTCCGGACCCACACGCTGCACGATCCCGTCGACTACAAGCTGCGCGAGCTCGGCCAGTGGGCGCTGGGCGAGCGCCTCCCCACACCCAGTTTCTATTCGTAGGGACACCATGAGCCTGGACCGCATCGAAGACGCAATCGCCGCCATCGGGGCCGGCGGCATGGTCGTGGTCGTCGACGACGCCGATCGCGAGAACGAAGGCGACCTGATCATGGCCGCCGAAAAGGCAACGCCGTCGGCGATCGCATTCATCGTGCGGCACACGAGCGGCGTGGTCTGCGCGGCGCTCACCGCCGCGCGCCTGCGGGCCCTGCAGCTGCCGTTGATGGTGGCGGACAACGCCGAATCGCAAGGCACCGCGTTCACGATCACGGTCGATTACCGGGTGGGGACCAGCACCGGGATCTCGGCGGCGGATCGGGCGGCGACGTTGCGGGCGCTGGCCGATCCGCGCATCTCGGCCGACGACTTCGCGCGGCCCGGTCACGTGTTTCCGTTGCGCGCCCGGCCTGGCGGCGTGCTCGAACGGCGCGGTCACACCGAGGCGGCGGTCGATCTCGCGCGCGCGGCGGGGCTCGGTCCCTGCGGCGTGCTGTGCGAGATCGTCGACGAGGACGGAAGCATGGCGCGCTTGCCGTCGCTGCGCGAGTTCGCGTCGCGACACCAGCTGCCGCTCGTGAGCATCGCCGACCTGGTGGCGTATCGCCGGCGAACCGAGCCGCTGGTCGTCGGCGTCGCCGAGGCACGGTTGCCCACGCGACACGGCTTGTTCTCGGCGCGCGTCTACCGCGACCACGCTGGAATCGAGCACGTGGCGCTGGTCATGGGCGAGGTGCGGGGTGCGTCCGACGTGCTCGTGCGCGTCCACTCCGAGTGCCTCACCGGCGACATCTTCGGGTCGTTGCGCTGCGACTGCGGCGGCCAGCTCGACGCCGCGCTCGAACGAATCGCGGCCGAGGGGCGCGGCGTGGTGGTGTATCTGCGCGGTCACGAGGGACGCGGCGTCGGCCTCACCCGCAAGCTGGACGCCTACCAGCTTCAGGACCAGGGCCGCGACACGGTCGAGGCGAACCTGGATCTCGGGTTGCCGATCGACGCCCGCAGCTACGACGTGGGGGCGCAGATCCTGACCGACCTCGGCGTGACCACGCTGCGGCTCATGAGCAACAATCCGGCGAAGTTCGTCGAGCTCGAAGGCTATGACCTGCGGATCGTCGGGCGCGTACCGCTGATTGTCGCGCCCAATCGAGAGAACCTGGCGTATCTGCGCACCAAGCAGATCAAGCTCGGCCACGATCTGGAAATCGTGTGATGCGCGCCCGCGCCCGCGGCGCTGCTGCGCCAGCAGCACCCGCGCAGCAGTGAGATGTTGCTGGACGGGCAGGCGAGGGGGCTCGCGCGAGAGGAGGCGGCGCGCGCGCGGCCGTCGCGGTTGGCATGAGCGCTGCTAACTGACATTGCCCGACGAGATCGCACACGAGATCGCAAGGAGCCCCGACAATGAGCAACGACGTCGTAAGCGCAACCGATTCCGATCCCATCAGATTCGCCTACTGGGTGCCGAACGTCAGCGGCGGCCTGGTGGTGAGCAAGATCGAGCAACGCACCGATTGGCAGTACGACTACAACAAGAAGCTGGCGATCCTGGCCGAGAGCTCGGGATTCGAGTACGCGCTCAGCCAGGTGCGCTACATGGCCAGCTATGGCGCCGAGTTCCAGCACGAGTCGACGTCGTTCAGCCTGGCGCTGCTGCTGGCGACCCAGCGGTTGAAGGTGATCGCCGCCATTCACCCGGGGCTGTGGCATCCCGGCGTGCTGGCGAAGCTGGCGGCGACCGCGGATCACCTGTCGAACGGGCGCATCGCGGTCAACGTCGTCAGCGGCTGGTTCAAGGGCGAGTTCACCGCCCTTGGCGAGCCCTGGCTGGAGCACGACGAGCGCTACCGGCGGTCCGAGGAGTTCATCCAGGCGTTGCGTGGCGCCTGGACACAAGATCACTACGAACAGCGCGGCGACTTCTATCGTTTCAGCGGCTACAACCTGAAGCCGAAGCCGGTGCAGGCGCCTCACCCCGAGATCTTCCAGGGCGGCAATTCGCACGCCGCGCGCCGCATGGCGGGCCGGGTGTCCGACTGGTACTTCATGAATGGCAACTCGTTCGAGGGCGTGCGCGCGCAGGTCGACGAGGTGCGGTCGATCGCCGCCGACCACCCGCGGCCGGCCGGGCAGCGCCACCCGATCCGCTTTGGCCTGAACGCGTTCATCATCGCGCGCGACACCGAGGCGGAGGCGCGCGACGTCCTGCGCGAGATCATCGCCAAGGCAGACGTCGAGGCGGTGCACGGGTTCGGCGAGGCGGTCAAGCAGGCGGGCAAGGCGGCGCCCGAGCGCGAGGGGATGTGGGCGCAGTCGAACTTCGACGACCTGGTGCAGTACAACGACGGCTTCAAGACCGGCCTCATCGGCACGCCGGAACAGATCGCGCGCCGGATCGTCGCGTACAAGAGCCAGGGCGTGAACCTGATCCTGGGCGGGTTCCTGCACTACCTGGAAGACGTCGAGTACTTCGGCAAGCGCGTGCTGCCGATCGTGCGGGAGCTCGAGGCCGGATCGGCCAAGCAGGCGGCGGCGTGAGATGACCGCCGCCGCCGCAGAGCTCGCCGCGCCGTCGGTCACCGCCACGAAGACCGTGTCGGGCTCGGCGCTGCTGCGCCTCGAGAACATCTTGCTCACGTTCCGGAGCGTGCGTGCGCTCGACGACGTGAGCTTCGAGGTGGCGGCGGGGGAGATCTGCGCGCTCATCGGGCCGAACGGCGCGGGCAAGAGCTCGCTGCTCAATGTGATCAGTGGCGTCTACCTTCCCGAGCGCGGGCGGATCACGTTCGCCGGGCAGACCGTGGTGCGCGTGCGCCCGCGCGACGCCGCCCGCCGCGGCATCGCGCGGACGTTCCAGAATATCGCACTCTTTCGCGGCATGACCGTGCTCGAGAACGTGATCGTGGGTGGTCACCTCAAGCGCCACGCGCGGCTCTTCGCTCAGGCGCTGCGCACGCCGCGCGCGCGGCGCGAGGAACGCGCGGCGGTCGAGCACGCGGATCGCGTGATCGACCTGCTCGGCATCACGCGTCACCGCGACACCACCGTTGGCGAGCTCCCCTACGGCGTCCAGAAGCGCGTCGAGCTCGCCCGCGCGCTCGCGGCCGAACCGAAGCTGGTGCTGCTCGACGAGCCGATGGCGGGCATGACGTCCGACGAGAAGCAGGAGATGAGCGGCTTCATCCTGGACGCCAACGGCCAGCTCGGAGCCACCGTCGTGCTCATCGAGCACGACATCGGAGTGGTGATGGATCTCGCGGACCATCTGGTCGTGCTCGACTACGGCCGCAAGATCGCCGACGGGCGCCCTGAAGATGTCAGATGCGATCCGGCGGTCATCGACGCCTACCTGGGCCTGGCGCACTGAAAAGGGCGCAAGAAAAGGGCAGAAGAGAGATCGGATGCAGTTCTTCATCGAAGTGCTCACGGGCGGCCTGCTGGCGGGCGTGATGTATTCGCTGGTCGCGATCGGCTTCGTGCTGATCTACAAGGCGTCAGGCGTCTTCAACTTCGCGCAGGGCGCAATGGTGTTGCTGGCGGCCCTGACCTTCGTGAGCCTGGTCGAGCGCGGACTGCCGTTCGTGGCGGCGCTCGCGGCGGCGCTGGCCGTCATGGTGTTGCTCGGCGTCGCCGTCGAGCGCGCGGTGCTGCGCCCGCTGGTCAACCGGCCGCCGATCGTCCTGTTCATGGCGACACTCGGTTTGAGCTTCGTGGTCGAGGGGCTGGCGCAGACCGTCTGGGGCTCCGACGTCCACGAGCTGGAGCTCGGGATCACCGACCGTCCCTTTCAGGTCCACGGCGTCATGATCAGCCAGTTCGACCTGTTCGCCGCGGCGACGGCGGGCGTGCTGGTGATCGTGCTCGCGCTGCTGTTCCAGCGCACGCGCCTGGGCCTGGCGCTGCGCGGAGTGGCCGACGACGCGCTGGCCGCGATCTCGATCGGGATCGATCTGCGGCGGGTCTGGGCGATCGTCTGGGCGGTGGCGGGCGGCGTCGCGCTGGTGGCCGGCCTGCTCTGGGGCGCCCGCGTCGGTGTGCAGTTCTCGCTGTCGTTGATCGTCCTCAAGGCGCTGCCGGTGTTGATCATCGGCGGGTTCACGTCGATCGTGGGCGCGATCGCCGGCGGGTTGCTCGTCGGCGCCACCGAGAAGCTGGCGGAGGTCTACATCGGCCCGCACTTCGACGGCGGCATCGAGAACTGGTTTCCCTACGTGCTGGCGCTGCTCTTCTTGCTGGCTCGTCCCACCGGCCTGTTCGGCGAAGCCCGCGTGGAGAGGGTGTAGCTCGATGTCGCTCGGGGATCTTTCAGTGAATCTCGAGACCCTGGGGGAGTTCCCGACGCCTCCGGCGACGGACGCCGCCCGGCGGAGCCCAGCTCCGTCGACGCCATCGACGGCGCGCGCGCGCCTCATCTGGATCGCCGGGGCCGTGCTGGCGTTCGGCGTGATTCCGGCCGTCGGTAACGACTACTGGTTCAGCGCGATCCTGATCCCGTTTCTGGTCCTCGCGCTCGCGGGGCTGGGGCTAAATATACTGACCGGATACGCCGGGCAGTTATCGCTCGGATCGTCGGCGTTCATGGCGGTCGGCGCCTTCGGTGCGTACAACGCGCTGGTTCGCATCCCGGGCCTGCCGTTGCTGGTTGGCCTGGTGATCGGCGGGGTCGCTGCGGCGCTGGTCGGCGTGCTCTTCGGCCTGCCGAGCTTGCGCATCAAGGGCTTCTACCTGATCGTGTCGACGCTGGCGGCGCAGTTCTTCGTCGAGTGGGCGTTCACGAAGTTCGGCTGGTTCTCGAACTACAACGCCTCCGGTGTCATCAGCGCGCCGCCGCTGCGTTGGCTGGGGCACGACTTCGGCGATCCGCGCGGACGCTACCTGCTCACGTTGTTTGTGGTCGTCGTGCTGACCACTCTGGTTCGCAACGTGGTCCGCGGCGACGCCGGGCGCAGCTGGATGGCCGTGCGCGACATGGACACCGCGGCGGCCGTGGTCGGCATCCCGATCCTGCGCACCAAGCTGTCGGCGTTCGCCGCCAGCTCGTTCATCTGCGGCGTCGCCGGCGCGCTCTGGGCGTTCACTTATCTCGGAACCGTCGAGCCGCACGGCTTCGATCTCGATCGCTCGTTTCAGATCCTCTTCATCATCATCATCGGCGGGCTGGGCAGCGTCGCCGGATCGTTCCTGGGTTCGGCGTTCATCGTGCTCGTGCCGGTGTTGATGGACATCGTGGCGCGCACGATCGTCGGCGGCAGCGTCGATCCCGGACGCCTGGAGAACATCCAGAAGATCATCTTCGGCGGGCTGATCATTCTTTTCCTCATCAAGGAACCTCAGGGCTTGGCGCGCCTCTTCCAGACCGCGCGCCGTCGGGTGAGCACATGGGCGCGCGCGCGATGAGACCCAGAACGCGGCGCTCGACGCATCCGTGCGAACCGGCTGGCTGTCGCGGGCTCGCGCGCTCCGGCGCGCGAGCGTAACCGCGACCCACAGCACACGACTGTTCACGACGGAGGATTCGAGATGAACGCGCACGCGATTCGGAGGGTAGGTATGTCCGCTGGTCTGTCCGCGATCTTGGGCGTCAGCTTGCTGGCGGCCGGGTCACACCCGGCGGCGGCAGCCCCGCCCAACGAGCAGTATTTCCCGCTGCAGAGCTACCGGGTAGGGCCCTACGCGGCCGGCGGTTCGGGGTTCTTCGGCGGTTTCATCGACTACATGCAGCTCATCAACACGCGCGACGGCGGCGTCAACGGCGTCACGCTGACCTGGTCGGAGTGCGAGACCGAGTACGTCGTCGAGCGCGGCGTCGAGTGCTACGAGCGGCTCAAGAAGGGGCTGAACGGCGCGCCCACCGCGGCCACCAACCCACTCAGCGTCGGCATCGCCTACGCGACGATCGATCGTCAGACCGCGGACAAGATCCCGCTCATCACCATCAACCACGGCCGCACCGACTCCACCGACGGCAGCGTCTTCCCCTACATCTTTCCGCTGCAGCTGAACCCCTACAGCGAGATCGCGGCGATCATCACGTGGATCGGCCAGAAGGCCGGTGGCATCGACAAGCTCAAAGGGAAGAAGATCGTCACCCTGTATCACGGCTCGCCCTACGGCAAGGAGACGATCCCGATCCTCGATCTCTACGCCAAGAAGTACGGCTTCGAGATCACGCACATCGAGGTCCCGCACCCCGGCAACGAGCAGCAGTCGCAGTGGCTCAACATCCGTCGTATCCAGCCCGACTGGGTGATCTTGCGCGGCTGGGGCGTCATGAACCCGGTGGCGATCAAGACCGCCGCCAAGACCGGCTTTCCGGTCGACCACATCATCGGCAACATCTGGAGCAACGCCGAGGAGGACGTGAAGCCTGCCGGCGCGGTCGGCAAGGGCTACATCGCGATCACGACCGGCCCGTCGGGGACCAACTTCCCCGTGCTGCGCGACATCGACAAGCACGTGCTCAAGGCAGGGAAGGGCGACCTCAAGGACCCGAAGCGCTTCGGCACGATCTATTACAACCTGGGCGTCGAGAACGGCATCCTCAACGTCGAGGCGATTCGAACCGCGCAGGCGAAGTTCGGCAAACGCCCGCTCACGGGCGAGGAGGTTCGCTGGGGCTTCGAGAACCTCTCGATCGACGACCACCGCTTGAAGGAGCTCGGCGCCCTCGGCTTGCTGCAGCCGATCAAGCTCTCGTGCTCGGACCATGAGGGCGGGGGTGCGGTGCGCTTCCAACAGTGGGACGGTCAGAAGTGGGTGACGATCAGCGACTGGGTGCACCCGGACCGCGCGGTGCTGCGGCCGATCATCGAGAGCTCGGCGGCGAAGTACGCCAAGGAGAAGGGCATCAAGCCGCGCAACTGCGCGGTCGAAGCGCACGCTTCACGTTGAGCCCATCGCTGGCGGAGGAATGGCGATGACCGGCACAGAGGAGCCTGTCGACCGCGACCCACGGGTCGCGGTCGGGGAGGAGACGCCGCTGCTCGAGTTGCGCGATGTCGAGGCGGTCTACGACGGCATCGTGATCGCGCTGCGTGGCGTATCGTTGCAGGTTCCCGAGCGCGGGGTCGTGGCATTGCTCGGCGCGAACGGGGCGGGGAAGAGCACGACGCTGAAGGCGATCTCGGGGGTCTTGCGCGCCGACCATGGTGAAGTCAGCGGCGGCACGATCCGCTACCGCGGGCAGAACATCGCCGACGGGCGCCGGCCACACGAGCTGGTCAAGGACGGCTTGGTGCAGGTGCTGGAGGGCCGCCGTTGCTTCCCCCATTTCACCGTCGACGAGAACCTGCGTGCCGGCGCGCTGGTCCGGCGGACGAGGGGGCGCTCGCTGCGCGCGGATCTGGATCGGATCTACGGCTACTTTCCGCGCCTGGCCCGGCTTCGCAAGTCCATCGCCGGCTTCACGTCCGGGGGCGAGCAGCAGATGCTCGCCATCGGGCGCGCGCTCATGACCCGGCCGCGCCTCGTGCTGCTCGACGAGGCCTCGATGGGTTTGGCGCCGCTCGTGACCGCCGAGATCTTCGAGATCGTGCGGACGCTGAACCGCGACGAGGGCGTCAGCTTCTTGATCGCCGAGCAGAACGCGCGTCTCGCGCTCGCGCACGCCGACCACGGCTACATCCTGGAGAACGGCCGTGTCGCCGCCGGAGGGACCGCTACCGAGTTGCGCGCGCGGAGCGACGTGCAGGAGTTCTACCTGGGAGTCGGAGCGCGCCGCTCGCGCGCCGGGCGCGTGCCCGCTGCCGGCACCCATCAACCAACTGTTTGAACCAGAAGAGAGGAAACAAGCCATGTTCGTCGGTCGTCGTCTTCCAACAACGTCATCAACTCTGATTCGCTCGACCCTGCCCCTGTCGGCCGTGCTGGTCGCGTCTTGCCTCACGGTCGCGGCGTCGCCCGCGTGGGCCGACGACGCGCCCAAACCGACTCAACCCGCGTCGGCCCAGGCCCTCGCCGCGTCGGGAACCAGCGTCGTCCCGGCGGCCGACGTTCCGGCGGTGGCCGTCAAGGAGCAGCCGCTGCCGACCTGGCTCAAGTCGCTGAGCCTCGGCGGCGGTGCGATCCTCTGGTACTACAGCCCGGTCGAGACCGGCGCCAAGCAGAACGTCGATCTCTTCTTTGCGAATCTCTTGCTCGATGGTCACTTCGGCTCCGTCGGACTGCACATCGAGCCGCGCTTCCGCGATTCGCGCCTGCGCGCGTTCTACCCGGGACCGGTCTGGGCGCAAGAGGTCTATGTCTCGATCGCGCTCGCGAAGAATACGCTCGTCAAGGCGGGCAAGGAGTACAGCCACTTCGGGCTCTTCTGGGACAACTCGTTTTATGGCAACGTGCAGGTCTATGACGGGCTCAAGCTCGATCCCGACTACGGGCTCTCACTCGAGGGCGCGGTCGGGGCGGACGGCGACAAGGGGCTGCGCTACTACGCGCAGTATTTCGTGATCGACGGGCACACCAACGTGTCGCTCGACGGCCGCGACACGATCTCGATCCCGGGCGCCAACCGGCGCAACGAGTCGATCTTGCGCGCCGAGCCGTTCATCAAGTCGAGCAACGGCCTGGTCGCGACCGGCGGCTTGTCGGGCGCCTTCCTGCAGGCCGCGTTGCCCATGGGGACCAAGAACGTCTACCGTGGAGCGGCGGATCTCACGGTGGCGGGAAAATCGTGGAGCGTCTGGGGCGAGTACACGTATCAGAACGGGCAGACGGTCACCGACTTCCCGGTCGCCGGCACGCCCGCGACCGGAACGGCGCCCGCGATTCCCGGGCAGGCGTCGGCCCACAACCACTACGGGCTGGTCGGCGGCCAGTACACCGTGCAGAAGGTCACCCTGCGCTACAACGTCAGCACCGGCCGTTACTCCGACGTGTCGACGTCCGAGTGGATGCACGTGCCCGCGCTGGCCGTCGCGGTCGGTGACAACCTGACGGTGCTCGGCGAGTACGTCGATTGGCGCCGCTACACGCCGGCGGGGCATTCCATCGTCGATCGCAGCGTTGACGTCACCTTGAACGGTCACTTCTAGCCATGGCGCTCGTCGTCACCATCAGCGGCAGCCCGTCGGCACCGTCGCGCACGTCGCAGCTCAACGACTGGGTGGGCGACTTGCTCGGTGCGCAGGGGTTCAATGTGGCGCGCATCAACGTTCGCGATCTGCCGCCCGCCGACGTGCTGCACGCGCGTCTCGATTCGCCTGCGCTACGCGAGCCTCTGGGGCTCATCGAGCGGGCGCAGGGCGTGGTCGTCTCGACGCCGGTCTACAAGGCGTCGTACACCGGCGTGCTCAAGGCCTTCCTGGATCTGCTCCCGCAGTTTGGATTGAGCGGCAAGGTAGTTTTGCCGCTCGCCACGGGCGGCACGCTCGCGCACGTCCTGGCGATCGACTACGGGCTGCGTCCGGTGCTGAGCGCGCTCGGCGCGCACCACGTCGTGAGTGGGCTCTTCATCCTGGACAAGCTGCTCGGGCCAAGCGGCTCGGCGGCCCTCGCGCTCGACGCCGAGGTCGACACGCGCCTGCGCGCCGTCGTCGGCGACTTCGCGGCGAGTCTGCGACGGCAGCAGGTCACTGGCTGAGGGAGGTCGAAACCAAGCCATGTCACGCAACGCCGAGGAATGGAGCAAGCCACCCCGCTTCCCGTCGAGTCACTACGTCGACACGCGCCTCTACACCGACGAGGGCATCCTGCGCGAAGAGCGGGAGAGGATCTTCGCCCACACCTGGATCATCGCTTGCCACGAGAGCGAGATCGCGAACCCACACGACTACCGGACGTTCCAGCATCCCGCCGGGGTGGGCCTCGTCGTTGCGCGTGGAGGAGACGGAGCCGTCCGCGCGTTTTACAACATCTGTCCCCATCGCGGGAACGTCCTGGTCCACGACCCATCGGGCAGCGCGCGTGTCTTCACGTGCATCTTTCATTCGTGGACGTTCGACGAGTGCGGCAACTGCACGGGGATCGCGCGGCGGCGCGAGGGGTACCAGGAGCGTCTCACGCCCGCCGACGTCGGCCTGCGGCGCGTGCGGTGCGAGGTCGGCTTTGGCGGCTTCGTCTGGGTCAACGTCGACGACGGCGCGCCGCCGTTGCGGGACTTCGTCGGCGACGCGCTCGATTCGCTGCTGCCGTTCCTCGAGCAACCGCTGGAGGTCTTCCACTTCCAGAAGGTCGTCGTGAACAGCAACTTCAAGCTCTGGCACGACACGAACAGCGAATTTTATCACGACTACATGCACTATTTTAATCGGGTCACGGGCATGCAGCAGCCCGGATACTTCGAGCGAAAGTACGTTCCCCATCGCAACGGTCACGCCGCGGTCGGATCGATGAAGGTTCGCTACGACGCCTACCAGGGCGGGGCGGAACGTCAGGTTGGCTGGCCCGGGCTGACGCCGGGTGGCTGGATCCTCGTCGACCTGTTTCCGGGCATGACCTACAACCTGCGCACGTCGGTCATCCGGATGGACACGGCCATCCCGCTCGCGCCGAACCGGACGTTGATCGAGCTGCGCGGGTTGGGTCTGAAGAGCGACACGCCGGAAGAGCGCCAGGCGCGCGTGCGCGATCACAACACGATCTGGGGCCCGTTCGGACGCAACCTTCATGAGGACTTTCTCGGCGTGACCGGCCAGGGCCGCGCGATGCGTGACGCCGCGTCCGGCAGCCGGTGGGTGCTTCACGCGCGCGAGGAGTCGAACGGTATCCACGACGAGATCGGCATGCGGCACTACTACGCCGAGTGGGGCCGGCGCATGGAGCGGTCCGCATCGGATCCGTTCGCGGAGCGCGCGCAGGGCGACGCTGCGCCCGCGCCGCGGGGCGCGGTGAAGTCATGAGCCGGGAGCGCCTCGTCGAATCGGTCGTCTATCAGAGCGCGCTCTTGCTGGACGGCCGAGACTTCCAGGGCTACCTCGAGCTGTGCGAGCCCGACTTTCGCTACGTCATCGGCGCGTACAGTCCGGAGATCCGCCGCGAGATGGTCTGGCTCGATCACGACAAGGCTGGCTTGCAAACACTGTTCGAGACGTTGCCGCGGCACAACAGTGACCACTCGCCGCTCACTCGCCACGTCACCGTGTACCGCGTGGAGGTCGCCACCGACGGCGCGAGCGCGTCGGCGATCTCCGCGCTGCAGGTCTTTCGAACCGCGCTCGACGGTGGGGCGACCGAGCTCTACGCGGTCGGCAAGATCCACGATTCGCTCCGCATCGCCGACGGCCAGGCGCGGTTGTCGCGCCGGCACATCAAGCTCGACACGCGCATGCTCGGGATCGGGAGCCACATTCCCCTCTGAGCGCCCGGGCGGGTCATCAGCCCACGTCCTCCGCGTAGGCCATGACCAGGTACATGAGGGCCTCCTCGCGGCCCACGTTTCGGTAGGCATGGGGGACGTCGGCGGTGAACAAGATGGCGTCGCCGGTGCGCAGGCGGTGAACGGTGCTGGCGACGATGATCTCGACCTCGCCCACGGTCACGACCAGATTCTCGACGGTGCCGGGCGCGTGCGGCTCCGCTAGCTCCTGGCCGCCGACGGTGAGGCGGAGCTCGTAGAGCTCGTTGCGCCGCGGCTCGTTGAAGGGGAACAGCGCGCGCGAGGTGAAGCTACCGTCGTGGTTGGTGAGGATCTTCGCGTCGCGAGCCGACAACACTCTGGGTGCGGCAGGCCCTCCGCTCGTGATCAGGGCCGAGAACGGGACTGCCAGCGCCCCCGCGATCTTCCACAGCACGCTGATCGTGGGCGTGCTCTGACCGAGCTCGATTTGACTCAGCATCGCGCGACTGACGCCGGAGCGCTCGGCGAGGCGCGCGAGCGAGAGCCCCCGGCGGCTGCGCAAGCGCCGCAGGTTGGCTCCGACCTCCGGTGTCCCCTCGCGCTGGCGGGAAGCCCGCGGTGGCGCAAGGCGGTGCGCGCTCGCGTCGACGGCGCCGCTCATGGCGCGCGCCCCTTGCGCCGCACCGGCGCTCCGCCGATCGAGCGCGCGTTGTCTTCGAACCAGTGTGTCGACATCTCGGTGTCCCTTTGTCGTGGCCCGCCTCAGCGTCTGCGATGATAGAGGAATGTCTTGGTATGTCCATCCCAGACTGGTGGGGAACGCGCGGCACTGTTGGAGCCCACGACCACCTCCGTTGCGACCGCTCCAGTCGACCCCCAGCTCGTGGCGACGGATCGATCTGCCTCTTGCCTACCGACTCTATGTCTCGTATATTGGACACATGGTCAACTCGGTCAATCCGCATGAGGCTCAGGCGCTGATCGCTGGCGGGGGGTTCGACATCGTCGACGTCCGCGAGCCCGGCGAGTGGTCGCGCGGGCACCTGCCCGGCGCGCGGCTGGTTCCGCTCCAGAAGCTACGGTCGAATCCGAAGGACGAGCTTCCCCGCGACGGCATCATCTTCGTCTGCGCCGCCGGTGTTCGCAGCGAGGCCGCGGCGCGTCTCGCCGACAGCCTCGGCCGGAGGAACCTCTACAACTTGGTCGGTGGCACGCGCAGCTGGGCCAACGCCGGCTTGCCGCTGGTCCTCGACTGACGCGCGCACGTACGCGGGCGGCGCCACGCTGCCGCCCGCGGGTACGCGCTGCCTACGTCACTTCCCGCAGTCGGCCGGTCTTGACGTCGTAGACGAAGCCGCGGACCGGCACGTCCTGGCGCACCAGTTGCGACTTCTTGTAGGCGGCCAGGTCGTCGCGCACCGACTGGTCGAGATCGTGAAAGGGCAGAAACGCCACGTTGTCGGCGTCGGCGCCGCGCTGCTCGCGCAGCTGTTTGCGGATGCTCTCGTCGGTGAAGGTCAACATGCCGCAGTCGGTGTGATGAATGACCGCGACCTCCTTCGTCGCCAGCAGCGTCTGGCTGATGGCCAGGCTGCGCAGCGCCTCGCTCACGCGCCCGCCGGCGTTGCGGATCACGTGCGCGTCTCCCTCGCCGAGGCCCAGCGCCCGGGCGGGGTCGATGCGCGCGTCCATGCAGACCACGACCGCCAGGTGGCGAGCCGGGGGCAGGGGCAGGGCGCCCTTGTTGAAATCGGCGGCGTATCTCGTGTTGGCTTGCAGGGTCTCATCGATGACCGACATGGTTCGTCCTTTCGTCGAGGGTTGCAGGGTGGATGCGATTCGGAGTCCGCTACCAGTGCCACACGCGATCGAAGCGTCTGAACAGCGCGGGCAGGTCGGTAGTCTTCACGGGCTTGAGGCCGGGGATCACCTCGTCGGGCCGGATGCCGCGGATCGAGGCGTCGTCCCGGATGTAGAAGACCTCGCCACCCTTGTCGATGAGCGCCAGGAGATCGCGATCGATGCGCGGCGGCTGGGTCTGCGCCCGGGCGCCGAAGCGCAACCCGCTCGCGTCCTGATCGCGAACGCCGTAGTTGACGGCGTTCCCGCGCAGCAAGAGGTGGGTCGCGGCGCCGGAGGCGCGCAATGCGTGCGCGAGCCAGACGATCGGATCATCCTGCTCCTCCAGCGTCGCGCGGTAGGCGCTTTCGACGATCGAAAGAATGTTCTCGGCCATGGTGTTCTCCTGTGTGGGCCCGTCAGCGGGTGGGGATGACCAGGGTGCTGCGCGAGGCTTCGCTGAACTTCGCGAGATCGGCGGGGCTCCCGCGCCGTGTTCCCGGGATGGCCTCGGCGACGCCGCGCTCGTCGACGCACAATCCGCAGTTGACCCAGTCGAGCTTGACCTGCCGCTCGGCCGCCTCGGCCAGCAGCGCGGCGATCCAGTCCTTGGTGTTGGGGTGGTCCTCGGAGGCGACGTCGCGGCCGTGCACGGCGTTGGCGTGCGGAGCCTGGCGTGCGAATGGCAGCGCTACCGCGCCCTCGTACGCAAATACGTTGACGTTGAAGCCGCGCCGGATGGCCGTATCGATGAGGCGGAACGCGGTCGTGCTGCGCGCGTTTTCGTACGGGGGATCGTTGAGCACGAAGGTGATGGTCGCTGGGGTGTCGCTGTCGGCCATGGTCGATCCTTTCGTGTGGACGACTGCACTAGTGCCACAGGGCGTGGGCGCCCGTACCGAGCCGATCGACGATCGCCTCGACGCCGGACGCCTTGACGCCGTCGGAGAGGCGCGTCGCGGTGATGCCGCGCTCGCGCAGCGAGAAGTCGTCGGCCAGCACGCGTACGCCGGCCTGGCCGAGCTCCGCGAACGAGGGCGCCTGTTCGCCGGCGCGCGCGGCGAGGACGCCGTTCTGCACCAGGAACAGCGTGACGTCGTTCTCGGCGCGGGCGAGCGACGCGGCGAGCTCGTAGAAGTAGCGCACGTCGTTCGATTCGAAGGGGTCGCGAGATTCGATGAGCACGTAACGGGCCATGACGCTTGTCCTTTCGTGTGGGTCTGGGCTGCCTCGCAACGACAAGACGATATGTCTGTAATACTGGACGAGGTCAAGGCGAAAATGCCAGGAGAATGCCAGGAAGGGGCCCCTTGTCAGGCGCGCCGTCGTCTACTATCGTAGACGACGAAAGGTCGATCATGGGTCTCCTCGCTCATCAGTGCCCCTGGTTCGTGGCCGGGCCCATGCTGGCGCTCCTGGTCGTCGGCCTGCGCTGGACCGGCAACCTGCATCTCGGCGCGCTCGGCAGCTTCGTCGCGACGGAGAGTTGGTTCGCGCGCCCGCGGGCCCTGCCGAGCTGGCGCGTGCTCTTCTTCGTGGGGACGGTCCTGGGCGGTCTCGTCTATGCGCTGGTCACCGGGACCCTCCGGCCCACGTTCGCCAACGGAGCGTTCGACCAGATGGGCCTCGTCGCGGGACGCGGTCTACCGGCGCGTGCAGCGCTGCTGCTGGCGGCCGGCGCGCTCATCGGGTTCGGCGCGCGGACGGCCGGTGGCTGCACATCGGGGCATGGTGTCTGCGGCGTGGCGCAGCGCTCGCCTGGCAGCGTGGCTGCGACCGCAACCTTCGTGCTGGTGGCAATCGCGGTCGCGTGGCTGTTGCCAATCGCGGCGCTCGGGGGCGCGCCGTGAGCGCGCTGTCGCGGAGCGCGTCCGTCGCTTCGACCGGTGCGGGCCGCGGCAGCAACGCCGTGAAGACGCGTCTCGCCGGACTGCTGTTCGGGGTCGGATTCGGCTTCTGGCTGTGCTGGACGCGCTTCACCAGCTACGACGTGATCCTGGGCGGCCTGCGGTTCCAGCAACTCTATCTGTGGTTGATGTTCGGCAGCGCGGTCGTCACAGCGGCGATCGGCCTTCAGGTGTTGAGGTCGCTGGGAGCGCGCACCTGGCTCGACGGCGTGAGCGTCGATTGGTCCACGACCTCGATCCGGCGCGCCCACCTGGTGGGCAGCGCGATGTTCGGAGTCGGCTGGGCGGTTGCGGGCACGTGCCCCGGACCGGCAGCCGCCCAGATCGGCCAGGGGCACATGGCGGGTCTGTTCACGGCCGCGGGGATCTTCGCCGGCGTGGCGCTCCAGGGCTGGGTGTCGCGGCGGCGGGTCACCGCTCCGGTCGTGTCGCCCGGGGCCTGCGCGCAGGCCTGACCGAATCGCCGCCGGGCGCCAGACGAATTTATCGATAGCTCGGGCTCGGAAGCGCGCGGCCACGCCGAGGGAGTCGCGCCAGCAAGAACAAGAGCTCGGGCGCCGACTGGACGTGAGCTCGTTCGCGGGGCGTCAGGTGCGCGACCGCGTCTTCGAGCGTCTCGGCCGAGCGAACCTTGAGATCTGCGGTCGCCTCGGCCGCGTCGATTGTCCTGGGAGCGCCTTCCAGGCCACGGTCGGTCAGCGCGAGGTGACGTCGCAATTTCTCGCTGTCCGCCGCGATCGCCACCAGATCGGGTGCGTGGGCCACGGCGTCCCGGTAGTAGGGATACGCGGCGTGCATCGTCCGGGCAATGGCGGGAGGCTCGGCCTCTTCCGGGGTGCGCAAGAGTCGCAACCGCCGCGGCCAACGGCCGATCCGCGGGGAACCCGTCAACAGCGACAGCGGCACCGCGGCCAACATTCCCAGCGCGGCCGGGGACAGCCAGGCGGCCATTTGCCAGGAGATCGAGTAACCAACGACGGCCAGGCCGATGCCTGCGACGCCGTGCCAGCGGTGCCGATAGGCGACCTCCGTCCACGGCAAGCTCTGATCTCCTCGCCGCTGCGGGCTCCAGCCGGAGTCGCGCCCGGCCAAGATGCTCGCCACCAGCCCGCAATGAATCAGCATCAGGATGGGAGCGAGCAACGCGGAGAGCACGAGCTCGAGTGCGACGCTCAACGGAAGGAGCAGGCCGCCGCCGGCGCCCAGGCGTTTACCGCTGCCCGAAGTTGATCCATTGAGGGGAAGCGCGAAGGCCAGCACTCCGAGAGCCTTGGGGGCGCCGAGGATAGCGAGGCTCAGGATGAAAGTGTGAAGCGCGCGCACGGGGTCGAGGTGCGGCCACACCGGGAACAAGCTGAACGAGCGCGTGAAATACTCGGGCCTCGCAAACTCGTCTTGCACCCCGAGCGCCAGCGCCGCGACGAGAAACAGCAACCAGATCGGCGAAGACACAAAAGAAAAGATCCCGGACACCAGATGGAAGCGGCTCACCCAGTGCAAACCTTTCGCGCCGAGCACGCGGGCGTGTTGCAAGTTCCCCTGACACCAGCGACGGTCGCGGACGGCCAGGTCGACGAGGGTGGCTGGGCACGCCTCGTACGAGCCTTGCAAATCGTCGGCGATCCGCACGCTCCAGCCCGCGCGACGGAGCAGGGCGGCCTCGACGAAGTCGTGGCTCAGAATGGCGCCTCCCAGCGGAGGGCGCCCGGGCAGCTCTGGCAGCCCGCACGACTGCATGAACGCACGCGCGCGGATGAGAGCGTTGTGTCCCCAGAAGTTTCCCTCGCGTCCCGTCCACCACGCCAGCCCCGACGCCAGTACGGGTCCGTAGACCGTCGCGGCGAATTGCTGCAAGCGCGCGACCAGGGTCGTTCCTTCATGCAGGCGCGGCACGGTCTGGATCAAGCCGGCGTCGGGATCGTTCTCCATGCGGCGCACGAGCTCGATGATGGTTGCTCCCTCCATCAGACTGTCCGCGTCCAGCACCAGGAAATGATCGTAGGCGCGGCCCCAGCGTTCACAGAACTCCCGGACGTTGCCGGACTTGTGGGCGGTGTTGCGTTCGCGCCGCCGGTAGTAGATCGCTGGGCCGTCGCTCAGGCGGCGGCGCAGCGCCCAGACCGCCTCCTCTTCGGCGAGCGCGACGTCGCCGTCGGTGGTGTCGCTGAGAATGAACAGATCGAAGTGACCGCCGGCGCCGCGGGCGACCAGATCGTGGGCCATGGCATCGAGAGCGGCCGCGGCGCGAGCGGGTTCTTCGTTGTAAAGCGGCATGAGGAGCGCGGTCCGGCTGGTGAGCGGACCCGCTGCGACCGTGCGCGTCCGCCGGAACACGAGTCGGACGAAGCCGGCGATCGCCATCGGGACGGACAGGGAAATCCAGATCGTGTTCAGGGCGAACAGCACCAGCACGACGATCTCGAGAAGGGTCAGTCCGCCGACGTTCAGGACCAACCGCATCTCGTTGATCGCGAAGCCCGAGATCACCGCCGCCCCACCGAAGACGAAGGCGCGGCGCATCGCCGCAGCCAGGCGCCGCTCGGGGTGGATCGGCACGTGCCGCGTCTGTTCGTCGACGGCGACCGCGAGGTTCTGCTGGGGCATCGTTCCCGGCAGCTCCCGCGGAAGGAACCCGGCGGCGATCGGCGCGGGTTCCGTGCTCGGCTCGGCGTTCGATGCTTCGTTCGATGCTTCGTGGATCAAGGAGCTGTCCATCGGTAGACCCAGGTCTCCGCGGCCTGCCCCCCGCCGAACGTCAGATCGGCGCGCAGCTCGGCGGCTTTGGCGGTCCGCGGATCGAACACGAAGCTCAGGCGATATCCACCGATGAGCGGGTTGTCGGCGACCACGATGTCCTTGATGGCTCCCGCGGAGGTCGAGACCTTCGCCTGTGGCAGGGGGGTGCGAGCCGCCCGCGCCATCTTCACGGCCGGCAGATAGTCGATGACGAATCGCCGGACCGGCGTCGGGCCGCGGACGTCCGCTCGGCCCCGGCGCGTCGCCACGACGCGCGCGCTCTCGAGCGCCGCCGGCGGTCCGTCGCCCCACGAGGCGCGATACGCATAGCGATACTCCGCCCCGGCGGGCAGCGCTGCCCGGGGACGCCAGAACGCCACGATGTTGTCGTGGATCTCGGCGTCGCTCGGGATCTCGGTGAGCACGACCGCCCCCTCGCCCCAATCACCGACGGGCTCGATCCAGAGGCTGGGCCTCCGATCGTAGACGGCCTCGAAATCCTGGTAGTCGGCGGGATTGCGGTCTCGCTGCATGAGGCCGAAGCCGATGGGTTTCATGTCGAGGAAGGCGCTGACCTCGACCTGCTCGGGATTCTGCAGCGGCCGCCAGAGGTGTTCGCCGTGTCCGTTGAACACGAGCAAGCCATCTGAATCGTGCACCTCCGGGCGATAGTCATCGGTCGACTTGCGGCCATTGGGAGAGAACATGAACATGCTGGTCGCAGGCGCGAGGCCCACCTTGTTGAGCTCCACGCGTGGAAACAGCACCGCCTCGACATCCATCGTGGTGGTGTGGGTCGCGCCATGACCAGGGTGGATCTGGAACTGGTAGGCGCCCGCGACGCTGGGGCTGTCCAGGAGTGCGTGCACGACCAGGGTCTGGGTCGCGCGCGTCGACGGCTCCTCGATCCAGAACGCCCGAAATGCCGGGAATTCCTCTCCCTCGGGCTCCGCGGTCTTGTTGGCGAGGCCGCGCGCCGACAGACCGTAGACCTGTGTCTCGCCGAGCGACCGAAGGTAGCTGGCGCCTTGAAAGACGGCGACCTCGTCGAACACGGAACGATGGTTGATGGGGAAGAGGACGCGGAATCCAGAGAAGCCGATGTCCTCGGTCGGCAGGGGCGACTTCATCACGTCACCGGTGATGAAGAAGTCCGGCTTGTAAGCGATGCGCTCGCAGTGCCCCTTGGTGACCAGCGCCACTTCGACCGGGTCCGTGAAGACGAAGCCGCGCGATAAGAGCTGCACTCTGAACTCGCCCTTGTCCGTCCACAAGGTGCTCGATGGACGAACCCTGATGTCGCGATAGTGGTCGTAGTCGAGTTCGGCCAGCACTTTCGGCAACGGCGCCTTGGGCGCCACAAAGGGAGAGCGTGAGAGGCGCCGGGCGAGCTCGGTCACGGTGTCGCGGTCGAAGGACCCATCACGAATGTAGGTCGGGTCGGCACGTGCCGGTGAATTCATCGATAGCATGCCAGCCAGCAAGGTCGTCATGACGGTGGCCGTGATGCGGCCTCGCAATTCTGTGGATCGGTTCAACACCTGGTTCCTCCGCGAGCATAAAGATGGGACCCGATCGTCCGGCGACCATACCTGCGGCGAAATTCGGCACCACGCTTGATAGAATGAGGTTCACCTCGGCGCTCGGCTACCTCTTGCTGCTCGCGACCGCCGGGGCGCTTCCGGCGCGACCCTCGCCCAACCGCGACGCTCGCGTCGAAGATCTCCTCCAGCAGATGACGCTCGAGGAGAAGAGCGGACAGCTCAATCAATATTCCGCGGGGCAACCGACGGGCCCCGGGACGCACCGTGACAGTTACGAAACAATGATCGCGTCCGGCCAGGTCGGAAGTCTCCTGAACGTGACCCGCGCCGAAGAGGTCAATCGCTACCAGCGGATCGCGGTCGAACGCTCCCGGTTGCACATCCCGTTGCTGTTCGGCCTCGATGTCATCCACGGATTTCGAACGATTTTTCCCGTCAACCTCGGCCTCTCCTCGACCTTTGACCCGGCGCTCATCGAGGAGACGGCGCGTGTGGCGGCCGAGGAGGCGGCGGCCCAAGGAATCCGATGGACCTTTTCCCCGATGGTGGATGTTGCGCGCGACGCTCGATGGGGCCGCATCGCCGAGAGCGCCGGCGAGGATCCGTACCTGGGCTCGATCATGGCGAGAGCCTATGTCCGCGGATATCAGGGGCGGCAGCTGCACGATCCGACCTCGATTCTCGCGTGCGCGAAACACTTCGTCGGGTATGGCGCGGCGGAGGCCGGGCGCGACTACAACACCACCGACATCTCGGAGCGCTCGCTGCGCCAGGTCTATCTCGGCCCGTTCCACGCCAGCGCCGAGGCGGGGGTCGCCACGTTCATGTCCGCGTTCAATTCGCTGGACGGCGTGCCCGCGAGCGCGAACGCGTTCACTCTTCACGACGTCTTGCGCGGAGAGTGGGGGTTCTCTGGCCTGGTCGTCAGCGATTGGGGAGCCGTCGAAGAGACGATCTCTCACGGGATCGCCGCCGATGGAGCGACGGCGGCGCGCAAATCGTTCCTGGCCGGGGTCGACATGGACATGGAAAGCGGCCTCTATGTTTCCGAATTACCTGGCCTCGTCCGCTCGGGCGCCGTCCCGCGGCAGGAGCTCGACGAATCGGTGAGGCGGGTTCTGCGCCTGAAGGTCGACCTCGGCCTGTTCGAGAACCCCTATGCCCCCGTGGACGGTTCGGCGACGGTGCGACCTCGAGCGGAGTCACGTGGTCTGGCGCAGCGAGCCGCGGAAGAGTCGTTCGTCTTGCTCAAGAACGCGGCCCCACAGGGCCAGGCTCCGATCCTGCCGCTGGCGTCCAGGCCTGGCCGCACGATTGCGCTCATCGGTCCGCTCGCGGACAGCGCCCGCGACATGCTCGGCTGCTGGAGCGCCCAGGGAATTCCCAGCGACGTGATCACGCTGAGAACCGCGCTGGCAGAGCGGACGGCGGCGGAGGGGATGCGCCTTCTCTACGCCGAGGGTTCGAAGATCCTGGGCAACGACCGGTCGGGCTTCGACGAAGCCGTACGCGTGGCCCGCAAGGCTGACGTGGCGATCCTCGCGCTCGGCGAGCAGGGCGACCGAACCGGTGAGGGCGCATCGCGGGCTCACCTGGATCTCGACGGCCAGCAAGAGAAGCTGCTCGAGGCCGTTCACGCCACGGGCAAGCCTGTCATCGTCGTGCTGTTCAGCGGTCGCCCGCTGACCGTCGCGTGGGCCGCCGAGCATGCGAACGCGATCGTCGCCGCCTGGTTCCCCGGCGTGGAGGCGGGTCCGGCGCTCGTGCGGATGCTCTTCGGCGATGTGAACCCCTCGGGACGGCTCACGGCGACCTGGCCGCGCGCCGTGGGGCAAGAGCCGCTCTACTACAACGCTCTCAACACCGGACGCCCGACGCCACCGGCGGTGGATGCCCGCGAAGTCACGTCCGGTGATGCGACATCCATCGGCGCCTACCGGTTCACCAGTCGCTATATCGACGAGCGCAACGCGCCGCTCTTCCCCTTCGGCCATGGTCTTTCCTACACGACCTACGCGTACTCGGCGACCTCGGCCGGCGCGCGCCGGATCAGCGCGGCAGCCATCAGCGGCGGGCGCGCGTCGGTCAAGGTCAGCGCCAGCGTCACGAACTCGGGCAAGCGCGAAGGGACCGAGGTGGTCCAGTGCTACATTCGCTTGACCGGCACCAGCGTGGCACGTCCGGCGAGTGAGCTCAAAGGCTTCCAGCGAATACGGCTGGCGCCGGGTGAGACTCGCCGGGTCGAGTTCGTCCTCACCAGGGAAGAGCTCTCGTTCTGGAACATCCAGATGAAGTCGGTCGTGGAGCCTGCCACCCTCGAGGCGCGGATTGCGCCGGATTCGACTCGGGGAGCCGGCGTATCGGTGATCATCGAACCGTAGTCGACGGGGTCGGCGTTGCCGGCTGCTCTCGCTCCGGGACGGTGATCAGCGTGCCGGGTGGGCTCTCGGGCGGCCTCGGCATCGGTATCGGTACTTGTGCCGCGCCTTCGAGCCAGCCACCGGTGAAGCTCGCCCGGGTCAGGCCCGCGCGGAGGTACGGGTTGCTCTTCGTGAGACTCCAGATCCGACCGGTGAGGAAGTTCTCGATCATGAGGAGAATGGGCCCTTGATCGATCGCGACGTACTCATCGTCGAACCAGCCGGACTTGTCGGAGGGGACCTCGGTGAAGGAGAGATTGAACGCGTCCTTGAAACCGTACTTTCCGTAGAGGCGATCGCCGAAGCGCGCCTGGAACTGCAGCAGCGTCGGAATGGCGAGCTCGGGCGCGAAGGGCACCGACCCCCCCACGGCCGTGACGGCGATGGTCCCGTCATCGCGATGGTCGGGCCCGGCGCCACGTGCCCAGTAGGCGTGGAACGGGCTTTCGGTGTGGGCGGCCTCAGAGCCGCTGACGATCTTCAACGGCCCGTCCGATGCGGTCAGACCCCACACGAATTCGCCGTAGCCGAGCCATTTGGCTGGATTGGTGATGCAGTAGGCCCGGTTGGCGTAAGTCGCGCGCGTCGAGTTCACGAAGTAGTCGATCCCTCTCGAGCGCATATAGGGGTCCTGGATCCCGCGGAAATCGACCCAGATGTGGCTGTACTGATGCCCAAAGAGGGGATCGAAGGCCACGCGCGGAAAACCGTCGGACGCGTCCCAGCGGTAGGTCGAGGTCCATGCGTCCCACGCGCGCGGCTCGATCGCATGGGTCGGTGAGCCGAGCGCCAGCAAATAGAGGATCATGGCTTCGTTGTAGCCCTGCCAGTCGAACGGCAGATATCCCTGCTCGGGAGTCCAGCCCATGCTCAAAAGCGGGGGATGCTTGGGTGACATCGCCCAGGCCCAGTCGACCCTGGAATACAGCTGATCGGCGAGCTTTCGGATCGCCCGCTCGGACTCGTCGGGCCGATCGAAGAAGGCCTGCGCTTCGAGCACGCCCGCCATCAGCAGCGCCGTATCGATCGTCGACAGCTCGGACTCGACGGCGCGATGTCCGGTGTGGGCGTCGAGGAAATGGTAGAAAAACCCTTTGTAGCCCATGACCCCCTGCGGTTCGGGGCCCTGCCGACCGTGCCAGAGAAACCGCAAGGTCGACAGCGTTCTCTCTGTCGCTTGAGCGCGCGTGATCCAACCTTTCTCCACCCCGATCGAATAAGCGGTCAGCGCGAAGCCGACAGCCGCGACGCTCGAGAGGTCGGGATTGGAAGATCGATCGGGCGTGAGGCCGTTCCCGCTGGCCGACGCCTCCCAGAAGAACGCGAACGTGTCGCGCTGCAGGCGCTCCAAGAACTCTCGTTGCTCTCGCGTGACCTCGTAGGCGGGCGGACTGGCGCGCACCGTTCCGATCCAGGTGACGTTCGAGATGGTGAGGACCGCAAGCCAAAGGACGAGGACTGAGCTCCCGGCACCCTCACGAACGAACGGACTGCGCGCCACCGACAAATTCTAGGGGT
>Ga0265320_10000360_pt1 | contig 37023 bp, 28 predicted proteins | sample 4827metaG_FD_202087 | JGI IMG/M metagenome (GOLD analysis project Ga0265320, IMG submission 202087) | Rhizosphere microbial communities from Carex aquatilis grown in University of Washington, Seatle, WA, United States - 4-8-27 metaG | ecosystem: Host-associated > Plants > Roots > Rhizosphere >... | reverse complement strand
TGAATTCGGCAAAATAACTGCCCGAACTGGACGGCAGGCTGGTATAATTGATTTTGAAACTCACGTACAACATCGCATCCGAGGTGGAAACGTAAGGCTGTCCCGCCATTGTCGCCTGAACGTCCTCACCGTTCGTCTTGCTCAATAAAATCCGGCCGGACACGACCATGGCCTGCCCGGGGGTCCCGCTGTAAGTTGTCCAAGGACCGCCAACGGCATAGACCAAGGAGCCGTCGGGATAACTGAAGGAATCGTTCAGCACCAATGCCGCATCCGCCGGGGCGGCGTGAATCAGAAACGCGGCGAGGACAAGGACAACTTTTTTCAAGATGATTGCGGAACATCATCTCAGGTCGCGAGCCGTTGTAAATGGTCAGCGCTTAGTTATAAATTCCGGTTGCGAATATTTTTGGCGGGCTAATGATTCCTCCCGTTCCGTCAAAGCCGGGTCCGGCTGAAAATCCGACCACGCAATCCCCCATTCGTCGTGCCCCGCGGCCGTCATGGCCTTTTGCCAGTCGGTCCGGACCAGGGAAACCGGCGGGGGCTGGACCGAGCCCTGGATGAGCAGGCCGAGCTTGTTCCGGCGTTGCGCCGCGCCGGCGATTTTTTTTCCGCGCCAGAGCAGATCGAATTTTTCATGGCCAACAAAGCACTGGCCGGGACCGCTGTCGCGGGCGGCCGCCGCCAGTTCGGTGACGACATTCAATCTCGCAAACGCGTGCTGGATCCATTCATGAGTCCGGCGATAACTGGCCTCAGCCTTGAGCGAATGCCATTCGTGGCCGGGCGGAAAAGCAAGGCTGTAGGTCCAGTCCGCGTCGTGGGGCACGATGCCGCCGCCGGTGGGCCGGCGGATGAGCGGACGCAATCGTGTCGCGGGTTCGACGTCGGCATATTTCTGGAAATAGCCGAACGTGGCCGCCGGCTCCGTCCAGCCGTAAAAACGCAACACCGGTCTTTGCCAGCGCGCCACCGCTTCGAGCAGCGCCTCGTCGAGCGCCATGTTGAAGGCGGGAGGGCGGGGGCCGGAGACCAGCAGGAGCCAGGCGTTCACGTTCGGATGGTAAAAAACGACGCCAGAAGTCTCAAACTCGAATTCACAATGTAGTTAGTTTACATGACGTTCTATTCATTTATAAGTTTGTTAATATGTAGTCATGAGGATAGGTGATACTTGGGTTATCCTCGGCGTTCCTTTGGCAGCCTTCCTCCAAGAGACGCATACCATCGATCCCCCGGTCGCTTCGGGGACGGAAGATAACAACAACCAAAAGAAGACTCATATGAAACAGAAACTCATCCGACGGGCGATCGTACTCGCCGCAGCCATGGCCGTTTTGCCTTTGGCGGTGCGGGCCACGACCTGGTCTACGAGTGCCCAGTGGGGCTCGTTTACCCTGGGCAGTTACACCATTTACAACGACATCTGGGGCAGCGGAGCCGGCCCGCAGACTTTGTTCGTGGATTCCACCAGTAGCGCTGCGCCGCATTTCTGGGCGGCCAGCCAGCAGCCCAATACCGGCGGCATCAAGTCCTATCCGAACGCAAGCAAGACCATCAACAAGGCGATTAATTCGCTCAGCAGCCTGACGGGCACCTTCAGCACCAGCGGTGGCACCGGCCAGTACGACTGGGCGTTCGACTGTTGGGTCCCCAGCGAAGTCATGGTCTGGACGAAGTGGACGAGCGGGGTGGGGCCCTGGGGCACCTTGTATCAGTCCAATGTGTCCATCGGCGGCACAACGTACAATGTTTACAAACCCGGCGGTCCGTGGTCGTTCCTGCGTACCAGCCAGACCAGTTCCGGCAGCGCCAATCTCGCGGCCATCTTCAAGTGGCTCGTGAGTGGCGGCCATCTGGGCAATGGCACCGTCGGGGCCTGCCAGTATGGTGTAGAAATCACGTCCGGCACCGCTACCTGGACGGTCAATAGTTGCAGCATCAAGTAATCGCCAGGGTAAAATCGAATGCGGGGCAGACCTTCGGGTCTGTTCCCGCAGATTTTCGTGTGCCGGCCTGGTGCAGCGGTGGGAATCCCACCCATTCCGATCTTGAGACGAGTCCTATGACAATTTACGCCCGCCTGAATCATCGAATGCCGGTGCTTGCTTTCGCCCTGCTCGTACTATGCCTGGGCGCCGTCTCGCCCCCGAGCGCGGAGGAAACGCAAAAATGGGAGCAGCTGATGACCGGCACGATGAAGGCGCTCCGGGCGAACAATGTGCCGGAATCCGTCCGGTTGTGCGACGAGGCGGTTGGCCTGGCCGGCACATTCGGCCCGGCCGACACGCGCCTTTCCCAAAGCCAGGTCCTGCGGGCGGAGGTTTACATGTGGGAAAAGAAAAACGACCTGGCGGAGCAAACCTTTAAGCAGGCCATCGCCAACTGCGAGAGAGCCACTGGCTCGAACGACGTCGCCCTGGTGCATCCCCTGTCGAGCCTCGCGAATTTCTATTACTTCGTCGTGGTCCGATATGATCAGGTAATCCCGCTGTTCCAGCGCATCCTGATTATCGTCGAAAACGCATCCCAGCGGAATAATCGTGACATCATCATGTGGTCGCGCAACCTGGGCATGATTTATCAGCAAACGGGCCGTTATGCGCCGGCCGAGCCGCTGTTCAAACGGGCGGTGACGCTGGCAGAACAAACCGACGCCGAGTGGCTGCCTCATGAACTGCTGACCGCCGCCGACTTTTACCAGGCCTGGGGCAAATACGAGCAGGCCGAGGCGCTGGCCAAACGGGCCCTCACGATTCGCGAGCAGGCCCTGCAGCCGTCCGGGGGCGTTGACGCACAACTCGACGTGGCGGTGTGTCTCAATGGCCTGGGCACGATTTACCTTGCCGCGGGCAAACCAGACCAGGCCGAGGCCGTCTATCGCCGGTCGCTGGCGCTGATTCAGACGTTCATGAGCGCGGACCAGGCGGATCTGGCGCCGCACCTTGAAGGTCTGGCGGCAGCGCTTCGCGCGCAACGCAAGTACGATCAAGCCGAACCATTGTATCAACGGGCGTTGGCGATTACCGAGAAGAACCTCGGCGCCGACCATCCGAACACAGCGGTGTTGCTGGACAAGTATGCCGGGTTGCTGGATGAAATGAAAAAGCCGGCAGCGGCCAAGACCCTCCGGGAACGAGCGGAAACGATTCGCAAGCAAAATGCCGCACGGTCAACCGATGCCGCTGCCTCCGGAAAAATGCCCTGAACCAGGATGAAGCTGCCGCGTTTCCTTGCCGTTTCCCTGATGTGCAATCTGGCACTGGCGGCCATCTTTGTTGCCCTGCGACAGGGTGGGCCAACGAAGATGGAGGCACCGCCATCGGCCATTTTCGCGCCGGCAACCCTGGAAATGGCGCCGTCGTTGTCGGTCACCAACGGAATCCCCGCGCCGGTGGTTCCCTGGCGGCAGATCGCGTCGGCGGACTACCGGCAATACATCGCCAACCTTCGCGCCGTGGGTTGCCCGGACTGGCTGGTTCGCGACATCATTGTCGCCGACATTGATGATTTTTATCAGCAAAAGGCCCGGACCGATCCGGTTTACGTTGCGCCCTGGCAGGGAGCGGATGAGCGCCGCAAGGAGTCCCGCAACCGGTCGAAAAAACTGAATACGCTGCGGCAGGAAAAACGGGCGCTGGTCAAATCATTGCTCGGATACGAGTGGGATAACCATGCCAACGAGGTCTGGCATCAGGATTTTCTGACGACCCTGACGTTTGGTTTTCTGACGGACGACCGGGCCGTACAAGTGTTGTCGCTCCAGGAGCAATATGCCGAAGCCGGACAAAACATCCGGGAGGACGCGAATTTCATCCTGATCAACGAGGACCGTACGCGTTTGCAGGCGCTTTATGAGGAACTCTTCGCTGAAACCTCCCGGTTGCTTGACCCATCGGAATTCGACGAACTGCAATTGCGGGCGCAGCAGGGCTTTCTTATCGCCAACGATATTCATTTTGACGGCGTCACGATGAGTCGCGAGGAACTGCGGGAATTGGTCCGGATATCCAGGTCGTTCCAGGACATGGACCGGAACGAGATTATTCCCTTCCCGCCCACGTCCGCAACGGAGCAGGAGCGCTGGCGGACCGCCTTTGACGCACAGGTCAAAACGCTGTTGGGTCCGAAGCGGTTCGCAGATTACCAGCGCGCCCAGGACTTCAACTTCCGCGAAATCTTCGCTTTTGGCCGGCAAAACAATCTGCCTCAAACCGCCGCCATCAGGGTTTATGAAGGCCGCCGAAATGCCGAGGAACAGGCGGATGAAATTCAAAAGGACGGGAACCTTTCGCCGGAAGAACGCGCCGCGGCTCTGGTCGTCCTGAAAGCCACCACTTTGAACGCGATTGCATCGGCCCTGGGCCGCAGTTATGACAACTATCAGGCGGGACCGGGACAGTGGCTCGGTGCCCTGGCCCGGCCGGCGGAACCGCAAGCCGGAAACGAAACGCAATGAAGACAGGCCTGTTCATCGGGTTCTCCTTGGTGCTGAATGTGGCGCTGGCCGCAGCAATCATCCTGTCGGCAAAAAACCGGCCCGTGCCGGCCCGGCCGCCGGCCGCCGGGACATCCGTTGCGGACACGATTCGGCAATCCCCGGCACCGGTGGACGATTCCCCTTTGCCCGGCCTCCCTTTTCATTGGAGCCAGATCGCTTCTGAAAACCTGAAAATCTATCGTGATCATTTGCGCGCCATCGGTTGTCCGGAGCCCACGGCACGTGAGATCATTCGGGCTGTGATTAATGAACGTTTCGGGGCGCAACGTCGAAACCTGCTGGCCCCGTTGGAAGACCGGTATTGGGACATGGTGATGCGGGAGGAACTGGTCCGCCGCCAAGCAATTCCCCAAAGCGAATGGGGCCGGGAACTGACGGCGCTGGCCGCGGAGCGACAACGATTGATTGTGGATGTGCTCGGCAGCGATGCCTTGGCCGCCGAAGCCGGGCAACCAACCCGGCGAGCGGCCCTGGAACTGCGATACGCCTGGCTGCCTCAGGAGAAACGTGACCGGCTGATCGACCTGGAAGAAAAATACCAGCAACAACTGGTCGGATGGGCCGCGAACCTGGGCTTGCGGCCGTATGGCGCCTCCACCGACGAGGACGGAAACCGTCTGCAGGAATGGCAGAAAGAATTTGACGAGTCGGAGAAGCAATTGTTGGCGCCAGAGGAACTGGCTGAATTGCATCTCCGCGAGTCTGACGCGGCGGACTGGGCGGGCAGCCTGCCCGGGTTTGACCCTTCCGAAGACGAGTGGCGGGCCATGACCAAACTGCGGTCAGAATTGGACGAAGGCCAAAGCCCGCCCGGCGGCCCGGAACTCACCGAAGAAGAGCGAATGGCGCGCCAGAGCGAGCTGCAAGCGAATTTTGACCGGACGCTCAAGGAAATTCTGGGTCCAGACCGGTTTGCTCAATATGAACTGGCCAACAACGGACAGTTTCAGGAAGTGCGCAACATCACCCAGCGTTACGGCTTGCCCGATAGTGTGGCAATGGCGGCCTTTGAGATCCAGGAAACGGCGCTGGCGAGTGCCCGTCAGGTGGCCGAGAACCCCGACTTGTCTCCGGAGACGCGGCTGGCCACGTTGACGTCGATCCAGCAGGAGGCCGAACGCACCTTGAGCGGGACCCTGAACGCCGAGGTCTTCTCAACCTACAAGGAATACAGCGGGGATTGGCTCAAGGATCTGGTCCCCGCGCAATGATGCCATTTGAAACCGGGAACATCGAATGTCGAACATTCAACATTCAATGCTTGCCCGCCCGCGTCCGGAGACTTGGACGTTGGAAGTTGAATGTTGCCGGTTCACACGTTCCCCGCCGACGGGCAAAGTTTTTGGATTTCGCAGCCCGCACAATCGGGCTTGCGCGCGAAGCAACGGCGGCGGCCGTGCCAGATGAGCCAGTGACTGAACAACGCCCACTGCTTTTGAGGCACGAGCGCCATCAGCTCCGATTCGATTTTCTCCGGCGTCTTGTGCTTCGTCAAACCGAGCCGCTGCGACAGCCGCGCCACGTGAGTATCCACGACGACGCCGACGTTGATGCCAAAGGCATTGCCCAGGACGACGTTGGCCGTCTTGCGCCCGACGCCGTCAAGCCGGATCAGTTCCTCCATCGTACGCGGAACCTGACCGCCGTGACGCTCGACCAGCTTGCGGCAGCAGGCCTGGATGTTTTTTGCCTTGTTACGAAAAAAGCCGGTAGTCCGGATGGCTGATTCCAGTTCCACCAGCGGCGCTTTCGCATAGTCGGCCGCCGAGTGATACTTTTTGAATAATTCCTGGGTGACGATATTGACACGCTTGTCGGTGCATTGCGCGGAAAGGATGGTGGCAATGAGCAATTGCAGCGGATCGACGTAATCCAGCTCGCAGTGTGCTTCCGGATAGGCCCGGTCCAGCGCGGCGATGATTTTTTTTGCGCGCGCGGTCCGGGCTTCAAGCGTTTCACGAGGCATTGACGCTGGAAATTTAATCACAAAGGAACCAGGGCGCGAAGAAAACTTTGCGGAAACGTCCTGGCGGCTCAGCCGTCACACCATCTGCGGCTCGGCAATTTTCTTCGGCGGCGCGGAGAGCGGCGTGCCGTCGGCGGCCTCGGGATATTCGAAGATTTTTCCTTCGTAATTGCGGAGCAGGACGCGATCGGCGTTGTGGCTCAATACATATTCGGGATTGATGGGGACCTTGCCGCCGCCGCCGGGAGCGTCGATCACGTATTGCGGCACAGCGTAGCCGGTGGTGTGGCCGCGCAATTGCGTCATGATTTCAATGCCCCGCCGGACGCTGACGCGCAGGTGCGCCGAGCCGGAGATCAAATCACACTGGTAAAGGTAATAGGGCTTCACGCGACACATCAACAGCTTCTGGATGTGCGCTCTCATTACCGTCACATCGTCGTTGACGTGCTTGAGCAAGACGGACTGGTTGCCGAGCGGAATGCCGGCGTCGGCCAGGCGGCCCAGCGCATCCCGCACCTCCGTGGTCAGTTCGCGCGGATGATTCGAGTGGACGCTCATGAACAGCGGATGGAATTTTTTCAGCATCGCGCAGAGTGCCGGCGTGATGCGCTGCGGCAGGAATGTCGGGATGCGCGAACCGATCCGGAGAAATTCCACGTGCGGGATGGCCCGCAACCGGCCCAGAAGCGATTCCAGTTTTTCATCGCTAAGGAGCAGGGGATCGCCGCCGCTCAGGAGGACGTCGCGAATTTCCGGGTGTTGCGTGATGTAGGCGATTTGCTTGTCGAACTCGGGATGAAAATCGTAGCCGCTGGCGTTGCTGACCAGCCGCGAGCGCGTGCAGTAACGGCAATACGCGGCACAACGGTCGGTGACGAGGAACAACACGCGGTCGGGATAGCGATGCACGAGGCCGGGCACGGGCGAATGGGAATCCTCGCCGCAAGGGTCGCTCATCTCCCACGCCGCCGTGTGGGTCTCCTCGATGCGCGGGATGACCTGCTGCCGGATCGGGCACTGCTCGTCCAGCGGGTCAATGAGGTTGAAGAAATAAGGGGTGATGGCCAGGGCGAGCTTGTGGTTCGCCAACCTGGCGCCCGCGAATTCCTCCGGCGTGAGCGTGGGCATCAGCCGCTGCAACTGTTCCGGCGTGGTGATGCGATGCTTGAGCTGCCAGCGCCAGTCGTTCCAATCGGCGTCGGAAACATCCCGCCAGAAACCGCGCCCGGCGGAGCGAAATTGTTTTAAGGATTGAAGCTGGGGGTCCGCTGGCGGCTCCTCCCCCTTGGCCGGTGAATGGTCATCCTTCATTTTCAATGCGAACTATAAGTTGGAATCGCGCCCTGTCAAGTTGACCTCATTTGCGCCCATGTGTTCAAAGATTACCGGAAAATCAGGGGAATCCGGCGGCCGGTTTCAGGCCCGTTTCAATGGCCCGCCGTTGCACGTCCAACGCATCCAGTTTTTTCAGCGTATCGGCCGCAGTGGTCAGGGACGATGTCATCGGCGGATGCTTGCCAAAGTGGAGCACCGGCGTGCGGCGTTTGACCGGGTCGACATATTCCGCCAGGGCCCGGCGGTAGCCGTCGGCCAGGGCGGTGAACGCCGCAGCCAGGCGCAATTGCGCCAGTTCCAGATCGCGCAGTTTGGGCCGGAGAATTTCGACCTGCCGCGAACGGTCGAAGTTGCGGATGACCGCCTGGAACGAAATTTCCGCATGGGCGGGGAGGGCATTTGACGTCGTCCGCATTTCCACCGGCACACTGAGGATTTCATCGAGCCGCGCGCGGCTGACCGCGGGGGTCCAGGCCGGGCCGGGATCCCGCGCCATGAAATTCACGACCTGCAGCGCCCACCATTTTTCCACGTCCAGCGGCCGGGGAAAATGCTCGCGGAAGGCGGATTGGAAGGCTGTCTGCCAGTTGTAAAATTGCGGCAGGGTTTCGACCATCGCGCGCAAATGCGCCGGGCCGTCCTGCAACTCCAGCAAATCATCCACGAACAACTGGGCGCTGGCCCAATAGGCGCCATCGTCCGCACCGGACAATTGCGCCCCGGTCGGCCAGCTCAATTGGGCAAACGTCAGCGCCCCGTGATCGCGCAGCACGTTCCGCGAACCCGCCAGCGAATCCAAACCCCGAGTGTTCACGACGGTACGGGTGGTCGGCTGGCCGTCCACCAGCCGGGCCGGCGATGAGAGGATGACTTGTTGCCAGGTCGTCGCGAGCAATTCCTGGGACAGGCCGTCCACCATCCAGGCGGGGACCTCCGCCGAACGGTCACGGGCATTGTGGTTGGCGGATTGCAACAGCAGCACGCCAGCCAGGGCGCGGATGAAACGGGTGCGCGACAATACGTCCGGCAGCTGGACCTGGTATTCCCAACCGTCGGCGGAGCGCCGGGAGACGATGGTGACGGTCTCGTCGGTTGACTGCGCCGGGTGCAGCGCGAGATAAACTTTCCCGGGCGGCGGCGCGAGCGGGTTCAGTCCCCGGCGTTCCGGGTTAAGTTCGCGCCCCAGCGCGTCCTTGATGCGTTCGGCCGAAATGACCAATAGCGCCGGTTCCAGCCGGACGAAATCGGCATTGGTAATGATGATCGGCAGGGCGGCCAGCCGCGATCCGGCCTTGCCGGTGACGATGAACTGGCCGGAAACACTGCGGGCCACGACCAGTTCCGGCGGGGGAACCTGGGCGGCCGCTTTGCCGCAAAGAATACCCAGCAAAACGGCGGCGCAACCAAAGTCACGCAGGCGGCGAACAGGAAGCATGATCAGTTTTTGGGCGGTGGTTTGGCCGCCTTGGTCTCCGGTTTGGCCGCGGGTTTGCTGTCCGGCCCGGCAGTCTTGGCGGGGGCGGAATCGGTTTTTGCGGATTTTTTGTACCCCTCGCTGCGGTAGTCGGTGATGTAAAAGCCGCTGCCTTTGAAGAGCAACCCGCCCCCGGCGCTGATTTGGCGTTTGACGCGGCCGCGGCCCCACTTTTTCCGGCCGCATAATTCCTGCGGACAAATCCGCAACGGACCGGCGGAGATGGACTGAAGGACTTCAAACCCGTGTCCGCATTTTTCACAGATGTATTCGTAGGTCGGCATGATCTTCAGGGATGACCGTCTTCCGGCGGCATCACTGCGGCGGCGAGTGGGTCGCCGGGGTGAGCGGGCTGTTCGCGTTGGGACTGACCCGGATGGAGCCATCCGCGCCGACTTCGACATTCAAATCGTAGTGCGGCAAACGCAAAGGGGCGGGGGCCGTGCGTTGTACCAATTGCTGCCCGCCTTTGACCTGCAGCGAGGGGTCGGTGCCCGCCTGCATCCATTGCAAGCGGCGGGAAACGACCAGGTCCTCCTTCAATTTTTTGGCCTGGGCGCGCACGGTCGTCAGGTTGTTGAACTTGCTCTCCAACTCGGTCCGGGCGGCCGTCTGGCGCTGCAATTCCTTTTCGAGAAAAACGTTGTTGGTTTCGGAATCAGCAAGTTGGTGTTGCGTGTCGGCGATTTGCGTGTTCAAGCCGGCAATGGCACTGGACAACGCCGCCGCGCGCTGGTCGAGCACCTGGTTCTGCGTTTGCAGGCCGGCAATCCGCCGGTTGAGACCAGTGATTTGTTCCAGGGCACCCTGCAGGGAGGCCTTGGTGGTGGTCAGCGTGCCGGCGGTTTCGGTGAATTGGTTGCTGAAAACCAGCGTTTCCTGGTGGCTGGCGGCGAGGTCATTGGTCAGCTTGAGGTTGACCTGCCCCAGTTCATCAATCTCCTGCTGGGCGTTCACCAACTGATTGGAAAACTCGAGAATGGTGTTGGTATCCTTTTTGACCCGTTCATCCGCGGTTTTTTTCATCACCAACAAGGCAACGGCCAGCCCGGCGAAGGCCACGGCAAGAATGACCACTCCAAGTTTTGTCTTCATACGCCTCAAAAAATGGCTCGGCCGGCCAAACTTGGCAAGCAACCTTCAGCGCCGCTTCAGGGTTCGGACGGGACGGCCGGCAGGGCCGCGGCCGCCGCTGCTGCTGCTTTCAAATCCGGATCCAAAATTTGCACATCGGCTCCCTGCTTCAACTGGTTCAGATAAGCCGGCGCGCGCTTTTCGATTTGTTGCTGCTCCAGATATTCTTTGATTTTGGGAGCAGCGGTGGCGTAATCAATTCTTTTGGCCGGGGTCCGGTCGATCAATTTGATGATATGGTAACCGTAAGTGCTTGCGACCACGTCGCTGACCTGGTTATTGGTCAGTGAAAACGCGGCGGCCTCGAATTCCGGCACCATGATTCCCTGACCGCGGGGAAACGGCGGCAATTCGCCACCGTTGTCCTTCGAGCCGGGGTCTTCGGAGTATTGCTTGGCCAGCGCTGAAAAATCGGCGCCGCCGCGGATGCGCTTGAGAATGTCATCCATCTGCTTGCGCTTGGCCTGCTGCTGGTCCGCGGACAATGGTGTGCGGGTGACCGGGTCCATGGTCATCAACAAGATGTGACGGGTACGAACCATCTCCGGCTGCTCAAAATCTGCCATGTGGTTGGTGTCGTCGTAGAATTGCTTCACTTCGGCATCGGTCACCACGACATTCAGCTCCCGCGGCAATACCACGGACCAGGCGGTGAGTTCCTCGTTGGCCCGGAGGCGCAGGTCGGCGGAAGTCATGCCGACGGCCTTCATCTGCCGGTCGAGGGCCGCCTGGGAGCCGACCCGGGCCAGCAGGTTGCTCATTTGCAGGTCGGTCTTCACGACACCGCTGCTACGGTCTGCACTGGTGGCTTTCTGCAATAAAAGCTGGGTCTGGATGAGCCGGTTGAGCACCTGGTTTTCGATCGCGGGCAACTGCGCCGGCGGGATGGACTGGCCGCGGGCGGCGTAGGCGGATTTAAGGCCCGTGACCACTTGGTCCAATTCACTGCGCTTGACTTCAAAGCCTTTGCCTTTGGCAATGACCGGATCCCCAAACAACGCGGTCATGGCGGCCTGGGAACCGCCGCCGGGCGCGTTGGTGCTGGCGGTGGCGGCCTGGACGCACGGAGAGGCGAAACATGCCGTGGCAAACACGGCGGGGAAAATCAATTTCATAGATGCATTCATTTTTTCTTCTTTCAATTTGGCGGCGGTTATAATTTTATTACTTTCACATTGCTGATGTCAGGGTCTTTCTGGAGTTCTTCGAGCACCGCCGGCGGCGGCGCACTGTCGAGATTCAAAACGGTCAGCGCCAGTCCGCCCACGGTGTCGCGCGTGAGGCTCATGTTGGCGATGTTGACTTTATGCCGGCCCAGCAGCGTGCCGAGATGGCCGACCATGCCCGGCCGGTCCTTGTTGTTCAACAGCAACAAGGTGCCGCTGACGGGAATTTCCACCGGCGTGCTGAACAGCCGCACGATGCGCGGGTTGTTGGGTGAGCCGAAAAACGTGCCGCCGGCCGAAACCAGTTTTTTCCCGTTGCTGAACGCCTGCACATGCACCCATTCGTTGAACGTGACCGGCTCGTCGGATTTTTTTTCCTCGACGGTGATGCCGATGCTGGCGGCGGCGGCGCGGACATTGACGTTGTTGACGTCCTTCAAATTGCTGCCCGATAAAAAACCGCGCAGGATGGCGCGCGTGACCGGGTCAATGTTCGGCAACAGTCGCGCGTTGCCGCCATAAGTGATGTAAAGGCGATCGGCGGTCGAGGGCGCGAGTTGGGCCAGCAGTTTGCCCAGCGCCTCGCCGAGGGGCAGGTAGGGCTTTACCTGTTCGTAGGTCTTCGCATCGAGATACGGCAGATTCACCGCGTTGCGGACCTCGCCCGTCAGCAGATAGCCGGCGATGACCTCGGCCACCTCGATGCCGCACTTTTCCTGCGCCTCCTCCGTGCTCGCGCCCAGGTGCGGCGTCAAAATCAAATTCGGCTGCTTCCGGAACGGATGATCGGCCGGCAGGGGCTCGGCGGCGAAAACATCCAGCGCCGCGCCGGCAACCTTGCCGGATTCGAGGGCGGCAATCAGGTCGTTTTCCACGATGATTTCGCCGCGGGCGCAATTGACGATGCGCACGCCGGGTTTCATTTTGGCAAACGCGGCGGCGTTTAACATGTGTTTCGTTTCCGGCGTCACCGGCATATGCACGGTGATGAAATCCGCCGCGCGATAAACGGCATCCACACTGTCGGCAAATTCCGCACCGACAGCCTTCGCCCGGTCCTCGGTCAAATAAGGGTCGTAGGCAATGACCTGCATGCCGAACGCCAGCGCGCGTTTGGCGACTTCGGTGCCGATGCGGCCCATACCGAGCACGCCGAGGGTTTTGCCCATGAGTTCCGAACCCTGGAACAGTTTGCGGTCCCATTTGCCCGCCGTCATCGAGGCATGCGCCTGCGGCACCTTGCGGGCGAGCGACAGCAGCATGGCGAAGCTCAATTCGGCGGTGGTCACGGTGTTACCCCCGGGCGTGTTCATCACCACCGTACCGTGCTGGGTCGCAGCCTCGATGTCCACGTTATCCACGCCAACACCGGCGCGACCCACGACCCGCAATTTGGGGGCGGCCTCGATGATTTTGCGGGTGATCTTGGTTTCGGAGCGGACGACGAGGGCGACGGCATCCGCGACCACGGGCAGCAATTCGGCCTCCGGCAGCCGCTTGGGCAGGACGACGACCTGGAATTCCGGCCGCTGTTGCAGCAGCGCGATGCCTTTGGGCGAGACCGGATCGCAAACAACTATTTTCATAGAAAATGGACGGTGAGTTTAGGTGATGCACGGAGCAAGGTCAAACAGGGATTCCATACCAACCCGGCAGCGCAAGGGCGCACCAAGGGGTACGCATCCCGCCCATGCGCCACTCCAAACCAGTGCGCCAGACGGGGCCCGGCGGCTTTAAAAGCCCTACGGCAGCTTCTTCTTCGCGTCGTCCGGCACTTCAACCCGGGTCGAGTTCACGTCCTTGATTTCCACGGTGGTGGTGCGATCCACATCGCGGTCGTTGCCGTTGAAACTGACATGTCCCTGGACCTGGAACTGGTATTTCGCGAGTTTGCCGTTCGCCAGCCAGAATTTGACCGACCCCTTGGCATTGCCGATGGTCGGCCCTTCGCCGCCGCCGTTCCCGCCGCGCGGTCGGAACGCCAACAGGGCTTTCGCACCGTCCTCCGTCAAATCACCGGAAATCCCGTTGGTATCTTTTTTCAGGTCTTTCACCTGGTCCACCAGATCGGCGGCTTGCAGGTCGGGCGTTTTGAAATTTTGAACGGTCCGGGCCAGGAATTGGGCCGGGTTGAATCCGCCGCCACCATCGTCCTTCATGGCTTCCGCCAGCGATTGCCATCCGTTATCCGGCGTCTTGATCGCGCCATTGGTCCCTTTGCGCACGGCTTCACTCGTGTTGTCGTTGAAGCTCATCGACAACGTGGTATAACCGCCTTTTTCCGTTTTCCCCTCCGTCGGGCCGGGACGAAAACGGGCATTGTTTCCGGCGTCGACCGTGGTTCGCCAGCTGTAATTGGTCTGACCGCCGAGCGCCAAGGTGGCCTGCTTGACTTCGGCTTTGGGATTGGCATCGGCCGCGAGGAGCGGGGCGGCCAGCAAAGCCAGCAGCCCGGATAAAAGATTTCGTTTCATGATGGTTTGGGTCCGTTTGGGGAACGTCCAATAGTCGCATTAGTGGCCGTGGGGATTCAAATTAAAAATGCGCATCAAAAATTCCCTATGGTTTTTGCGGGTTTTCGCTATGTTAAACCTCCGATGAGCAAGCTGCTGCTGATTGATGACGAAGAAGACGTGCGGTATTCGATCCAGCGAATCTTTGATTCGCCGGAAATCGAACTGGCCACTGCCGCGAGCGGGGAGGAGGGGTTGAAAGCCATTCCCAAATTCAAGCCCGACCTGGTGCTCATGGACATCCGCATGGGCGGGATGAACGGCCTGGAAACGCTCCGCCGCATCCGCCAGAGCGACCCCAAGCTGCTGGTGATTTTGATGACCGCCTACGGCACGACGCAGATGGCCATCGAGGCGATGAAGCTGGGGGCCTACGATTATCTGCTCAAGCCCTTTGACGCGCTGAAATTGAAGGAGCTCGTCGGCAACGCGCTCAAGGCCGCGCGTGACATGAAGCAGGTCGTGTCGTATCAGCCCCTGCTCGAATCCGAGGATTATGAGTTGGGCATCGTCGGCCGCAGCGAGCCGATGCAACAGGTCTTCAAGCTTACCGGCCAGATCGCCGCGAGCGACGCCACCGCGCTCATCACCGGCGAAAGCGGCACGGGCAAGGAACTCGTCGCGCGCGCGATTTATCATCACAGCCACCGCAGCCAGCAACCGTTCCTGGCGGTCAACTGCGCCGCCATTCCCGAGCAGCTGCTCGAAAGCGAGCTCTTCGGCCACGAACGCGGCGCGTTCACCGGCGCCACCCTGCAGCGCATCGGCAAGTTCGAGCAATGCAACAAAGGCACGATTTTTCTCGATGAAATCGGCGACATGACGCCCGCGACGCAGACGAAAATCCTGCGCGTGCTCCAAAGCGGCACGTTCGAGCGCGTTGGCGGCAACCAGCCGATCCAGGTGGACGTACGCGTGATCGCCGCCACGAACAAGCCGCTGGAAGCCGCCGTGGCCGCCAAACAATTCCGCGAGGACCTGTTTTACCGGCTCAACGTCGTGCGCATTCATGTGGCGCCGCTGCGCGAGCGGCGCGACGACATTCCGCTGCTGGTGAATTATTTCCTCAAAAAATTCGCGCGCGAACAGCAGCGCCCGCCCAAGTCCATCGCCGCCAACGTCCTCAAGGCGCTCGAAAAATATCACTGGCCGGGAAACGTGCGCGAACTGGAGAATGCCATCCGCCGCGCGCACGTCATGGCCAAGAGCGACGCCATCCTGCAAAGCGACCTGCCCCCGGAAATTTCCGGCCAGGCGGGCGGCAGCGGCGGCCCGCCGCTGTCGGCGACCGTGGGCGAGGCGACCGCCACCGATGCCGCGGCGCTGGCGCGACAGTTGTTCCAATGGGCCCGACGCGACCCGAAGTTGAAGGTCATCCCCGCCGTCGAGCGCGAATTGGTCATCCAGGCGCTCAAGGAGGCGAACAACAACCAGGTCCACGCCGCGAAACTGTTGGGCATCACCCGGGCGACGCTGCGCAAACGCATCGAGAAATTCGGCATCCAGCGCGAGTTGAATGTGAAGTGATGCCAACCCCGCCTTGACACGAGGCGTTTCATGGCTATCCTCGCACGTTCCGGTTTTTCACCCGGAAGGAAGCTGAATTAATTTATGAAACGCCAGTATCAACCGTCAAAAATCCGCCGCAAGCGGCAGCACGGATTTCTTAACCGCAATTCCAGCAAAAGCGGCAAGGCCACGCTGCGCAATCGCCGCCGCGTGGGCCGCAAACGCCTGACCCCGGTTTAACCCGCGTGCTCATGCCCGAAACGCCGAAACGTCTGCGCCTGGGCCGCGACCTGCGACTCGGTCAGAACCGTGATTTCGCGCGGGTGCGGCAGCAGGGCGAACGCCTGGCGCTGGGCTGCCTCATCGCCAACTGGCACCGCCTGCCGGACGGCGCGACGCCCAAACTGGGCGTGGTCACCAGCAAACGCATCGGGAACGCGGTCGCCCGCAACCGGGCCCGACGGCTGCTCCGCGAAAGTTTCCGGCAACATCAGCACGAATTGTCCCAACCGGTGGAACTGGTGCTGGTCGCGCGCAATTCGATCGCCGGCCGCGATTTTGCAGCGGTGGAAAAGGATTTTCTGGCGACGCTGCGGCGCGCCGGCCTGTTGAAAAATTGAATTGTGAATCCGGCCCAACACATTTTGACCCTGGCCATCCACGTTTATCGTTGGACGATTTCGCCGGCGCAGGCACTGCTTTTCGGCCCTGCCGGCGGCTGCCGGTTCACGCCAACGTGTTCGCAATACGCCCTGGAAGCGATCCGCAAACAGGGCACCGTTCATGGCAGCTGGCTGGCCACCCGGCGGATCTGCCGCTGCCACCCGTGGGGCGGGTGTGGGCCTGACCCGGTGCCGCAGACAGAACTCAGAATTCAAAATTCAGAATCCAGAATCACCCTGGGTTCTGTCCGCTAATACTCTCATGGACCGCACCGGCATCATCGTTGTCACACTTTGCGCCATCCTGCTGGGCATCTGGTTTGTCAAACAAAACCAGATCGCGCAGCAACAGGCGCGTTACGCCGCGACCAATCAGGTGGTCCACGTGACCGTTACCAATCTGGCAGATCTTTCAAACCAGTTAAATGCCGCCGTCAACCAATCGCACACGCCCCCCGCTGTTTTCGACACCAACACGCCAGAAACACTGCTGATGATCACCAATGGCCAGGCGCGGTACACGTTCACCTCGCGCGGCGGCGGGTTAATGCTGGTGGAGTTGCTGGATTATCCGGAAACCATTTCGCCGCGCTGGAAGAAAACCAAAGCGGTCAGCGACACGGTTGCTTCGCTGAATACTCGCGCGCCGTTGCCGGTACTGGCGATACTGGGCGATGCCAGTCTAATGGGGGATGGCAATTTCACCCTGACCCGGACGGCCGATGGCGTTCAGGCAGAGAAGGCGCTGACCAACGGGTTGCGGCTGGCCAAGGAATTTCATCTCAGTTCCAATTACCTCGTGCAGGCGAGCGTGCGGCTCGAAAACACTTCGGCCTCGCCCATCACCTTGTCCGCCCAGGAATGGGTCATCGGCACAGCCACCCCCATGGGGCCGGATGACGACAACTACACGGTGAATGACGGGGCGATTTGGTTTAACGGCGCGGCCATCCAGGACCAGCCGTTGGGATCGTTTTCGGGTGGCTGCTTCCGCGGCGCGCCGCGCTCGGAATTCCAGGCCGGTTCGAACAATGTCGTTTGGGCGGCCGCGCACAACCAGTTTTTCGCGCTGATGGCGATGCCCAAGGAACCGGCCGGGCAAATGGTCGCCCGCACGGTGAGCCTGCCGCCGTTCCCGAACGTCGAGCCGGTGCCGGGCAAGCCGGCCTTGCAGGGCATCCAGACCGCGCTCGTGTATCCCACGGCAACGCTCGCCGCCCATCAGTCGGTCGAACGGCAAATCGTACTGTTTGCGGGGCCCAAGGAATACCGGCTGCTGGCGCGCGTCGGGGACACGTATCAAAACCAGGCCGACCTGGTGATGCAATTCGGGAAATATGCGGGACTTTTTGCCAAGGCGCTGCTGCTGACCATGAACTGGGTCCACGACGTGACCAAAGCGGGTTACGGTTTGTCGATCGTGCTGATTACGGTGGCGCTTAAATTGATCTTCTGGCCGTTCACCGCCGCGAGCATCCGTTCTTCGCGAAAAATGCAGGCCCTCGCGCCGGAAATGAAAGTCATCCAGGACAAATACAAGGATGACATGCCCAAGATGATGCAAAAGCGGCAGGAGCTGATGAAGAAGCACAATGTGAGCATGATGAGCGGCTGCCTGCCCGTAGCCATTCAAATGCCGGTGTTCATCGGCTTCTTCACGATGATCCGCAGTGCGATTGAACTGCGGGGGGCGCATTTCCTGTGGATCGCGGACCTGGCGAAGCCGGACACGCTCTTCCTGATTCCGGGAACGACTTTCCCGTTCAACCTGCTGCCCTTGCTGATGGGCGGGGCGATGTTGTGGCAATCGCACCTGACCCCGACGTCCCCGGGCATGGACCCCTCGCAGGCGAAAATCATGCGTTACATGCCCTTGATGTTCCTGGTGTTTCTTTACAATTATTCCTCCGGGCTGGCACTGTATTGGACGGTCAACAACGTATTGACCATCGTGCAAACCAAGCTCACGACCGTGCCCCCGCCCCCGGCTGCCGCGGCGCCCGTTTCCGTATTGACGCCGGTGTCAAAAAAGAAGAAATAAGACCCGACGAAATTGTCGATTTTCAACGCTCAACCCCCGCCATCCCATGCCTGCACAACCGAAAGAAACCCTGGAAAAAATCCTGACGTCCCTCGGCTTTCCCGCCGCGGTGGAGGAACACAAAATGGAAGAGGGCGTTTTGCTCGACGTGAAGACGGATGATGCCGGTCGGCTCATCGGCCGCCAGGGGCAGACGCTGGCCGACCTGCAATACATTACCAACCGCCTGCTTTTCCAGCAGGACGCCAACGCGCCCAAGGTGCTGGTGGACGTGGGCGGCTACCGTGCCCAGGCCCGCGAGGCGCTGGTGAAGAAAGCCAAGGATGCCGCCGAAAAAGTCCGGCGCTGGGGGGATACGGTGGAACTGGAACCGATGAGCGCGTTTGACCGCCGGGTGGTGCACCAGGCAATCAAGGACGATCCCGACGTGGAAACCCATAGCGTCGAGGTGGACGGCACGGACAAGAAAGCCATCCTGCTCCGGCCCCGCCACTGAGCCTTGTCTTCTGGCGGTGGCACCGCCATCACTCTGCAAGGGGCCATCCAATCCGGCCCCCAGGTCTGATTTCCGGCCCGACCAAAAAAAGAGCGCGGACCAGATGTCCGCGCTGCAAATGATCCGAGCAACCGTCTCCGGCTATTGGTCGACAATGGTCAACTTGTAGATCGGCGAAAGTGCGGTGCCGGATGTGGGGCCTTTGGCGACGGCGTTGTATTTGTAATCAAACTTGAAGCGATACTCTACGGTGTTGACTCCCGGCGGCACCGACACGAAGCCTTCCCAACGATTCTGCACCAGAGCCACGTGGCGCAGGGCGGAAGGCTGGCCGTTGACCAGGACGTAGGGTTGGATGGATTCCCAGCGCAGCGACTGTTGCTTGGAATTAAAGGCCACTTCAACCGGATACTGGGTGCTGGCATTGCGTGGTTGTTGCAAAGGCGTCAAGCGCGTGAACTGCGACGCGCAGCCAGTCAGCAACAACACCGACATGAGAGGCAGGAATTTTTTCCACATAATGGAGGAGCGTTACACAAAGGCCGCCGGGTTGTAAAGTCGGATTTCAAGACTTGTCGGGCGGTGCATTTTTGAGTAACAATTCCGTCTTTATGAATTCCCCAAGTTCAATCCGTCCCGCATTGAGCAATTTCCGCTGGGTCATCTGTGCGCTGCTGTTTTTTTCCACGACCGTCAACTACATGGACCGGCAGGTCATCAGCTACCTGAAGGAATTTTTCTGCACCCCGGCGGAAGCGGGCGGATTTGGCTGGTCCAATACCGACTTTTCCCACCTGACCGCCTTTTTCACCGGCTTTTACGCGGGCATGACCATTCTGGCCGGCTGGGTCATTGACAAGATCGGCACCAAAATGGGCCTGGCGCTTTCCCTGATTGTCTGGTCGATCTTCGGTATTCTCAACGCCTTTGTCGGGCGGTTGGTGGCCATGCATGTGTTGGTGCGCAGCGCATTTGGCGTTGGTGAAGCGGGCAACTTTCCGGCTTCCATCAAGACCGTGGCGGAATGGTTTCCCAAACGCGAGCGCGCACTGGCCACCGGGATATTCAACAGCGGCTCAAACTTCGGCGCCATGGTTGCCGCCCTGTTCGTGCCCTGGTGCCTCGTTTATTTTGGCAACGAAAAAGGTTGGAAGATGGCTTTTATTCTGACCGGCGCGGTTGGATTCATCTGGCTGATTTTCTGGTTCTGGCTCTACGACACGCCCAACAAAAGCAAACGGCTCTCGCAAAAGGAATACGACTACATCCACAGCGACAAAGATGAAGCCCAGCCCCAGGATAAACCGGTCAAAAAACCGGGATCGAACATATTTTCCTTTGCCGGCCGCGTGCCACGCTCCGCCTTTTGGGGGATGACCATCATGATCCACATTTTGTGCGTCTTCATCTATTTTATCACCGAAAAAATCGTCGGGCCGGACGTGCTGCAGAACAGACCTTCCCTGATCTTCTTCGCCGTGGTGGTGGCGGTGGCAGTGACAGCCAGCATGGCTTTGCACGTCCGGCGCTGGCATGACTTGAATAAATCCGGCTGGCTGGCGTTATCCTATCTCATCCCGGTCGTGGCAGGTTTTGTTCTGGTGATTGTCCTGGGATTTGAAAATAGAATCTACCTGGTGCCGGTGGCCCTGGCGCTCATCGTCATGGTGATCGCCGGATTCAAGCCGGGCCTCGCCGGCCCTGGCCGGTTTGGGAACATCGGCAGCCCGGGTTTGCTGGGACACCGCCAGACCTGGTCTTTTTTTGTGGGCAAATTGATGACTGACGGCATCTGGTGGTTTTATCTGTTCTGGCTGCCCGACTATCTGGTAAAACAGTTTAACATGCCCATCCACGACACCATGTGGCCGACGTTCATTGTTTACGGCGTCGCCATCGTCGGCAGTGTTTATGGTGGCAGCCTGCCCATGACGCTCATGAAACGCGGCATGCCCGTTTACCGAGCTCGCATGACCGCCATGTTCATACTTGCCCTGTGCCCGCTGGCTGTGCTCACGACGCAGTATTTTGGCAACGTCAGCCATTTCGGCGACATGGCCAAAGTGTATGCTGTAGCGGTCATCTGCATTGGAGCCGCCGCGCATCAGGCCTGGTCGGCGAATCTCTTCACCACCGTTTCGGACATGTTCCCCAAAACGGCGGTCGGTTCGGTCACTGGCATCGGGGCCATGGCGGGAGGATTGGGCGGCGTGATTGTGCAATTGATCGCCGGCACGCTCACCGATACTTACAAAGCCACGCCGCAAACGGCCTACCGGATCATGTTTGTCATCTGTGCCGTGAGTTATTTGATCGCGTGGGGCGGGATGAAATTACTGGTGCCCAGACACAAACCGATTACCGATTTGTGAAAATACTTTCAAAGTAAAAGCCCGTTATAACCGGGACGGCAACGGACTTTGTTTTTCAGGTTGGCCCACCTCCTGCCCGTCAGGCGACAGGAAGATCGCGACCCGTCTTCGACAACTGAATTTCAAAGCTTGATGTAAAGATTTTTTAAGATAAAAACTTTTACTTTATGAGTTCCCCAAGCGGACCCAGACCGGCTTCGAGTCGCTATCGGTGGGTCATCTGCTCCCTGTTGTTCTGGGTCACCACGGCGAATTACCTCGATCGCGGCGTCTTCGGCAACCTGGCGCCCGAACTGGAACATCAGCACTATTTTACCGAGGACCAATACTGGTACATGACCGTGGCGTTCCAGGCGGCGTATGCCGTCAGTCTCTTGCTGGCCGGGCGCCTGATGGATGTGGTGGGATTGCGTTGGGGATTCACCATCGCGTGCGCGTTCTGGGGACTGGCGGCCATGAGCCATTCCCTGGTCAGCACAGTCGCCGGTTTTTTTGCCGTGCGCATTTTGCTTGGGCTGGGCGAAGGCGGCAATTTCCCGGCGGCGATCAAGACCGTGGCAGAATGGTTTCCGAAACGCGAACGGGCCCTGGCCACCGGCTTGTTCAATTCCGGCTCGAATGTCGGTGGAATCCTGGTGCCCTTCGGCCTTCCGTTTGTCATCGCTACCTTTTCTTCCCTGGCCGTCTTCGGCTCCGCCAATGGCTGGCGGGGCGCATTTCTGATCACCGGCGTGGTCGATCTGGGCTGGATTATCGCCTGGCTGGCGATTTATAAAAAGCCGCAGGAGCACCCGCGGGTTTCCCCGGCCGAACTGGCGCTGATCAACAGCGATCCGCCCGAACCATCGGTGAAAATCCCGTGGCGCCGACTGCTGCCCCATCGCCAGACCTGGGGTTATGTCATCGCCCGATTCATGACCGACTGTTTCTGGTGGTTCTATCTGTTCGGCGCGCCGCAGTTCTTTTCGGACCGGTTTGGGCTGAACCTGGCATCCCGCAGCGTCCCGATCGCAGCCATCTACGTCATTGCTTCCTTCGGCAGCATCGGCGGTGGTTGGCTGTCCGGATATTTCATTAACCGGGGTTGGAGCGTGAACCGGGCCCGTAAAACCACCTTGCTCCTGTATGCCCTGTGCGTCTCCCCCGTCGTATTTGCCGCCACCACCCATAATTCCTGGGTGGCGGTGGCGCTGATTGCTTTGGCTGCCGCCGCACACCAGGCGTGGTCCGCCAATGTATTCAGCCTGGCCGGCGATATGTTCCCGCGCCGCATCGTGGGTTCGGTGACCGGTCTGGGCGGTTTTGCCGGTGCGACCGGCGGCATCATTCTGTTTACCACCGTCCGCAGAATCAGGCTGGACGCGATCGCCCGAGGCGAGACCGGTGACTACTTTCTCATTTTTCTCGCTGCTGGCCTGGCCTACCTTGTCGCCCTGCTGATTGCCCACCTGCTCGCCCCGAAACTCGAACCGGCCGAAATCGAGGACAAAATCGGGGCCTGACCGGGTATCAGCAGAAAATCAAAAGGCCCGTTGCAGCGAATGCTGTAACGGGCCTGGTTTTTCAAGTTTGCTTACACCGTGTAAGTTCCCGATGCCGTTGTGCCGCCGCGGCCCGTCCAATTGGTGTGGAAGAATTCGCCGCGGGGTTTGTCCAGGCGTTCGTAGGTGTGCGCGCCGAAATAATCACGCTGCGCCTGCAAGAGGTTCGCCGGCAGCCGTTCGCTGCGATAGGAATCATAAAACGCCAACGCCGTGCTGAACGCCGGGACCGGGATGCCCTTCTTGGCGGCCATGGCCACCACGTTACGCCACGAACGCTGGCAGTCTTTGATGGCCTTTTTGAAGAACGGGTCGAGCATCAGGTTCGACAGCTTGGAATTCTTGTCGAAAGCTTCCTTGATTTTGCCCAGGAACGCGCTGCGGATGATGCAGCCGCCGCGCCACATCAACGCGATGCCGCCGTAGTTCAGGTTCCACTTGTTTTCCGCCGCGGCCGCGCGCATGAGCATGTAACCCTGCGCATAGCTCACAATCTTCGACGCATACAGCGCCTGGCGGATGGCTTCGATGAATTTCTTCTGGTCGCCCTTGATGGTGGGCTTGGGCCCCTTCAATTTTTTGGCCGCCGCGACGCGCTCCTCCTTCATGGCGGAAACGCAACGCGCATAGACCGCCTCGGCGATCAGCGTAATGGGAATGCCCAGGTCCTGGGAAGAAACCACCGTCCATTTACCGGTGCCTTTCTGGCCGGCGGTATCGAGGATTTTTTCCACCAGCGGCGAACCGTCGGTGTCTTTGTAGGCGAGAATGTCGCGGCTGATTTCGATGAGGTAGGAATCCAGTTCGCCTTTGTTCCATTCGGCAAAAACCTCGTGCATCTGGTCCGGCGTCATGCCGAGCCCGGTCTTCATCAGGTTGTAGGCTTCACAGATGAGCTGCATGTCGCCGTATTCGATGCCGTTGTGAACCATTTTCACGTAATGGCCGGCGCCGCCTTCGCCCACCCAGTCACAACAGGGCACGTTGTTTTCCACCTTGGCCGAGACGCCCTGGAAAATCGCCTTGACGTGCGGCCAGGCGGCAGGAGAGCCGCCGGGCATGATGCTGGGGCCATGACGCGCCCCTTCTTCGCCGCCGCTCACGCCCGTACCGATATACAGCAATCCCTTGCTCTCCACGTATTTCGCGCGGCGGATGGTATCTTCGAACAGCGAGTTGCCGCCGTCGATGATGATGTCGCCGGGCTCAAGATGCGGGAGCAGTTGCTCGATGAATTCGTCCACCGGCTTGCCGGCCTTGACGAGCATCATAACGCGGCGGGGTTTCTTGAGCTGGGCGACCATTTCCGGGATCGAATGCGCTCCGAGCACCTTGGTGCCCTTGGCTTCATTGGCCAGGAACTGGTCCACTTTCTCCACCGTGCGGTTATAGGCCACGACGATGAAGCCGTGGTCGTTCATGTTCAGAATCAGGTTCTGGCCCATGACGGCCAGACCGATCAATGCAATGTCAGCTTTTGGTTCCATATAATTGTTCGCTAAAAAACAGCACAGGGCATGCCGGGAATCCGGACTTGAGCCGCCCGATCCATGCCCATTTTAAACCCCGCTGAACGCGGCGAAACCGCCGTCAATCGGGATGACCACCCCGGTCACAAAACCGGAGGCTTCGGCGGAAGTCAGCCACAACAGCACGCCGACCAGGTCCTCCGGCGTGCCGAATTTACCCATCGGCGTGTGCGAGAGGATGGTGTTGGCGCGCGGCGTCAACGAGCCGTCCGGCTTGGTCAACAGGGTCCGGTTCTGGTCCGTAAGAAAGAACCCGGGGGCAATCGCGTTGACACGGACGCCCACCTTCGAGAAATGCACCGCCAGCCATTGGGTGAAATTGCTCACCGCGGCCTTCGCTCCGCTGTAAGCCGGGATTTTGGTCAGCGGCCGGAACGCGTTCATCGAGGAAATATTAATGACCGTGCCCGCGCCTTTGCCGGCCATCTCGCGGGTGAACGCCTGGGTCGGCAGCAACGTGCCGAGAAAGTTCAGGTTGAACACGAATTCGATGCCTTTCGGGTCCAGGTCATAGAATGTCGTCAATTCCTTGGCGGCGCCGGACAGGTCTTCCTTGCGCAAATATTCGAGACTGGTCGTGCCCTTGGGATGGTTGCCACCCGCGCCATTGATGAGGATGTCTACCGGGCCGAGTTCCTTCTTTACCTTGTCGTTGGCCGCGGCGAGGCTTTCCTTTTCCAGCACGTTGCACGCGACGCCGATGGCGGTGCCGCCTTCCTTGCGGATCTGCACCGCGACGGCTTCCGCTGCCTCCTGCTTCAAATCGGCCACGGCGATTTTTGCACCGCATGCCGCCAACGCCCGGGCCATGGTGCTGCACAAAACGCCGCCGCCGCCCGTCACGAGCGCCACCTGGTCCTTCAAATTCACCTTAAATGGAACGTTCATCCTTGTCTTTCTCTGTACTGGGGTTGTTTTGGTTTGGTTTGGTTAGTCCTTGAATCGTCCCCGATACGCCCACAAACCGAGGGCCGGGTTCGAAATATAGAAGATTTTTTCGCCGTCGGACATCGTGTTCCAGCCGTCCTTGAGTTTGGCCGGATCATAGCGCTGGGTCATTTGCTTCAAATCGGCGTATTTGAAATTGACGCTCTCGATTTCCTGCTGCGTGAGGTGACCGGGGCAATATGTGATGTTGAACCGGCCTTCCGACGAACCATGAATGAAATGCGCCGCCGCGCTAAGATTGTTCTGCAACTCGACGTTGGCCTTGACCGCCGCCAGTGTCGCTGGGGTGCCGGGGTAGCCGTATTTGCGGATGAGCCGGTCGATTTCCTTGTCCTCGCCGAATTCCTTGAGGCCGGGCGCGAGCACGATCAATTCACCACCGTCAGCCATGGCCATGCGCGTGCGGTAGATGCTCTTGTTCCCCAGCCAGGTGCTTTTGAACTCGGAAGGGTCAAGATAAACGACCACTTTCTTGAGCGGCGCGTCGAGCATCTCGAAATTAACCTTGAGGGAGAGCGCCGCGCCCTTGTCAAAGCCGGAAATGTCATCGCTGATGTAAAGGCCGCGCACGCACAGCTTGCCGTCTTCGGCGCGTCCCACCACCGTGTGCACATATACGATGGGCAAATGCTTGGTGAAATGTTCGGAGGCGTAGTTGAGGAGCTGCCGGACGGGGGTGTTTGCCCGGCCCATCATCCGCTCCATACCGTAGGCGGCCCCGACGAAATGGCTTTTATTGATGCCTTCCTGGCCACCGGTGCCCACGAAGATATTTTTGTTGTAATTGGCCATTCCGACGACTTCGTGAGGGACCACCTGTCCGACGGACAGGATCAAATCGTGTTTACCGGTCCAGATGAGATTGGCCAGTTGGGCCGGCCAGGGAAAATCCACCGCCCCGCCGGACACCTGCTTTACGAACTCGCCCGGCACCTCGCCCACGGTGGTGATGCCGGTGCGCCAGTTGTGGATGCGAAACAGGCTTTCCGGCACGCCGGCGAACATCTCGGCGATTTGCGCCGAGGTCATGGGGGTATGGGTGCCCAACGCGGGCAAAACGTCCGTCAACCGGTCGCCGTAGTAATCATAGATGAGCTTCGTCACCGGCCCGGCATGCGAATGAAACCGGGTGAAATCGGGAGGAATGACCAGTACCCGCTTGCGCGGCCCCAAACGGTCGAGGGCATGGGAAAGGCCCTTCCGCAAATCATCCAATGACAGTTTGTCGGCTAAGGAACCACGTTCGTAATACAACATAAATTCGATTTATTCTACACCATGAGTGTCAGATCTGGCAATGTCCGGAAACACTCGCTCCCAACTTGGGTAATCCACGTCTGAAAACCCATGAAATCTCTCCAAAGGCCCGTGAATTGTAAAGAAATTTTCCCCCTCCTTTTGTCCAGTTGCCGGTTTTTTGCAGAAAAACGAAACTCTTTTGCAAGATTTTTACAAAAAGCACCTTGCGCCCTATCCGCGTTCTGGAATTCTGTCCGGGTAAATTTAACCGCCAACCATTGTACCATTAAAACAACACCATGAGCAAAGGTCTGAACATCCCCCAAAAAGGTGCGCTGGACTTCCTGTCCCTCGGCGCACTCGTCAACCGTCTTGACCCCGGCATCGTCCCCTTCCGCAAAGCGACTCAATGCGCCATCCACGTCAGCGGCGGCGAATTCAATTGCGCCGCCAACCTGTCGGATTGCTTCCGCATGAATACCGGGATCGCCACGGCACTCGTGGAATATCCGATCGGCGACCTGATCGCCGAGCGCGTCCGGGCCATGGGCGTGAAACCGTTCTACAAAAAATTCAAGCATGACGGCGTGCGCGGGCCGAATCATGCAACCGTTTACAGCGACCAGGGCCATGGCGTGCGCGCCCCGGTGGTGTTTTACAACCGCTGCAATGAGGCGGGTTCCATGCTCAAAACCGGCGACTTCAACTGGAAGGAAATTTTTGGCTCGGGGGTGCGCTGGTTCCATAGCGGCGGCATCTTCGCCTCATTGTCCGAAACCACCGGCCCCTTGATCATTGAGGCCATGAAGGCCGCCAAGGCCGCGGGCGCGGTGACATCGTTCGACCTGAACTTCCGCCAGAAACTCTGGGACATCTGGGGCGGCGATAAAAAGGCGTTGGCGGTGATGAAAGGCATTGTCGAGCACGTGGACGTGCTGGTCGGCAATGAAGAAGACCTGCAAAAAGGCCTCGGCCTGAAGGGGCCGGATGTGACCGCCAAATCCAAACTCGACCCGAGCGTGTTCTTTGGAATGATTGATTCCGTGGTGAAGAACTTCCCGAGCGTCAAAGTGGTCGCCACCACGCTGCGCGAAGTTCATTCGACCAACCGCCACAGTTGGGGCGCCGTGGCCTGGATTGACGGCAAGACCTACACCTCCCCCACCTGTGAACTCGATGTTTTCGACCGCGTCGGCGGCGGCGATGGTTTTGCATCGGGTTTGTTTTATGGCATGCTCACCGGCGAAAAGCCGCAGGAATCCGTCAATCTCGGCTGGGCCCACGGCGCGTTGCTGACCACCTATCCCGGCGACACAACGATGGCGACAGTGGAACAGGTCAAATCCTTTGCCAAAGGCGGCTCAGCCCGCATCCAGCGTTGAAGCGGTCTCCAGCGAACAGGCACGGCTGAAACCCGTGCCTGTTCGTTTGGCTTTTATATTGCACAGCGTGAATGAGTTGTGATAATTTTGCCGTTCCGTTTTTTTGAAATGAAAATCTCTGTCCCCAAAGAAACTCACCCGGGCGAGACCCGGACGGCGCTGACACCGGATGGTGCCGCCAAACTCGTCAAACTCGGCGCGCAAGTCGAAGTGGAAGCCGGTCTCGGCCTCGCAGCGGGCTTTGCCGACGATGCCTACACCAAAGCCGGCGCTACTGTCACCACCGACCGTCAGGCGCTGGTCGGCTCCGGCGACATGGTGCTGCGCCTGCGCAAGCCGCCGGTGGATGAGATTGCGTGGCTCAAGCCCAATTCCGTTCATGCCAGTTTCCTCGACCCGTTCAACGAAAAGGAATTGATCCAGAAATTTGCCGAGCGTGGCATCAGTTCCATCAGCATGGAACTGGTTCCCCGCACAACCCGCGCGCAAAAAATGGACGTGTTGTCATCGCAGGCGAACCTCGGCGGTTACGAAGCGGTCATTCTGGCCGCGCGTTATGCCAACAAAATATTCCCGATGATGACCACGGCTGCGGGCACGATTTTGCCGGCCAAGGTGTTCATCATCGGCGTGGGCGTCGCCGGTCTGCAGGCGATCGCCACCGCCAAGCGTCTCGGCGCAAAGGTGACCGCCTACGACACGCGACCGGTGGTGGAGGAACAGGTGAAATCGCTCGGGGCGCAATTTTTCAAAATTGACCTGGGCGAAACCGGCCAGACGAAGGATGGCTATGCCAAGGCGCTCACGGAAGAACAGGTCCAGAAGCAGCGGGACGCCATGAAGAAAACTTGTGGAGATTCCGATGTCGTCATCACCGCTGCGCAGGTGTTTGGCCGCCGAGCGCCCATCCTGGTCACCGCCGACATGCTCAACGCGATGAAGCCGGGCAGCGTGGTCGTGGATCTGGCGGTGGAAACCGGCGGCAACGTCGAAGGGGTGGCCTACGACCAGGTGATTGACCGCAACGGCGTGAAGATTGTCGGCATCGCCAACCTGCCGGCGCGCGTTCCCTTGCATGCGAGCCAGGTTTACGCGGCGAACCTGGTGAGCCTGGTTGAGGAATTTTGGGACAAGCCGGGTAAAAATTTCGTCCTCAAGCTCGACGACGAAATCATCAAGGGCTGCCTGGTCACGCACGGCGGCAAGATCGTCAACGAGAAACTGGCCGGGAAATGATGCCGGGCGGCATGCAATAACAGATTAAATCTTATGGATACCAACGTCCTGTTTATTTTCATCCTCGCAGTTTTCGTGGGGTTTGAAGTCATCTCAAAAGTGCCCTCGATGCTGCACACGCCGCTGATGTCGGGCACGAACGCCATTCACGGCATCATCTTGTTCGGCGGCATCCTGGTGCTGGCCGACGCCTCCACCCACCTGGCCCAGGCGCTCGGCTTTGTCGCGGTGATCTTCGGGTCGGCCAACGTGTTCGGCGGCTTCATGGTCACGGACCGCATGCTGCAAATGTTCAAGAAAAAGAAATAGCCATGAGTTCCACCATCGCCCTTACCATCATCGGAGTCGCGGTTCTATTCATCATCGGAATCAAGCTGTTGAGTTCGCCGAAAACCGCACGGCGCGGCAATCTCGTGGCGGCGGCGGGCATGCTCGTCGCGCTGCTCGTGCTGCACAAACCCGGCGGCGATTATGTCTGGTCGCAAGGCTGGCCCTTCAATTATACGCTCATCGCCATCGGGACGGTCATCGGCCTCATCATCGGCGCGATCGGCGCGTATTCGGTTAAAATGACCGCCATGCCGCAGATGGTCGCACTGTTCAACGGGCTCGGCGGCGGCGCTGCGGCGTTGGTCGCCAGCCTGGAATTTTATCGCGGGGCGCACAGCTTCGAAGGCATCACGGCGTTCATCGCGGTTGCCATGTTGTTCGCCACACTCATCGGGTCGCTGTCATTTTCCGGCAGCATCATTGCCTACCTTAAATTGGAGGGAAAATTTGAAAAGCCGATGACCTTCCCCGGCCAGAATGTTTTGAACGGCCTCATCCTGCTCGTCATCCTTGGCCTGTGCGGTTGGCTTACCGTCAATGACGGCGTCGACAACGCCACCACCGCGTTCATCGTGATGTTCGCGCTCGCCCTGTTCTTCGGGATCGCGATGGTCATGCCCATCGGCGGCGCGGACATGCCGGTCGTCATTTCGTTGCTGAATTCCTTCACCGGCCTGGCCGTGGCGGCAGACGGTTTCGCCATCAACAATCTGGCCATGATTGTTGCGGGAACGCTGGTCGGCTCATCCGGCACGCTCTTGACGCTGCTCATGTGCAAGGCCATGAATCGGCCCGTCACGAACGTCCTTTTTGGCGCCTTCGGCTCGGGCGGCGGCGGCGGCAAGGCCGGCACGGGCGACCTCGCCGGGAAATCCGTCAAACCGATTCAGGCCGATGAAGCCGCGTTGCTGCTGGCCTATGCGCAACGAGTGGTGGTGGTTCCCGGTTACGGCATGGCCGTGGCCCAGGCGCAACATCAGGTCCGGGAGCTCTCCGATGAACTCGGCAAGCGCGGCGTCGAAGTGCAGTTCGCCATTCATCCGGTCGCCGGCCGCATGCCCGGCCATATGAACGTGCTGCTGGCCGAGGCCAACGTGCCCTACGACCAGCTTTGCGAAATGGAAGCCATCAACCCCACGATGGACCGCGTGGATGTGTGCCTGGTTATCGGCGCCAACGACGTCGTCAATCCCGCCGCACGCGAGGAGAAGACCAGCCCGATTTACGGCATGCCCATCATTGAAGCCGACCGCTGCAAGAGCGTCATCGTGATGAAACGTTCCATGGCCGCGGGTTTTGCCGGCATTGAGAACCACCTGTTCTACAAGGACAACACGCGAATGCTCTTCGGCGACGCGAAGGCCTCGTTGCAAACCCTCATCACGCAGCTGAAGGCGAGCTGAGCGCGGCCGGAACCGGCGACCAGGAAGGCCGCCATTGTTTGAGCTCACTGCACCCCCCCGGAATTGGTCCGCTTCTTCCGGCGATTCAAGGACCCGGAAACCGCAGGCGATAAAAGCCGTTGGTCCCCGTCAGGTCGAGCGGTAATTGATACTGATTGCCGATCTGGACGGGAGCATCCGGCACCACCACCCACCGGGAGGGTGAGAGACTGTCCGAAGTCTCCAGTGTAAATCCAGAGTATGCGACCGGCCACGTGAACAGGGCCTGGTTGTTGGCATAGGTTACCCGAAGGTTAGGCAGATTGAGCACATTAATCAGGTTGGCCTGACCGAAGTGCCCAAACCCATCATCGGCCCGCAATACCGCATTTGTCGCCGTCCGTGAAATCGTCACGAGGCCGGTCCAGGCCCCTTGCACAAAATTGCCCGAGATCGGTGGGGTGAGTCCCAGGTTGGTGGCAGTCAAAAGCTCGGTGGCAATCAAAGAGGCCGTGCCGTTGAAGTTGGTGAACAATCCATTGGTCTTGTCCTGCGCCCGGATGATCACCGGGAACGGAGTCTTGAGGAATCTCGGCGACGGTATGGGATTCCACGAAAAGTGATCCAGAGTAACCACCAGCGCCGCATTGGAACTGAGGAGCGAGCCGTAACCATTGGTCACCAGCACCGTATAATTGCCCGCCTGGCTGACCTGAACGTTGGTCAGAATGAGGGTAGCGTTGGTCGCATCAACGATATTGGTTGCGTTAAAATTCCATTGGTAGCTTAACGGCCGGTTACCGCCGGCAGCCACCACGAACGTGGTCGTGCTGCCCACGGCCACTACTCGATTGGTCGGTTGAGAGCTAATCACCAGCGGCAACACGCATTTGCCTCCGGCACCCGCCGTGTAAATCGTCTGGACCTCACTCAGCGACAGCGCCCGGTTGTAATAACTCACCTCATCAATCAGACCGTTGAAGAATTGGCCAACCCCCTGGCAACTGCCAGAGGCAGGATTATAAACACCGCCAATGAAAAAGTCGCAACCCGAAACTGCCGGAACGGTCCCCGGTACACTTTGGTTGTTCAGCACTCCATTGACATAAAGCCGCAATGTCGTTCCGTCCCAGGTCCCCGCCACATGGCTGAACTGGCTGATGGGTATTTCATTGGTGCTCACCAAAGCCGGGAATCCACCGCCGCCATTCTTGAACTCGAAAACCACCCTGACCCCGGTCGTTCCCGGCCGGACAAGCAACTGGCTGCCTTGGGCTTCACCGAAAATCCATGATTGGTTAGCCCCATTGTTCACCGGCCCCAGGGGGTTGACCCAGGCTTCCATCGAATAATTCGAACTGGTCAGGCTTGAAGCATATGGAATCTGGATACAGGGATTGGCTCCTGCATCGGGCCCGCCGCTGAACCGGAACGTCTGACCGACCTCGCCATTGGTGAAAACGGACCCGTTGAGCAATATGCCATCATGGCCTCCGGCAACGTCATTGGCGTTGTTCTCCGCTGGCCACCAACCGATCAATCCCGAAGGAGCCGGCGTACAGCCTGATGGAGAATTCACTGTCAGCATCGCATTCGAACTCAACGCCGAGCCGAAGCTATTGGTCACCAGTACCGCATAATTGCCCGCCTGGCTGAGCTGCACGTTGGTCAGCGTCAGCATCGTGTTCGTCGCCCCCACTATATTCGTCCCGTTGAAGTTCCATTGATAACTTAATGGCGCTGTCCCACTCGCGGTCACCGCAAACATGGCGGCGCTGCCCGCCATCACCGTCTGATTCATCGGCTGGGATGTAATCGTGGCAGGCGAGCCCGAAAAACACTTGCCCCCGCTGCCCGCAGCGTAGATGGATTGGATTTCAGCCGGGGTCAAAACGCGCTTATAGAGGCTTAATTCGTCCAGCATCCCTTGAAAACGGGCGCCGGCCAATGTACCGGCCGGCCTCAATCCCAGGTATAGATTATAGCTGGTCTGCGGCGTGAAAACCCCCAGATTTGCCGTCGCCACCACCACACCATTTCGATACAGGACCGCGACACCTGTGGTCTTGTCATAGGTCAGCGCCACATGCTGGAAGCTGTTCGCAGTTACAACTCCGTTCGATGAAGAAATGGAATGAGCCACCAAGGCCGTATCCTCAAGATTGGCGAAGAGCGAACCGGGCCCGCCACCGGAAATCCACAAGTGCACACCGGTGACCGCATCGGGATTGCCAGCGGGAATTCCCGTGTTCCATTCAAACACCGGTTGCAGATTCAAGTTGGCAGGATTAATCCACCCTTCCATGGTGAAACCATTGCCTTGGCCTACATCAAGGCTGAGACTGGCCGGAATCCTGACGCTTGAACTGGCACCATCGAAAACAAAGGCGTTCCCGACTTCGCCATTGGCATAGGTAACGTTTAAGGGAACACCATTGTTCGTGCCGGTGTTGTCATTGGCATTATCCTCCGCCGGCCACCAACCAACCAAACCCGGGGGCACCGGCACGCAAGCCCCGGCTGGCACCACCGTTAACACCGCATTCGAACTCAATATCGAGCCGTAGGCATTGGTCACCAGCACCGCATAATTGCCCGCCTGACTGAGCTGCACGTTGGTAAGCGTCAGCATCGTGTTCGTCGCCCCCACCATGTTAGTCCCGTTGAAACTCCATTGATAACTCAATGGCAATGTTCCACTGGCGGTCACACTAAAGGTTGTACTGCCTCCCACGGTCACCGCCTGGTTGGTTGGGTGCCCAGTGATTACCGGCGGCGTGCCGAAGGGGATTGCGTTCTGATATACCGACGCCGTGGCGCTATAATCATTTGCAAAAGCGATGTCCGGCCTCCCATCCCCGTCCAAATCCCCAATCACCACCCCGTTTGGATTCGATCCCGTTGAGAACACCACCTCCGGTGCCAGCGAGTTGATCGTAAAATTCCCCGGCGTGCTTGTGTTCTTGAACAATAAAAGTTGGTCGGGCAGTTGCGTCACCGCCAGCAGGTCCGGCTTCCCATCTCCATCCAAATCACCCAGCGCCACCGCATTGCCCCAGCCACCCAGGCCAAAATCCACCCGCGCAGCGAACGAGTTGGTCGTCAGACTCCCCGGGACACTCACGTTCCGATATACCGACGCAGCCTGCCCGCCGTTAAAAGATGACACCACCAGATCCAGTTTCCCGTCCCCGTCCAAATCCCCAATTGCCACACTAAAACTTGTCGCCAGCCCCGCCAGATCCACCTCGGATGCAAAGGCGAGGTTCCCCAGGAGGCTCACATTGCGCAGCACCGACACCGACTGGCTGGTACCCCCATTGATATTGACCGTCACCAAATCCGCGCGGCCATCCCCATCCACATCGCCGATCGCCACATTCTGCGGACCCGCCCCGGTCGCAAAGCTCACCGCCGGCGCGAACGAATTCGTCGTGAGCACACCCGCCGTACCGATGTTCCGCAATACGGAAATATTGTTGCCTCCGTAATTGCACGTCACGATCTCCGCCTTCCCATCCCCGTCCAGGTCCTGCACCGCCAGACCGCGCGGCCCGCTGCCCACCGCAAAATTCACCCGGCCGGCAAACGAGCTGGTGGTCAGGCTCCCCACTACGCTCACGTTCCGCAATACCATCACCTGATTGGCCCCGTTGTCCACTGCCACCAAATCCAGCTTCCCATCCCCATCCACGTCCGCCACCGCAAACGTGCCATCCACCCCGCTGCCAACCAGCAAATCCACTCGCGCTCCAAATGACCCTACATTCAGCGTCCCGTTGGTGCTGATGTTCCGGTAAAGGGATATGGCATGACTCGCGCCACTGGCCGCGGCCAGATCCGGTTTGCCGTCCCCGTCCAGGTCCGCTATTACTATCTGGCCTGACCCGGCGAGCTCAGCCAAATCTATACGCCCGGTCAGCGAACTCGTATTGATCTGCCCATTCCCTGCATACGTCGGCAGGAACGATTGCCCGGACCATGCCGTCAGCCCATTCACCGTCTCCGTGATTGGCGCGTAAGTAGCGCTCATCGGCGCGGTCAACACCAGGTTCGTCTCACTCGCCGCATTCACCACCGCACGTACCGCCCCAAAATAAACGATGTTGTTTGCTGCTACGGGACTGAAGTTGGTCCCGTAGATTGTCACGCTGATGCCAACGGCACCGGAGATTGGACTGAATCCAGTGATGACCGGCACCGGTGGCGGCAAGTTCACCGTCAGCACGGCATTGGAACTGAGGGCCGAGCCGAATAGGTTGGTCACCAGCACCGCATAACTGCCCGCTTGATCGAAAGGTACGTTGGTCAGTGTCAACGTCGGACTCGTTGCTCCGGCAATATTCGTCCCGTTGAAAGCCCACTGGAAGTTCAGGGGCGGCGTGCCATCGGCCGCGACGGCGAACATCGCCGTGCCACCCACAAAGATCGTCTGATTGGTGGGCTGCACCAGAATGACCGGCGCCAGGTTGGACGGCACGACGTCGAACGGATTGCTCAGCCCGGTGTGACCATTGCCATCGTCCGCCACCAATACCGCATTGGTCGCCCGGCCCAACACGGCAATGCTCCCGTTCCAGATTCCGTTGGTGAAATTATCGGAAACCACGGGAACAATACTGTTCGAAGGGCTGTAGAGCGATACGACGCCCGTAAAACTGGTGACGGGATTATTCAATGCATCCCAAGCGCTGATGGTAACCTGAAATGGCGAATTGGTGTACTGGGGTGAAACAACCACACCCCACGTGAAATGATCGACCTGGCCCGGGAACCCGTCGTCATTGATAATTGTCCCCACACCCTGGCTGCGAGCCAACGTACCGTTGGCCGGGCTGCTCAGATTCACGAAGAAGGTTTCATCGGTTTCGATGACAGTATCGCCCACGACTTTGACAGCAATGATTCCATTTGTGATTCCGGGCGGGAAGGTCAGGAGGTTGTTCGTGCTGATATAATCGCTGCCCGCAGCGGCACTGCCACTGGCCGTAGCATAATTCACAGTGATGGTTTGCGCACTGGGCGCAGCCAGCGTTACCGCGAAGACCAGGTTGGTGGTCCCAACATTTCCTTCTACCACCGCTGCATCCGCGATGGAAATGGCCGGGGTGGTAACCACGGTCGTAGCTGTGGCTGCATTGTTTCCCACGTACAGGTCAACTTCCGCACGCGAAACCATCGCCAGATTGGTCAGGGTTGTTCCAGCCACCGTGGGAACCACCACAATGGCAATAGTTGCATTCGTTCCACCGGGCACGACTCCCAGATTGCAGGTCACGACGCCACCAAGTTGCGTACACGTTCCTTGCGAAGATATCGCCGAAACAAAGGCGGCACTGGGCGGCAGCAGGTTGGTCACCATCACTCCCGTTGCCGCAGTCGGACCGGTGTTGACGACCGTGAGCGTGTAAGTCAGGCTGGCGCCGGCGGAGACCGGATCGGGCGAATCCAGGAGGCTGATGGAAATATCGTTCGTGACGGTCACGTTGAATGGGTTGCTGGAGCCGGTATGGCCGTTCCCGTCGTCCGCCACCAGGGTCACATTTGTCGCCAGCTGCAGGACGGTGAGGTTGCCATTCCAGGCGCCATTCACAAAGTTGCCGGAATTCGTCGGCGAGATGGGAATACCCGAGCCAGAACCGCCTCCGCCTGAACCGCCGGAGGCTATTGTGTCCAGGGAGAAAACACCAAAGGACCTCATGGCCACCCCGCCAGGAAGACCAGTGATCCCGCTCCCACTCAACGAATTTAAAAGTGTTGTGCCATCCGAATCATAGAGGTTGCAGGTCACAGACGAGGTTGAAAGGAACTGGATTGTCACCAAATACCACTTGTTGGCCTGCCAAGTCTGACTGGCGCTTGCCGCAGTTGTGAAACTGTACCCTGAATTTTGCTGAATCAGGAATTGGCTCGTGTTGGGCGCTATCACGGCGGACCAACATCCGCTGGCCGATGCACCAAACCCCAAATAGGCCCGTCCAACTAAACTGGTCGGACGCACCCAGCAGGACAAGCGAGTGCCGGTGTTGCCAAGGCTGACGTCCGTTCGATACATCCATTCGGGATCCTGCAAACCGTAACTACCGTCGTGCGCATAGGATGCGGAGACGGTGCCCAAGGTGATGCCAGCGACCCTCACCCACGGTGCGTGCGGCCAGATTCCGGATTCGAAATCCTCGACAGAACCTACCGCCCCAGGCAGTCCTGTCTGTAATGAAACTGTGCCATTGAAATTGCTTACCGTTGTGTTGAAGGCGTCCT
>Ga0265320_10000359_pt1 | contig 37134 bp, 32 predicted proteins | sample 4827metaG_FD_202087 | JGI IMG/M metagenome (GOLD analysis project Ga0265320, IMG submission 202087) | Rhizosphere microbial communities from Carex aquatilis grown in University of Washington, Seatle, WA, United States - 4-8-27 metaG | ecosystem: Host-associated > Plants > Roots > Rhizosphere >... | reverse complement strand
CGGCGGACAACACCCCCTTCCCCGCTCTGAGACAATCCAGATCGGCTGCGCGCCGCAGCCGGACTGGCTGGGGAGAAGGCCTTTGATTTCCCGCCGGCCCGGGGTTCCAGTGCCCTTCGATGAAAACCCCCTCTCGTCGCCGCGGATTTCGTTCCTTTGCCCCAGTCCTTGCGGCCGGCGCCCTAGCAGCGCTCGCCCTCGTGCCGGCCTCAGCCTCCGATTCCGGGTCCAAAAACGCTCCTCCCCTCGTCCTCACCGTCGACGCCGGCCACGCGACCGGCTCCGTGAGCCCGACTCTCTATGGCCTGATGACCGAGGAGATAAACTATTCCTACGATGGGGGTCTCTACGCGGAGCTCGTGCGCAACCGGGCCTTCCTCGACAATCCCCAGGCGCCGGCGCACTGGACCCTCCTGCAGGACGGCGGCGCCCGGGGAGCGATGGCCCTGGACGCGGCGCAGCCGCTGAACCCGGCTATTCCCGTCAGCCTCAGGCTGGATGCGACCCAGGTCGGGGCGGGCCAGCGCGTAGGCATCGCAAACGAGGGTTTTTGGGGGATTCCGGTCAGGCGGAACACCCGTTATCAGGCCTCATTCTACGCGAAAGCGGCGGCCGGATTTTCCGGCCCGCTGACCGTGAGCCTGGAGAGTTCCGATGGAGCCGCCATCCTGGCACGCGCCGAAGTCTCGGGTATTGGCGGCGACTGGCGGCGGTACACGGCGGAGCTGACAACGGGCGCGGCCGCACCCTCCGCCGCCAATCGCCTTGTCCTGTCCTCGGCAGGCCCGTGCACGGTGTGGCTGAGCCTCGTTTCCCTCTTTCCGCCGACCTTCAACGACCGCCCCAACGGAAACCGGATCGATATTATGAATCTCCTCGCGGGAATGAACCCGGCCTTCCTGCGCTTTCCCGGGGGAAACTATCTCGAAGGCAGGACCTTCGCCACCCGCTTTGACTGGAAGAAGACGGTCGGCGACCTGTCCCGGCGGCCAGGGCACATGGACGACGCATGGAAATACCGGTCCACCGACGGGATGGGACTCCTCGAATTCCTCGAATGGTGCGAGGACCTGCACATGCAGCCGGTGCTCGCCGTGTTCGCGGGCTACGTGCTCGACCGCCAGATTTCGCCCACGCCGGCCGGGCCCGCGCTCGCGCCCTACGTTCAGGACGCCCTCGACGAGATCGAATACCTCACCGGCGGACCGGAGACCCGCTGGGGCGCGGAGCGGGCGCTGGACGGCCATCCGGAGCCCTTTCCCCTGACCTACGTCGAGGTCGGCAACGAGGACAACTTCGACAAGAAGACGGGCAGCTACGACGCGCGCTTCGCCCAGTTCTTCGATGCGATCAAGGCGCGCCATCCGAAGCTCCAGGTGATCGCGACGACGCCCGTGACCACCCGGACGCCCGATGTCGTCGACGACCATTACTATCGCTCGGCGATGCAGTTTTACTCGGATGTCGGGCACTATGACAAGGCGAGCCGCTCCGGACCGAAGATATTCGTTGGCGAGTGGGCGACCCGCGAGGGATCGCCCACTCCAAACATGAACGCGGCGCTCGGCGATGCGGCCTGGATGACGGGAATGGAGCGCAATTCCGATCTCATCGTCATGGCCAGCTACGCCCCGCTCTTCGTCAATGTGAACCCGGGCGCGATGCAGTGGAAGACGGACCTGATCGGCTATGATGCGATGACGAGCTACGGCTCCCCCTCCTACTATGCCCAGCGGATGTTCAGCCTGCATCACGGCGACCAGGTCCTGGCGACCGATTCCCAGGGCATCGGAACCCAGATGTGGCAGCCCCCTGCCCCCCGCGGGGGCGGCCCCCCGCCCCCGCCGCGTCCCGTGCCGACCCTCTTCTTCGACGCCACCCGCCGGGGTTCGGACGGAACCGTCTTTCTCAAGGTCGTGAACACGATAGGCGTTGCGCAGTCCGCGCGCGTGATGATCTCGGGCGCCTCCTCCGTCGAGCCGGCGGCCCGCACGCTCGTCCTGTCCGCCGCCGCCCCGACGGATACGAACTCGATCGCGGAGCCTGAGAAAATCGTGCCGGTGGCCGGCGAAGCCGCCGGGCTCGGCCCGGACTTCACCTACCGCTTTCCGCCCTACTCGATCACGATCCTTGAATTGCAGACCCGTTAGCCGGCTTTCCGTTTGCCGGCGGGAAAGGCCTGCGGACGAGGTCTGCGTGCGCGACTTCGTTGGCAAGGCTCACGAGCTCGTCGATCACGATGGTCGGGTCCTCCTCGTAGCGCAATTGGAGCGAGCTTTCCAGCACCCGCCCGTAGGCGGCGGGATCGGCGAGCCAGGAATCGATGATGGCGGAAAAATCCGCGGCATCCTCGATCTTGAGGGATGCCCCGCCGTTCCTGAAAAACTTCCAGGTCAGTTCCTCCTGGGGCATGATGCCGCCAAAGGCGTTGAAGATGATGGGGCACCGGAAATGCAGGGCCTTGGCGCACGTGGTCGTGCCGCCTCGCGTGACGATGACGTCGCTAGCCTGCATCAATTGGTGCACGGTGTCCGAGTATCCCTCCAGGTAGCAGTTGAATTCGGGGTGGTTCGCACGCCAGTGCACGAGTTCGTTGTAGGTCTCCTTGTTCCGGCCGCAGATGACGATGGCCTGGCACGTGTCGGCGTGCCTGACCAGGGTCGGAAGGAGCTCCGCGTGGTTGTTCGCACCGTTGCTGCCGGTCGCGAGGAAGACGGTGAAGAGGTCCGGGCGCAGGCCGAGCCGCTTCTCCCGGAAGGCGCCGCGGTCCTTGGCGTATACGACCTCCAGGTGCGCGCGCGGCAGCATCAGGTACCCACGAACGAGGGCCTTTTCAGGGGGTATGCCTTTCTTGACCGCATAGTCGCGCGCCGTGGGCGTGCGCGAGATGTAGAGGTCGACGGTGGGCTCGATCCAGTTGCGGGAATATCCCCAGCCTCCCGAAAACTCACCGCAGTAGGTGGCGCAGCGCACCTGGTCCTCGCCCAGAGTCTTGCGGGCGAGCTGGAAATAGCCGCGGTTCAGGCAGTCGTGCACGCTGAAGATGAGGTGCGGGCGGTAGTCGTTCAGGACCTTGAGGTAATAGCCCTTGCCGAAGGTCACGGAGCGGCTGTTCAGGAGGCTCAGCATCTCGACCACCGCGTAGAAGATCTTGTGGACCCAGGGTGCGCCTTTCTGGATCCGGTTGTAGAGGTTGACGCCCGCGCGATTGAAGGAGGACGACTTCTCGAGCATCTGCTCGATCCGCACGTCGACGTCGTGGCGGTACAGCCGGAAGCACCACTCCGCGAATGCCTCCGCCCGGGCGTCATGGCCGCCGCCGGTCGAGGACGTGAGGACGAGGATGCGTACTTTTGACACTCAGGATGGGCTACGGACAGCCAAAGTAGCGGGCCACCGAGGCGCGGACGACCGCCTCGGGGAGAACGCGCGCGAGGAGCGGACCCAGCCGGGCCTGGAAAAACGTCCCCGAGCGGACGATCCCCCTGCGGCCGGCGAGGAGGGCCCGTCGGAGGTCGCCGGCGGCCCGTTCGGGCGGCGGCGCGGACGCGAGAAGGGCGTCGAGCACGCGCCACGCGCGCTCCGGCCTTGAGGCGCCTCCCCCGGAGGGCGGATTCTGCGGTTGCATGGCATGGTTGAAGGCGGTCCGGTAGTCGCCCGGACGAAAGTCCAGTATCCTGACGCCCGTGCCGCGGGATTCAAAGAGCAAACTTTCGCTGAGGGCGGAGAGGCCTGCCTTGGCCACGTTGTAGCCGCTCATGAAGGGCAGGGGAAATTCCACGGCGAGGGACGAGACATTCACGAGGCATCCGCGGCCCCGCGCGCGCATCGCGCGGCAGGCGGCGTGCGCGAGGCGGAGGTTTGTCCCGAGCATGGCGTCCAGCTGCGCCTGCCAGACGCCCCACTCCGCCCCGGCAAACTCGGCAAAAACGCCGTAGCCCGCGTTGTTGACGACGAGATCGAAGGCGCCGCCCGCCTCGGCGGAAGCCTTGAGAAAGGCGGCGGAAGCCGCAGCCGGGGCCGCGAGGTCGAGGGCGAGCGGCGTGAATCCGGCGCGGCCGAGACCGGCCAGGCGCGAGGGGTCGCGCGAGGTGCCCCAGACGCGAACCCCCTCGGCGAGCAGCATCGCGGCAAAGGCCCGGCCAAGGCCCGAACTGGCCCCGGTCACGAACGCCGTTGCGTGAAAATCTGAGACGCGCCGGGGCATGGAGCTAAATCCGCCTGAAGAGGAGCGCGACGTTGGCTCCGCCGAAGCCGCTGCTGTTCTTCAAGACGACGCCGGGCGGCGTCGGCAGGGTCGAGCGTATGATGTTCAGGTTCGAGCACTCGGGGTCGAGCCGGCTGATGTGGGCCGATCCCGGTGTAAAGCCGTCGCGCATCGCGAGGGCGCAAAATCCGCTCTCCATGGCCCCGGCCAGGGACAGGCCATGGCCGGTCAGAGCCTTCGTGCTGCTGACCGCCGGCCGAAGGCCGCCATCCTGGAAGACGGCCCGGAGGGCCCGCGCCTCGGAGACGTCTCCGATGATCGTCGAGGTCGCGTGGGCGTTCACGTAGTCCACCTCGCCGGGGTCGAGGCGGCTCGCCGCGAGGGCCCGAGTCATCGCCGAGCGGGCCCCGGAGCCGTCCGGGTGGGAAATCGCCACGTTGTAGCCGTCCGAGGCCTGGCCCCATCCCAGCACCTCCGCGTACGGTGCGACGCCGCGACGCGCGATCTCGTCCTCGCTCTCGAGGATGAGGACCGTGGAGCCCCCCGTTCCGACGAAGCCGTCGCGGGCCGCGTCAAACGGGCGCGAGGCCAGGTCGGGGTTGGTCTGGAGGGAGAGCGTGCGCATGCCGGCAAACGGGAGAATGGCGTCCACGTTTCCGTCCTCGGCGCCCACGACGAACATCCGGCGCTGGCGTCCGAGCGAGATATCGTCGAAGGCGTAGGCCAGGGCGTGCGCCGAGGAGGCGCAGGCCGAGGAGAACCCGCAGGAGGCGCCCTGGATCCGCAAGCTCGCGACCAGGTTGAAATTGAGTGTCCCGACGATCGAGGCGACGATCCCGAGGGGCGAGCACCGGGCAACGCCCAGCTTCATCATCCGGTCGTGGTGGTAGGCCGTCAGCATCGGCGATCCGCCCGAGGCCGCGTAGAGCCCGGTTCCGGGCTCCGAGATGTCCTCCTCCGCAAGGCGGGCGTCCTCGATCGCCTGGATGATCGCGCATTGCGCGAAAAGGCCGTGGGGGGCGAGGGTCCTCAGCGTCTCCCTCTTGATCGAATAGCGGGCCGGCCATGTCCAGTCCTCCTGATCGATGGAGTCGGTGGTGAACTCCTTGATCGTTCCCACGACCTTGCAGGGGACGCTGTCCTTTTGGAAGGGCGGGTAGGCCTCGAACCCGTGGCGCAGCTCCCGGAGGTTGCGCGAGACCGTCGGGCCGTCATTGCCGATGCTGGTGACAAAGCCCAGTCCGGTGATGAAAACTCTTGGCATGCAGGTCGGCCAAGCATGCGCAACGTGCGCCGCCGGTCAACCCGGCAGGCGGCCTACCCGTTGATGGCGGCGCGAAGCGGGGGCTGGGGGGAAGCGGGCTGTGCTTCCTCGCCGTTCCTCGATGGCTGGGTGACTCCGCTCATCCTGTCGGGCCTCGTCTGGGCCTCGGAGTAACCAAAGGTAAGCGTGATCTCCTCGGCGATGACCGCCCGCTCCTGGCCGACCCGGATCGCTCCCTCAAAGGTCGCGAGCGGCATCTTCATGCGCTTCGGCTTGATCGACAGGGTGAGGATGTCTCCGGGTTTGCAGACACGATGGGCGCGGACGCCTTCGCAGCCGGTGAAGAAAATCGTGTTCGGGCTGATCACCTTGCCTGACTCGGTCGGCGCTCCCTCAAGGAGGAAGAGGACGGCGAGCTGCCCCAGGGCCTCGAGCATGATCGAAGCGGGCATGATCGGATTGTCCTTGAAATGCCCCTGAAGGAAGAATTCCTGGCCGGTGATCTTGTACTTTCCGTTGGCGGCGGTCGAGCTGACCGAGGCCTCGTTGAGGAAGAGAAAGGGCGGCTGGACGGGCATGACGGCCCCGATGCCCTCGATGGGCATGAACTTGGTCGGCTTAGGGAGCGGGAGATCCCGTATCTTGCAGTCAATGAATGTCTTTACGTCGCCGACCATCCGCAGATTGCGCAATTCGTCGTTGTTGATCGTCATCTGCAGGACATCCTCAACGAGGATGACGATCTCCATCATGGTGAGGGAATCGATCCCGAGATCCTCGATCAGGCGCAGATCGTCGTCCGCATCCTTGAGCTTAACCCGAAGGTCGGGTTCGACAAAGCGCTCAATCACGCCGATCACAACGGCCGGCACATGCTCGGGGTTGCCCGTCTTCCGGTACTGGACCGCCGCCTCGAAGGTCGAGGGCGAGCAGCGCTTAAGCGCCTCACGCAATGCTACTTCGTCCTCGGGCGCGAAGGATCTGGCCAGGGCCACGAACGGCTTGTTGCCGCCCGGGTTGGATTGAGCTAGGTCTGGCATGTTCTCTCCTTTTATGGGACTGGGGACCTGAAAGTAAACCCCTTTCTGGCCCAGTCATAGGGCCCGAATGGAGCCTAAACCATTCCACAGTAAAGCACGGAACGAATATGTTCCCCGCCGGTCCATGGCGGAGTCGGGGATCAGGGCGAACTTGCCAGGGAGCGGTTACCTTGCCAGCATCCCGGCCGTCATCTTCACCGCCGGCGAATGAGCGTATCGACACCTCCCCTGAACGCAAAGTCCGTTTATCTCATCACGCATGAGTTCTACCCGGTGCGCGGTGGAATCGCGACCTTCACCGAGGAGATGGCCAAGGCGAGTGCGAGCCTGGGTTATGATGTGGAGGTGTGGGCCCAGTCCTCGGCGACCGCCCGGGAGAAGAAATGGCCCTTCCGGCTCCGGCGGCTTCCCCTCAAGGGATCCCACGACCTGCTCTGCCAGCTGAGGCTCGCGGCAAAGGTCGTGATGGCGCGCCGGCAGCTGCGCCACGCGACCGTCTATCTTCCCGAGCCGGGGCCCATGCTGACCATGATGCTCCTGCAGTTCTTTCATGCCTTCAGGCCCCGGCGCCTGGTCCTGACGTTCCACGGATCGGAGATCCTGAAATTTGCGCGAAGCCCGTTCCGGGGCTGGCTCGCCCGCCGGCTGATCCGCCGGGCGACCCGCATAAGCACGCTCAGCCGCTACACCCAGCGGCTCCTGCTCGAGCATTTTCCCGAGGCCGAGGACAAGATCTTCCTGACCCCTGGCGCCCTGCGCTCGGAGTTTGTGGTCGTCCCGAACCGTCCGGCCGGCCCAAAGGACAAGATCGTCATCCTCACGGTCGGCCGCCTTCACCCGCGCAAGGGGCAGCTGCGGACCCTGCAGGCTCTCCAGATCCTCCCGGCCGAGGTCCGCTCCCGCCTGGAGTACTGGATTGTCGGCGGCCAGAGCAAGGGCAGCTACGAGTCCGTGCTGAGGAGTGAAGCCGCCCTCCGCCCGGATCTAACGGTTCGCTTTTTCAGCAATATACCGGACGAGGAGCTCTCCGAGATCTACGACCGCGCTGACATATTCGCGATGACGAGCGTCAACCACGGCGTGAGCATCGAGGGCTTCGGGCTGGTGTACCTGGAAGCCGCTGCGCACGGACTTCCGGTGATAGCCCACGACATCGGCGGCGTGTCGGAGGCCGTCCTCGACGGACTGACCGGCCTCCTCGTTCCGCCGGACCGCCCCGCGCAGCTCGCGGCCGCCTTCGAAAAGCTGATTCACGACGAGCCGCTCAGGAAAAAGCTCGGCTCCGCGGGCCGCGAATGGGCCACGCGCAATTGCTGGAAGCAGTCGGCCGACGCGCTGTTCCGGATCGAGGCGTGACGAAGAACGGCATTGAGCCCGGGGGTTTGGCCGCCAGCTTTCCAGGATGATCCGAAGCACGAGCACCGTCACGGTCCGCTACGCCGAGACTGACATGATGGGCGTCGTCTACCATGCGAACTACATGCCCTGGTTCGAAATCGGGCGGACGACGCTGCTCAAGGAGATCGGCGTCTCCTACCGCGACCTCGAGGCGGCCGGCTACCGCCTTCCGGTCCTCGAGCTTGCGGCCAAGTACCTTCGGCCGGCCCGCTACGACGATTTTCTCGAGATCACGACCGTCCTCACGGAAAAGCCCCTCGTCCGGATCCGGCTTGAATACGAGGTGAGGCGGGGCGAGGAGCTGCTTGCGACCGGGAGCACGGTGCACGCGTTTGTGGACAAGGAAGGCGGTATCGTTCGGCCCCCGGCCTGGGTGCTGACGCGCTTTGCCGAAAAGATGGCGCCGGGACCGGCCTAGCCACTCGTCCGCCGGCGGAGGAATTCGGCGGCCTCGCGCTGCCATATCCGCACGACGTGGGCCACGACGTCGCGCGTCGGGCGCGCATCCGTCAGGACGAGGGTGCCCGCGCTGCGGTAGATCGGCTCCCGCTCCGCCAGAAGGGCGCGGACCCTTTCCGCCGGATCGGGGACGTTGAGCAGGGGCCGGTCGCCCTGCCTGCCGGTCCGCTCGAGAATCGTCTCCACCGAGGCATGGAGGCACACTGTGACGCCGCGCTCCGCAAGCAGCGCCGCCATCCCGGGCTGGACGACCAGGCCGCCGCCGCAGGCGACGACAGTCCGCTCCCCCGGATGGCCTCCTTCGATGAATTCACGCTCCATCCCCCGGAAGGCCGCCTCTCCATCGCGGGCGAAGATATCCGGGATCGAACGGCCCTGCTTGCGCTCGATCTCGTGGTCGCTGTCCATGAACGCGAAACCGAGGCGGTGGGCCGCAGCGCGGCCCACCGTGGTCTTTCCGGTGCCCATGAAGCCGACGAGGTAGAGATTGACGTCCGCAGCGTTCATCGCGGACGCCCATGCAACGGCGCCGAGCGCGCGTTGCCAAACTCTTTTGCCTCGAAAGCCTCCCGGGATCCCCGGGCTACTTGCCCATCGGCGCTCCGGATCCGGCGCCGCCCGAGCCCGCCGGGGTCGGCTGGAAGTCGATCAGCTCGATGTCGAAGATGAGCGCGGATGCGGGCGGGATGCCCGAGCGGCCGTCGTCCCCGTAGGCCAGGTTTGCCGGCACGTAGAGCTTGATCTTGCCGCCCTTGGCGACCTTCTGGATGCCCTCTTTCCAGCCATCGATCACGGAATCGAGGGCGAAGGAGGCGGGGGCCGCCGTCCCGCCCGGCTGGCGCGGCTGGAGCGAGGTGTCGAAGACCGTCCCGTTCACCAACCGGCCCGTGTAATTGACCGTCACGGTGTCCGTGAGCTTTGGCATCGGGCCGCTGCCTGCCAGAACGATCTCGTAGCGGAGCCCGCTCGGCAGTTCGACGACATTCTTGTTCTCCTTGAGCTTATCGAAGAAGGCGGCCGACTCCGTGACGCTCTGGGCCTTCAGCTTGGCAATGTACGCGCCCTGCTTGCGCTGGATGAATGAGTCCATCTGGGGCCCGACCTGCTGGAGGTCGTAGGGCGATTCCCGGCCGCTGACCGCGGAGCCGATTCCCTTGACCAGGGCCTCCGACTCGGCCGGCGAAAACTGGAGGTCGGCGATGCCCGTGCGCTTCGCCATGAACCAGCCGAATTCCTCGGCGAGCTGGGCGTCGGTGAACGCCGCGGCGGGGGCGGCCGCGGGCATGGGCTGCGCGGCCTGATCGGCGGGCTGGCCCGGTGCCGGGAATTTGATGTCCTGCGCGCGGACCGTTGCCAGGAGGGAGCATGCCAGCAGGCCGGCTGCGATGGAGGGGGTGATCTTCATAATGGGAGGGTCGAGCGTCCCCTTTTCCGGCCGAAATGCAACCCCCGTTTGGACTTCCTTACTTGTCTCGGGCCGCGGAGCTCCGCATGATCTTACCCTTGCCAAAATGAATCCCGATCAATTCTGGACCAGCCTGGACGGCCAGATTCTCACGGTCAAAAACAAGGACGAGAGCACCGTGGCCCTGACGCTGGCCTTCTGGCCGCGCAATCCGGCCGAATTCGAATTCATGCAGGCGCGCCTGGCCGAGCTCCGCTTCACCGAGCGCAGCTCGCTGGCCCGCATCGGGATCGAGATGTCGCTCAAGTCCCCGCCCGAGGTTGACGGGCACCGGATCGTCCTTGTGGCCGACGCCTTCATCTACGACGCCAGCTTCCCGAACTCCCCCTATTGGAAAAAGCTCCTGCGGCTGGGCGCCCCGGTCGGTCGGCTCTTCCACGCGCCGGCCGCAGCCAAGCTCTCCAGCGCCGAGATCTGGGCCGCCCTCGAGCAGAATGAGCTCAAGCTTCCCAACACGATCAGCATCGACCGCCTGGGAAGGGTCTTCCTCACCCCCCACCAGGTGAGCTACACCCTGAATCCGAAGCTGCCGCGGCTCACATTCGAGAGCATCGTCAGCGGCGACGCGGGGCGGTCCCTCCTCGACAAGGTCCAGGTCCGCCACGACAGCTCGCCCCTGATCATCCCTCCCCGCTCGGGGATCCTCACGAGCTGTTCGATGTACCTCAAGGAGCACTACGTCGTCCTGAATCCCGGCGAGGGCAATTTCGGGCTCCATACGAGCGCGGTGCTCCTTGACCCGATCAAGACCTTCGGGACGAACGTCATGCTCGAGATCTACAACACGGGCGACCAGCCCGTCGTGAACCCGATGGTGTCCGTGGAGGTGTTTCGCGCGCCCGCCTTCACCGACCCGGAATTCAAGACGCTGGCAAAGAAGCGCGCCCGCCTTCTCAAGACGTCCTCCGAACTCTTCAAGCACATGGACGCGTCGCCACCCAGGGACAGCGGGGAGCCGCGCCCCAGGACCCGCATATCGGTGCGCGGGCAGAGCGCGACCATGGAAAACCGCTCGCTCCTGGCCCGCGCCAACGACGATCTGAAGAACCTGCTCGCTCCCGATTCGCCCGGGGTCTGCGGCTACCGGACCATGATCCAGGCGATCGACGGCGCCGACGAGGACGCCGACAGCCTGATGGTCGACTTCTTTCCGGATCTTCTCGAGCACAACGAGCTGATCATCCGTCTGGCCGACCTCAGGCTCAAGCGGATCATCTTCAGGAAGGCCTCTCGCACGCACGGCTATTTCCTGTCCAGCAACGCCCACGCGCGCCTCGACACCCTGGATGCGATCGGGGTGCAGGTCTACTGGTACGACGAGACGACCCGCGAACTCTACCTGCACACCTACAAGAAGGACCACGGCTTCTTCGTCCGCGAGGAGCTCGGGCGCAAGTTCCAGGAGGCGACGATCCTTGCGTTTTACGGGTCCGCCGTCGGCCTCGACCAGGCCGACACGGACCGCATCTCCGGGCTCGTCGACAAGCTCGCGGCCTTCATCGGCCCGAACGTCGGCGTCCTGACCGGCGGCGGCGGCGGGGTCATGCGCCTCGCCACCGACCAGGCCCGGAGCAAGGGCGCCCTGACGGGCGCCTGCTTCCTCGAGCTGGAGGCCCAGCCTCCGGAGCTCGGCGTGGACTTCTTCAACACTTTCCAGGAATCCTCCCGCCACTTCCGCCAAAAATGGTTCGAGGTCGCCGATTTCTGCATCTTCAACGTCGGCGGCGTCGGAACCCTCGAGGAGGTCGGGATCGAACTTTGCAACCTCAAGCTCGGCATCCGTCCCCGGGTCCCCTATGTCTTCTTCAACGCCCGGTACTGGAGCGATCTCAGAAGGCAGATCCGCGAGATGGTCCGCTCCAAGCGGGCCCCGGCATGGATGGCGGACTACATCCTGTTCACGGACGATCCCGACGAGGTGATGGCGTTCTACCGCAAGAGGCTTCAGGTGCTGTGAGCGGATCCCGGTTGCCATCCTCCGTCCTCGTGATCGGCTCCGGCGGCCGCGAGCACGCGCTCGTCCGGGCCCTGGCCGCCTCCCCGGCCCGCCCGCGGATCTTCTGCGCGCCGGGGAACGCCGGAATCGCGGCGGAGGCGGCCTGCTTTCCGGTCGCCGTGGACGACATCGCCGGCCTCGTCGCCCTCGCGCAGCGGGAAAAGGCGGCGTTTGTCGTCGTCGGGCCCGAGGTTCCCCTCGCCTTGGGCCTCGTGGACAGGCTTTCCGAGACGGGCATTCCCGCCTACGGCCCCAGGGCCGACGGAGCGCGCCTGGAGGCCTCCAAGATCTACACGAAAGAGATCCTCCACAAGTACCGGATTCCCACGGCGGCCTCGGCCGCTTTCGAGGAACCGGCCGGGGCAATCGCCTGGCTGCGGGCGCATCCTGTCCCCGTCGTCGTCAAGGCCGACGGCCTCGCGGCGGGAAAGGGCGTCGTGGTCGCCCAGACCCGGGCTGAGGCCGAGGCGGCCGCGCTCGACCTCGGGGCCGTGCCGGGATCCCGGATACTCCTCGAGGAATGCCTCTACGGCGAGGAGACGTCCCTTCTCGTCGTCGTTTCAGGCCGGGACTACGCGATCCTGCCGGCGGCCCAGGACCACAAGCGAATCGGCGACGGCGACACCGGGCCGAACACAGGCGGCATGGGAGCCTGCTCGCCGGCGGCGGTCGTCACGCCCGCCATCCTCGCGCGGATCGAGGCGGAGATCGTGCGCCCCTCGGTGGACGCGATCGCGGCCGAAGGCATCGACTTCAGGGGGACGCTGTTCATCGGCATCATGCTGACCGCGTCGGGACCGAAGGTCCTGGAGTACAACACCCGTTTCGGCGATCCCGAGACCCAGGCCGTCCTTCCCCGCCTCGCGACCGATCTGCTCGAACTCCTCTGGGCCGCGACCCGGGGCGAACTCAGCCGCGTCCGCCTCGAGGTCAGGCCCGAGGCGGCCATCTGCGTCGTCATCGCGGCCCGGGGCTATCCGGGACCCTGCGCCCGGGGCGACGTGATCACGCTTCCCGCCTCCCTGCCCGCGGGCGTCTCCATCATCCACGCGGGCACAGCGCGCAACGCCTCGGGAGACCTCGTGACGAATGGCGGGCGCGTGCTCGGCGTCGTCGCGGTCGCGCCGAAGGTTCGCTCGGCGGCCGGCCTGGCCTACGCCGTCTGCGAGAAGATCGGATGCGCCGCCAAGTACTACCGGCGCGACATCGGGGCAAAGCAGATCGCGCGCGAATGAAGGCCTTCCTCCTCGCCCTTGTTGCGGCGTCGGCCGCGCTCTGCGCCCGCGCAGTCCCGCTCGAGCGAGACCTCGGGCTGGGCCTTGCGTACCTTCGCGTCCACGCGCTGCCGGAGGATCTCTCCGGCCCCGAGCTCGTGGGATCCGCCTGCGTCCTCGATCTTCGCTACGTGCGCGGCGGCTCCGACCAGGCGCCCGTCCTGATGGCGTGGCTCCGCCGGCACGCGGGCCCGCACACGCCTGTATTTCTCCTGGCGAACGAGGCGACGAGCGCGGCCCTCCTCGCGCCGCTCAACGCGCCGAATTCCGTGACCGGACTCGTCATCCTCGGGGCCGCCGTTCGGGATTTCGACCCGGACATCGCCGTTCGCGTCTCCGCGGCCACCGAGCGCCGGGCCTACGACGCGCTCGAAGGCGGAGCCCCGGCGGATTCGCTCGTCGTCGAGAAGACGGACAAGCCGCGCAACGATGAGGCCACCCTCGCGAAGGCGCGCCAGCAGGACAGCGGGGCGGACGACGAGCCGGCCGCCGACGAGGCTTCAAGGCAGCCAAAGCCCGCGGCCCCGCAGCTCATCGATCCCGTCCTCCAGAGGGCGGTCCAGCTGCACCGCTCGCTGCTTGCGCTTAAGCGGATCTAAAGGGGTCAGGTCTCGGATATTGACCTCGCAGCGAGGTCAATATCCGAGACCCGACCCCGTCTAAATCCCGTTTAAATTAGTTTCCCGTACGCAGCCGCGTCCAGAAGCGATCCCGCGTCCGCGGGGTTGGACAACTTCAGCTTGATCATCCAGCCGCCCTCGAAGGGCTCCTGGTTCACGGTCTCAGGCGCCTGGTCGAGAGCGCTATTGGCGCCGATCACCGTCCCGGCGACGGGCGCGTAAAGGTCCGAGGCCGCCTTCACGGATTCGACGACGCCGAAGGTCTCACCTGCCTTGAACGTGGCCCCGGCCTTCGGCAACTGCACAAAGGTTATGTCGCCGAGGGAGGCCTGCGCGTGGTCGGTGATCCCGATCGTCGCGGTGCCGTCGCCCTCAAGCTTCAGCCATTCGTGGGACTTCGCGTAACGGAGGCCGGTGGGGATGGTGCTCATGCTGCGTTTTTCTTTAATTCAACGAAGGGCGGTTTGACGAGATGCAAGTCGACCTTGGCGCCGCGGATGTCAACCGACAGCGGGCCGGCGACGGACCCGGCCTCTATGAGCGCCGACCCGATCGCCTCGTTCAGGATAGGCGACAGGGTGCCCGAGCGCACGGTTCCGACGACGGCTCCGCCCGCGCCGAATACCGGCGCATCGGGCCGCACAATCCGTCGGTCGCCGGTCTTGAAGAACACGATGCGCCGCGCCGGACCGCGCTCCTTTTCGGCGGCAAGCGCCGCCCGGCCGGCGAAATCGGCGCCCTTGTCCAGCTTGACGGTCCATGCCAGGCCCGCCGCGATCGGCGACACCTCGGCGTCGATCTCGTGGCCGTACAAGGGAAAACCGGCCTCAAGGCGAAGGCTGTCCCGGGCGCCGAGGCCGCAGAGTTCGAGGCCGTGAGGAGCCCCGGCCGCGAGAAGGGCCTCGGCGAGCGCGACCGCATCCCCCGCGGCGTGGTAGAGCTCAAACCCGTCCTCGCCGGTGTAGCCCGTCCGGCTGATCATGCAGGCAATGTTCGCCACGCCGCCCTCGACGAAGTGGTAGTAGGAAACGGCCCCGAGCTTCGCCCCCGTGAGCGATTGGACGATGGCGGCCGCCCGCGGACCCTGGACGGCGAGCAGGGCGTAGTCGGATGAGCGATCGTCGATCGAGACCGATAGGCCGGAGGACGAGGCCTGTCCCCGGATCCAGGCCAGGTCCTTGTCCACATTTCCCGCATTCACGCAGAGGAAAAAGTCGTCCGGCGCGCGCATGTGGACGAGAAGGTCGTCCACCACGCCGCCATTCGGCAGGCACATCGGCGTGTAGAGGATACGCCCGGGAAAAAGCCGGGAAACGTCATTGGTCACGAGGCCGTTCAGGAAACGCGCGGCGTCCGGGCCCTGCACCGTCACTTCGCCCATGTGGCTCACGTCGAAGAGGCCGGCCGCCCGCCGGACGGCCTTGTGCTCCTCGAGGATGCTGCGGTACTGGACAGGCATCTCCCAGCCGGCGAAGTCCACGAGGCGGGCGCCGTGGGCGGCGTGAAAATCGCGGAGGGGAGTCTGTTTCATGGGAAAGCGGGTTAGGAAAAGCGGAGTATGAAAAACGGAAATCGGAAAGCGGAAAGCGGAAGAGGAAGGCGAAACAAGGCAAAACGAAAGGCAAATTCTGCGAATCCGGCCACGGTGGAGGCTGCTCGCCTTTTCCCGGGCTTTTTGGCAGGCTCTCCCCATCTCTTCCTCCCTCATACACATCATCTCCCACGGTCCCCTTGGGGCATGGCTTTTCCTGGCGGTCGCACTCACGCTGGGAATATCGTTTGTCTGCTCCCTGTTCGAGGCCGTCGTTCTCAGCTCCACCGTTGCGGAGATCGAGGCGCTGAAAAAGGTCCGGCCAAAGCGGGGCGCCCGGTTCGAGACGATCAAGGTCGAGATCGACGAGACGATCTCCGCGATCCTTTCCCTGAACACCCTGGCCAACGGGGTCGGATCCATGATCGTCGGCGCCATCGCGGCCCACCTCTACGGAGGTCCGGCCCTGATCTTCGCGACAGGCGCATTCGCCGTCATGCTCTTTGTCGGCTCCGAGGTCCTGCCGAAGAACGTGGGGGTTGCCTACCGCCGGGCGCTGCAGCCGATGATCGTCTACCCGCTCTGGTGGCTGCGCCGGGTCCTTCGCCCGATCACCTGGCTCTGCAACCTGTTCATAAGGCTCTTCGTGCCGCAGCCCGAGCGCGCAAAGGGCTCCGATGAGGAGATCATCCTGCTCGCCGAGCGCGGAGCCCAGGAGGGCACCCTGAGCAAGAGCGAGTCGAGCATCATCGCGAACGCGCTGTCGCTGGACGACGTCCGCGTGAGCGAAATCATGACACCACGCACGGTCGTGACAGCCCTGCGGCGCAACATGACGATCACCGAGGTCTTCTCCGAGCATCCCACCCTCCCCTTCGGGCGGATTCCCGTCTTCGGCAAGAACCTCGACGACGTCGTCGGACTGGCCCGCCGCCGCGACCTTCTCAAGGCCAAGGCAAACGACCAGGACACGATGCTGGTCGAGCAGGTGATGCAGGAGATCCACTTCATTCCGGAGACGGTCACGGTAGCCAACGCGCTCCAGGTCTTCCTGAAGACCCACCAGCAGCTCCTGGTCGCCGTGGACGAATTCGGCGCGACCGCGGGGGTCGTGACGATGGAGGACGTGATCGAGCGCCTGCTCGGCCGCGAGATCTTCGAGAAGGACGACATGGCCGTGGACATGCGGGAATTGGCGCGCTCGCGTCAGCTGAAACCGGCCCGGCCGCGGGCTCCCCGCCCTCCTCCGCCCGCCTCCTGATCGCCATTTCGCCCCATGTTTTCCTTTTTGTCCTCCGCTTTCGACTTTCCGCCTGCCGTTTCCGATCCCCCTTTTCCGATTTCCGCTTTCCGCTTTCCGATTTGCCTGCCCGCTTTCCGTTTTTCGCTTTTCGGTTCTCATATTCCGCTTTCCGCTTTCCGATTTCCGCTTTCCGTACCCCGCTTTCCGATTTTCGGTTTCTGGGTCGACGACCTGAGCCCGTTCCTCATCCACTTCGGCGGAAATTTCGGGATCAGGTACTACGGACTGTCCTACGTCATCGGTTTTCTGGCGGGAGCATGGCTGCTCTACCGTTACGCACGTGCCGGCCGATCGCTCCTGCCGGCGGCCGATATCCCGGATCTCATGACCGCGGCCATCCTCGGTGTCCTTCTCGGCGGCCGCATCGGCTCCTACCTTCTCTACGACGGCTGGCGCAATTTCCGCTCCGATCCCCTGGAGATATTCCGGGTCTGGGACGGCGGCATGGCGAGCCACGGGGGCATGATCGGCGTGGCGCTCGCGCTGGCCTGGTTTGCCCGGTCCCGAAAGATTCCGTTCCTTCACCTGGGCGATCTGATCGTGTCGGCAACCCCGCCGGGCCTCCTCATCGTGCGCGTCGCGAACTTCATCAATGGCGAGCTCTGGGGCCGGATCTCGACGGTCCCGTGGGCCGTCATCTTCCCGAGGAGCATGCCCGGGGCGCCACTCGGAATGATCCCGCCGCGCCACCCCTCCCAGCTCTACGAGGCGGCCCTCGAGGGCGCGGTCCTTCTCCTCTTCATGCAGATACGTTTCTGGAGGAGCGACATCGTTCGAACGCGGCCCGGCCGCCTGAGCGGTGAATTCTTCCTCACCTATGCAGCCGCCCGGATCTTCGTCGAGCAGTTCCGGGAGCCCGACCGCGGCATCGCGCTCATCCTGGGGATGTCCCGCGGGACATTCTACTCGATCTTTCTCGTCGCGGTCGGCCTCTGGCTCTGCATGAGAAAGGGGTCAGGCCGCCAGTTGTTTATTTTATAAACAACTGGCGGCCTGACCCCTTTACAAAGCCGTTCCCGCCGGGATGGTCGCGCCCTTCGTGACGATCAGGATCCCGTCGCGGATCACGATCGCACCGCCGACGTACTTGCCGTCGGGCTTTCCGACAGGCGTCAGGACGCTTCCCTCGCCGATCCGGGCGTTCTTGTCTATGATCGCGCGGGTGATGCGGCAGCCCTTCGCTATCCCGATATTGGGGCGCCCCTTCGTGACATTGGTCTGCATCTGCTCCTCGGTCTCGTAGTAGTCGGCTCCCATCAGGATGACGTCCTCGAGCCGGGAGCCCTCTCCCACATAGCAGCGGATGCCGAGGATGCAGTGCTTGAGCGAGGAGTCCGTCAGGATGGACCCGTCGCCGATGACGACATGGTCGATGGCGCACTTGTTCAGCTTGGAGGCCGGCAGGTAGCGGTCCTGCGTGTAGATCGGCGCGGTCGGATCGAAGAAGTTGAACGGGGGGAGGGGCTGGGCGAGCGCGAGGTTGGTCTCGAAAAAAGCGCGCACGGTTCCGATGTCCTCCCAGTAACCCTCAAAGATGTGGGCAAAGAGCCGCTTCTTCCCTAGAAGGCTCGGGATGATTTCCTTTCCGAAATCGGCCATGTTGTTGGCCAGCGCCTCGGCGAGCGCGGCGCGGTTGAAGACGTAGATGCCCATCGAGGCGAGGCAGTGCTTCTCGTTCTTTGGGGCCTTGAGCCGCGCCTCGATGCTGGGACTGAGGGTGTAGCGGGCGATAACCTCGGGATCCTTGGGCTTCTCGACGAATTCCTGGATGGAGAGGTCGTCCCCGACCCGCATCAGCCCGAACGACTCGGCCTTGGCTGCGGGAAACGGAATCGCGGCGACGGTCACGTCCGCGTTGTTGGCGCAATGCGCCTCGATGATCGTCCGGAAGTCCATCCGGTACAGCTGGTCGCCGGAGAGGATGAGCACGAACTCGTGCGGAAAGGCCCGAAAGTGCAGAAGATTGCGGCGCACCGCGTCCGCGGTTCCCTGGTACCAGTCCACGTTCTTCTCGGTCTGTTCCGCGGAGAGGATGTCGACGAAGCCGCCGCCGAAAGGGTCGAAGACATAGGTCGTCTGGATGTGGCGGTGAAGCGAGGCCGTGTTGAACTGCGTCAGGACGAAGATCCGGTTGATTTCCGAGTTGAGGCAGTTGCTGATCGGGATGTCGACCAGCCGGTACTTGCCGGCGAGCGGCACGGCCGGCTTGCAGCGTTCCTGCGTGAGCGGAGACAGGCGCGTGCCCCGCCCGCCTCCCATGATGACCGCCAATACGCGTTTCTGGATGCTCATGCCGGGGATAGTGGTGTTCTTATCTTGCCCAACCTTTGTCGCAGGCGCTATTTTCGCCAGTCAAATGTGCGGCATCGTCGGCTATGTCGGGCAGCAGAAGGCCGCCTCCATCATCCTGGAGGCGCTCAAGCGCCTTGAGTACCGGGGATACGATTCCGCCGGAATGGCCGTCCTCGAATCCGGCGAGATCGCCGTGGCGAAGAAGGCCGGCCGCGTCGAGGTCCTGGCAAAGGTCGTCGCCAAGAGGCACTTCACGGGCACGACCGGTATCGGGCACACCCGCTGGGCGACCCACGGCGGCGTGACCGACGCCAACGCCCATCCCCACCTCAGCAGCGACGGCAAGTTCGCCCTGATCCACAACGGGGTCATCGAGAACTATTCCCAGATAAAGCGATTCCTGCTGGAAAAGGGCTACACCTTCCTCTCCGAGACGGACACGGAGGTGCTCTGCAACCTGGTCGCCTACCACTACGCGAAGGAGCCGGTCGACCGCAACGGCCACAACCGGCTGCTGGAGAGCGTGCGCAAGACGCTCCGCCACGTCGAGGGCACCTACGGGCTTGCCGTTCTCTGCGTCGACTTTCCGGGCGAGATGGTCGCGGCCCGCAAGGCGTCCCCCCTCATCCTGGGCGTGGGCGACGGCGAATACCTCCTCGCCAGCGACGCCTCGGCCCTCATCAGCCGGACCCGCAATGTCGTCTACCTGAAGGACGGCGAGCTGGTGCACGTCACGCCCGCAAACTTTTCGATCATCACCCTCGACCAGACCGACGTCCCTCCGGTCGTCGACCGGATCACCTGGTCTATCGCCGACGCCGAGCTGAACGGGTACAGCCGCTTCATGGAGAAGGAGATCTTCGAGCAGCCCCAGGCGCTCGAAAACACCATGCGCGGCCGCTTCTCCGAGGATGGCAGCACCGCCCAGTTCGGCGGCCTGAACCTGTCCTCATCGGAGTTCCGCCAGGTGGACCGGCTGGTCTTCTGCGCCTGCGGCACCGCGTGGCACGCCTGCCTCGTGGCCGAGCACCTCATCGAGCGCTTCGCCCGCCTTCCGGTCGAGGTGGATTACGCCTCGGAATTCCGCTACCGGAACTCGCCCCTGGACCGCGGGACGCTCTTTTTTGTGATGAGCCAGTCGGGCGAGACGATCGACACTCTGGGCGCGCTGCGCGAGGCGAAGCGGAAGGGTTACCGCGTGCTCGCGATCAACAATGTCGTCGGCTCGAGCATAGCCCGCGAGGCCGATGGGGGCATCTACCAGCATGTCGGCCCCGAGATCGGGGTCGCCTCGACGAAGGCCTTCACCTCCCAGCTCCTGCTCGGGGCCATGATCGCCCTCTATCTCGCCCGCCTCCGGGACATGAGCTTCAACGACGGCGTGCAATACGTTCAGGCGCTCAAATGCGCGCCCGACCTCGTCCGCAAGGTCCTCGAGCAGGCGCCCCGGATCCACGAGATCGCGAAGCGCTACGCGAAGGCGACCGACTGCCTGTTTCTTGGCCGGCTCTCCCTCTTCCCCATAGCCCTCGAGGGCGCCCTCAAGCTCAAGGAGATCTCCTATATCCACGCGGAGGGCTATCCCGCCGCCGAGATCAAGCACGGCCCCATCGCCCTGATAACGCCGGACTGCCCGAGCGTCTTTTTCGTGCCGAAGGGCGAGATCTTCAACAAGATCGTCTCGAGCATGCAGGAGATCAAGGCGCGGAAGGGCCCGATCATTGCGATCGTCACCGAGGGCTGCGAACTTCCCCCCGGCCTCGCCGACGAGGTGATCCCGATTCCCGACTGCCACGAAGCCGTGCTGCCGATCATCGCGTCCATCCCGGTCCAGCTCCTCAGCTATTACATCGCGGTCGAGCGCGACTGCGACGTGGACAAGCCGAGGAACCTGGCGAAGTCGGTCACGGTGGAATGATGGGGTTGCCCTGGCCGCTCTGGCAGTCGCTCGGCCTGACGCTGCGGCTGGCGGCTGTCACCGCCCTGCTCCTTGGCCTGGTCGGCCTGCCCCTGGCCCAGTGGCTCAATACTACCCGCTCGCGCATCGCGCCAGCGCTCGAGACCATCGTCACGCTGCCGGTCGTGCTTCCGCCAACCGTCATCGGCTTCTACCTCCTCGTGATCTTCTCGCCCAACCATCCGCCAGGGAGCTGGTGGCGGGACCTGACGGGGCATTCGCTCGCATTCTCCTTCGCCGGCCTCGTCGTGGCCTCCGTCTTCTATTCCCTCCCCTTCGCGGTCCAGCCCTTCCAGGCGGCGCTCCGCGCCGTTCCCCGCGAGCTCCTCGATGCGGGAACAACGCTCGGCGCCGGACCCTGGAGGGTGTTTCGGCTTATTCATCTCCCCCTCGCCTCCCGCGGGATCGCCGCCGGGCTGACCCTCGGCTTTGCCCACACGCTCGGGGAGTTCGGGGTCGTGCTGATGATCGGCGGCTCGATCCCGGGCGTGACGCGCGTCGCGAGCATCGCCCTCTACGACGAGGTCCAGGCCCTGAACACCGGGGAGGCCCACGCCTTCGCGGCGGTCCTTCTCGCCCTGTCGTTCAGCCTCCTCTTCGCCGTGACGCTCCTCCAGCACCGAAAAGACAGGTAGTTCTGTAACTTTTTGGCAGGCAGAGCGTCTGATCCCCGTTGCAATGATGCCTCCATCTGCGATCCACGGCCGACGGGCGGCGGCCCGCCCCTGGCAGCGACTGGTGGCTGCGGCCGGCGTTTCGGTGGTCCTTGCCCTGACCCTGTTGGCGGTATGTCCGACCCTTCACGCGTGGCTCCATGGCGAGAAGCATCTGGATCCGGAAGACGATTGCGCGGTTGTCCTCTTTGCGCAGGGCGTCACGCCGGGCTTGGCCATTCTGGTTCTTCTGGCCCTCGTCCTCATCCGTCGGGACGTGAAGCCGGCGCCGCTCGCCGTCATTGTCGAAGCTCCCGCGTTCGCATTGCCGCCGGTGTGCGGCCCGCCGCTGGGCTAATTCCGATAGCCTATCGCGAAACGGCGGGAGCCCGTCGTTTCTTCCGACCGCGGCTGCACCGTTCAGCGCCGCCGTGTCCCCAGAGCGCACACTAGAGCCAAGACCAGCCATGAATACCCGTTTACTTTCGTTTGCGTTTCTCGCGACTGCCGTAACCGCGTCGGCGCAGTCGCCCTCACGGCAAAACGCTCCGGAAACCAGCCCGGCACAAGCGCCCGCAGCCAGCCAGGCGGTGGTGCTCGATCCCGTCGTCGTGACCGGCGCCCTGGACCAGGCGCGCGAATCCATCCTGCCCAATCTCGGGGCGACGTCCTTCTATATAGACGAAAAGCAGATCGAGAATCAGCCCCAGGGAGAGGACGCGCCCTTCAACCAGGTGCTCCTGCGGGCTCCCGGCGTCGCCCAGGATTCGGCTGCCAACGGCGACCTCCACGTCCGGGGCGAGCACGCAAACCTCCAATACCGGATCAACGATGTGCTGCTGCCGGAGGGGATTAGCGGATTCGGACTCGAGCTCGATCCCCGATTCGTGAGCAGCCTCCAATTGATAACCGGCTCCCTTCCGGCGCAGTACGGCTTCCGCACGGCCGGCATCGTCGACGTCAAGACCAAGAACGGCGCCTTCGACCCAGGCGGCAACGCCTCATTTCACACGGGAAGCTACGACACCGTCCACCCCAGCTTCGAATCCGCCGGCACATCGGAAGGACTGAGTTATTTCGCCGACGGAAGCTACGAGCACAACAGCCTCGGCATCGAAAATCCCACAATCGGTTCGACCGCGATCCACGACGCCACCGAGCAATACAGGGCATTTGCGTACATCGAACGGATCCTTGACGCCACGAGCCGCCTGAGCGCGATGGCGAGCGCCTCGTACAGCGATTTCCAGATCCCGAATACGCCCGGCCAGCCGCCGGGCACCGCGCCGAACGGAGCCCCATGGCTTCCGGGAACATTTGATTCCTCCCTTCTGGACGAAAACCAGAACGAGCAGAATTATTACGGGGTCGTCAGCTACCAGAAGTCCGCGGGTGACCTGAATCTCCAGAGTTCGGTGTTCGGCCGCGAAAGCAGCGTGCGCTTCATGCCCGATACAACCGGGGATCTCTACTTCAATGGCGCTTCGAGTTACGTCGAGCGCGGAATCGACTCGGGAGGCGCGCAGGCTGACGGCAGCTATGATCTCGCCGACACGCACACGCTGCGCGGCGGCCTGTTCTTCCTCGATGAAAAGGCCTCGACAAGGACCCGGACGTCGGTGTTTCCCGTGGACGGAGACGGCAATCCCACGGGACCGGCGTTCGCCATAGTGGACGATCCCTCGGTCCGGGCGGTTTTTCTCGGATCCTACCTCCAGGACGAATGGAAGCTTGGATCGGCCCTGACGCTGAATTGCGGCCTTCGCTTCGACGTCTTCAATTCGAGCTTCGACAACGAGAACCAGCTCAGCCCGCGGATCAATCTCATCTGGCAGCCGACCACACGGACGACGCTGCACGCCGGCTATGCGCGCTACTTCACTCCGCCGCCGGCCGAGAACGTCACCGCCGGCACCGTGGAGAAGTTCGACAACACATCCATCGCCGGCGGCACCACCCTCGACGATCCCGTGAGGGCTGAGCGGGCGGATTACTTTGACGCGGGCATCAGCCAGCGGCTGGCGCAGGGCTGGCAGGCGGGCCTCGACGGCTATTACAAGCGGGCGAAGGACCAGCTCGACGACGGCCTGTTCGGACAGACGCTCATCCTCTCCGCCTTCAATTACGCCGAGGGCGAGGTCTACGGGCTCGAATTCACGACATCCTACGCAAAGGGAGGCTTCTCGGCCTATGCGAACCTGGCCAGCTCCGTGGCCAAGGGGCGGAACCTGGTGTCCGCCGAATTCCTGTTCGATCCCGACGATCTGACCTATATTAGAAACCACTGGATCCATCTCGATCACGACCAGGCGCTGACCGGCTCCCTCGGTGCGGCGCAGCTTTGGAAAGAGAGCGGCGGAAGCACGCGCTTGTACGCCGACCTGATCTACGGCACCGGCCTTCGGACAAGCACAACGGCGCCCGACGGCTCGGATGTGCCGAACGGAGGCACGGTTCCCTCGTACGGCACGATCAGCCTGGGCGCGGAACAGACCTTCAGGCTGGACCCGCGACACTCCGTCAAGGTCCGGATCGACGTCGTCAATGTTGCGGATGATCCGTACGAACTGCGGGACGGCTCGGGCATCGGCGTCAACGCCGCCCAATTCGGCCCCCGCAGGAGCATATTCGGAACGATCATATACGTCTTCTGACAACCGCAACGAAGCTGGCGGCGACGCGTCAAGCCGGCCAACATTTCCCCATGTCCACCCCGACGCACCCCTCCCGGCTTCTCGCGCTCATTCTTCCGTTCCTGGCCGCGACAGCGGCCCTGGGCGACACGGCGTCCCTTCAAACCGCCTTCGCAAAGCCGCCGGACGATTCTCGGATCCTGATGCGATGGTGGTGGTTTGGCCCAGCGGTCACCAAACCCGAGCTCGAGCGCGAGATGCGCATGATGAAGGCCGGCGGCATGGGCGGCTTCGAAGTCCAGCCTGTGTATCCGCTTGCCCTGGACGGTGAACGCCCCGGGCTGCGGAACATTCCGTTCCTTTCCCCGGAGTTTCTCGACATGCTGGGCTTCACCGCGGGCAAGGCGAAGGAGCTCGGACTTCGGATGGACCTCACGTTGGGAAGCGGCTGGCCCTATGGCGGGCCGATGTTCTCCGCCTCCGAGGGTGCGGGGTCGTTGCGAATCCAGAATGCCGTCGTCGCGGCGGGCCAGCCCTCCGCGCCGCTTCCGGCCTTGGGCGCGGGCGAGAGCCTGATCGCCGCCTTCATGGGGCCGGCTCCCGGCGCGCAGGCCGTGACGGACGCCTATCGGGACTTCCACCAGCGGATGGAGATCCGCGGCCAGGCGGCATTCCTCCCGAACGGCATCAAGGGGCCCGCTCCCGTCGTGTATTTCATAGCCAGCCGGACGGGCATGCAGGTCAAGCGGGCCGCGGTCGGAGCCGAAGGCAACGTCATCGACCACTACGATGCCGGCGTCGTGGGAAAGTTCATCGGGACCGTGGCGCAGCCCGAGCTCGCCGCGTGCGGGCCGAATGTGCCCTACTCCGTCTTCTGCGACAGCCTGGAAGTGTTCAACACCGACTGGACACCCGGGCTCCTGGATGAGTTCAAGCGGCGGCGCGGTTACGACCTCACCCCTCTCCTCCCGGCCCTGATCGCGGACAATGGTCGCAAGACCGCGGACATCCGCCATGACTGGGGCCGCACTCTGACCGAGGTGTTCGGCGATCACTTCATCGTGCCGATCCAGACCTGGGCCGCCGCCAACGGCACGCGATTCCGTATCCAGGCATACGGAACCCCGCCGGCCGCGCTCTTCAGCTACGCCGACGCCGCCCTGCCGGAAGGCGAAGGGGATGGCTGGAAGATCTTCAGGCAGACCCGGTGGGCCTCCTCCGCGAGCCATCTCCTTGGAAAACCCGTGACATCGACCGAAACCTGGACGTGGCTGCACTCCCCGGTCTTCCGGGCAACTCCGCTCGACATGAAGGCGGACGCGGACACGTATTTTCTCCAGGGCAGCAACCAGCTGGTCGGCCACGGCTGGCCCTACACGGCCGAGGGGGTGCCCTATCCCGGATGGCGGTTCTACGCCTCCGCCGTGTTCGACGAGAAGAATCCCTGGTGGATCGTCATGCCGGACGTCGCGGCCTACTTGCAGCGGGTCAGCTTCATTCTCAGGCAGGGCAATCCCGCAAACGATGTGGCGCTGTACGTGGGCGAGGACGACGCGTGGTCCGAGTTCACGCCGGGCCATGTGGCGCTGAGCACGATCGTCGGCCAGCGCCTCGGGCCCGACATTCTCCGGAAGATCCTGGAATCGGGCCACAACCTCGACTTCTTCGACGACACGCTGCTCGACCGGCGCGGACGGATCGACGGGAGCGCCCTGGCCTTCGGGGACCTCCGCTATCCCGTGGTCGTCCTGGCAGGCGTTGAGCGGATGCCCCTGGCGACCCTGAGAAAGCTGGAAACCTTTGCCCGCCAGGGCGGAATCCTGATCGCCACGCGCCGTCTTCCCGCGATTGCCCCGGGCTATGCCGCAACGGAGGCCGACCAGGCCGAAGTGCGGGCGATCGTGCGGCGCCTGTTCACCGATTCCGGAGCACCCGGGATCTTCCTGCCCCTGGAAGATCACCTCGGCGAGGCCCTGAATGGGCGGCTCCAGGCCGACGTCGCTTTCGGTTCGCCGGCGCCGGACGTCGGCTTTGTGCACCGGCAGGTCGGCGCCGACGAGATCTACTTCGTCGCCAACACCGGTAACACCGCGGTCAGGACCGAGGCGACCTTCCGGGCGAGGAACCTCGTGCCGCAATGGTGGGATCCCATGACGGGGAAGGCTGAGCCGGCCCCCGTGACCGGAAGGCCGGGCGACGGCACCACCGTGGCTCTCGACCTGGCGGCCTATGCCTCGCGAATCCTCGTCTTTTCAAGCCAGCCGGCTCCGGATACTTCCCTGCCGGCCGCCGAGGCTCGCCCCACGATCGATCTCAGCGGAGGCTGGACGGTTGCCTTCGGGGCGGATTCGGCGCCAAGGCAGATGGCCAGCCTGAAGTCCTGGACCGAGGACCCCGCGACCAGGAACTTCTCGGGCGTTGCGGTCTACGAGAAGACGGTCGCCGTCCCCGCCGGGATGCTCGCGCCCGGCGCAGGCATCTGGCTCGATTTTGGCCCTGCCAAGCCCGCGGGAGCTCCCAATCGCAACCGGGGCCGTTTCCAGGCGTTGATCGAGGCCCCCGTGCGCGAGGCGGCTGTGGTCTACGTCAACGGACAACGGGCTGGTTCGGTCTGGTGCCCGCCCTACACGCTCGATCTGTCGGGCTTCCTGCAGCCTGGGGAGAACCACCTCCGGATCGAGGTCGCCAACCTCGCTGTCAACGAAATGGCCGCCCACCCCCTGCCCGGCTACAAGGCCCTGAACGCCCGCTACGGCGAGCGCTTCCAGCCGCAGGAAATGAACGAGATCCGCGCAGTCCCGGCCGGGCTTCTCGGTCCGATCACGCTGTCCAACGCCGCAAACTAAAGCGGCGCATCCGCCGCGCGCCGCGCTGACACGAGGCGGATAAAAAGCCGCTGTCCCGCGTCGCTCGGGCGCTCCGCATAGACTCCCAAAATTCCAGCGCATACCTCCAGCGGCGGGCGCGGCGCGGTCACCGCAAAGGCTGAATTGACGCTGAACTGCTCGTTCATGTGTATCCGAAGGCCAAAGCTAAAGGTTGAGGATTCGATTCCCTGGCCCGGTTCGCCTGCCCGGGCAAAATCGTGATAGTCCCAGTAGTTGCTGACGCCCAGGTGCCTGACTATCGACCAGACCGACGGCATGTCCAGGACGTGAACAAGCACGCTTTTAAACGCCGGGATTTCCGTGGCAATCTCCACGAAGGAGACCACAGGGAACCCTCCTTCGGTCCGGATCCGGTCCTCATCCGGAGTGAAGTTGATCTGCGCGGCGACGCGCTGCCCCATCTTGATGATATCGGCCGAACCTGGGACGCTCCAGTAACCGATCCAGGCATCCCTTATGCCCGCGTCTTTGAGGCGCTGCCTGTAGCTCATTTCCACCCGGCAATACTGATCCAGCCCGCAGCTTAGATATTCGGGACTCGTCAGCACCCGCTCGTGTTTTTCCCTGGGAACATAACCGGGCGCCATCGCCTGAAAGAAAGGCCCGATGAAGACGACGTTCAACGCCGTCCGCGAAACGGGGTAGCGCCAGGTCCGCCCCGTCCCGGAAAACATCACGCCCTCCGGCAGCGGTTTCATCTGGCGCTCATCCGCCGTCAAGTCGTCCGCCTCCAGGCGCGCAAGCCATTGTCGCTCCAAACGGCCGTCAAACAGGGTCACCAGCAGGGTAGCCGCATCGCCTTTCCGGGGCGTCGCACCCTCGCCCGCCACCGTAATGCCGGCGATGGGAATATGCCGGCCGGCGGCAAATTCGACCAGGGCGGCCAGCGGAGCCACGTCGGCCAGGGGGTCTGTTGCCAGCGGCTTAGGGTTGTAGTCTGCGCCGTACAGATCGGCGGCGGAAGACGCCAACAGCACCAGGATGACTGCCCGGGACAAGGAATGCATGCTCAGCCAAGAACCCCGTGCCGGCACGCGAAGTTGCGTGGAACCAGTAAAATACCGAAAACGCAGACGCATCACCCTAATCTTCCAGCCCGAAGACCGCCTTGGCGTAGTTGGCCGCGCTGAACGGCTGGAGATCCTCGGCCTGCTCGCCGAGCCCGATGAAATAGATCGGCAGCTTCAGCTGCCGCCAGATGCCGACCAGGGCGCCGCCTCGGCTGGTGCCGTCGAGCTTGGTCACGACGACGCCCGTCAGGCCGAAACTCTTGTGAAACACCCGGGCCTGCTCGATGGAGTTTGCCCCGAGCGAGCCGTCGACGACGAGGATTGAATGGTGGGGCGCCGCGGGGTCGTTCTTCCTGAGAACGCGGCGGATCTTGGCGAGCTCCTCCATGAGGTTGTCCTTGGTGTGGAGGCGGCCGGCCGTGTCGACGATCAGGGCGTCTCGGCCCCGCGCCTTCGCCGCCTGCCAGGCGTCGAAGGCTACCGCCGCCGCGTCCGCCCCGGTCTGGCTCGCGACGACATCGAGTTCGAGGCGGCCGGCCCAGACCTTGAGCTGCTCGATGGCGGCGGCGCGAAAGGTGTCGCCCGCGGCGAGGAGGGCCGTGCGACCTTCCTGCTTCAGCCGCCAGGCGAGCTTGGCCGCGGTCGTCGTCTTGCCCGAGCCGTTGATTCCGACGAGGCAGATGACGGTCGGCGGCCGGGGCGCCGGAGCCAGCACGCCCTCGCTGCCGGCGAGGACGCGCTCGAGGACGGCAGCCCCGATCTCCGCCGCCTGGCGGCCGCGCATCGCGGGATCCTTCCTGTGGGCAGCCTTGATCTCCGCGACCACCTCGGTCGCCGTCTCAACCCCAAAATCGGCGGCGAAAAGGGCCTCCTCCAGCTCTTCGAGCGAGGACGCGGCGATGGAGCGCCCGCCGAAGAGCCCTCCGGTCTTGGCCGCTATGGCCGAGACCGTCTTCGCAAAGCCATTCTTGAACTTCTGGAAAAGCGAAGCCACGGGACGGCAGGCTCTCAGCCGTTGGTCGCTTTCCTCGAGTCCCGTCCCAGGTCGTCCTTAAGGCGGTCCAGGATGCCGTTGATGAAGCGCTTGGCATCCGCATTGGAAAACTCCTTGGAAAGGTCGATCGCCTCGTTGATCGAGACGACGGGGGGAATGTCTCCGCGAAAGAGCATCTCGAAGATGGCCACCCTCATGATTGCGAGGTCTATCTTTGCAATGCGGTCGAACTCCCAGTTCTTGGCGAGTCCGCGGATACGGCCGTCGATCTCCTCCACGTGGCCGATCGTTCCGTGGATCAATTCCTCGCCGAAGGCGTAGTGCTCGCGCTGCTGCTCCAGGCTCGTGAAGAAGACCTGCAGGTCATTCGCAAGATTGTCGGGGCGGTTGAGGCTCCACGCATAGAGGTACTGCACCGCGGCGACGCGCCCTTCCCGGCGCTGGGCAAATTGCGCCTTGCTCATCGCTTCCTCCCCTTCCGCAGCCGCCGGCCGAGCGCGGCCATTTCCAGGGCGGCCCGGGCGAACTCGGCGCCGCGGTCGATGCGGCCGAGGCAGCGCTCCCGTGCCTGGGCCCGGTTCTCCGCGACCACGACGCCATTGATCACGGGCACCCGGGCGTCGAGGGCGACGCGCTGGAGCGCGTGGGCCGAGGCATGGGCGATCAGCTCATAGTGAAGGGTGCCCCCCCGGATGATGACGCCGAGGGCGATCACGGCGTCGGGCTTCCGGGCGGCAAGCAGTTGCGCGGCCGCGGGGAGTTCGTTCGAGCCGGGGACCCGGGCGATCAGGAGGTTCCCTTCGGCGACGCCGGCAGCGCGCAGGGCCGCAGCCGTTTGGGCAAGCAGGGGCTCGATGAACGGCCCGTTGTAGCGGGCTGCCGCGATGGCGACGCGGAAGGAGGAGCCGGAAACGGAGGCGGAAGCGGGTGCAAGGAGGCTCATTCGGCTAGAAAGGTACCTGTTCGACGATCTCGAGGCCGTGGCCGTCCAGGCCGACGACCTTGCGGGGATTGTTGGTGAGGAGCCGGATCTTGCACAGGCCGAGCGCCACCAGGATCTGCGCACCCACTCCGTAATCGCGGAGGTCCATGGGGGCGGCATCCTCGGGGCGGGCGTCGAGGCGGCGAAGGAGATCGGTGGCCCCGGGCGCGCTTTCCAGGTAGACGACCGCTCCGCCGCCGGCTCGGGCCACCGCCTCGAGCGAGGTGGCGAGCGAGCGCTGGCTGCCCTGGCCGCGCAGCCGGAAGACGTCGGCCAGAGGATTTTCGCCCTGCACCCGGACGAGGGTCGGCTCGGGGCCGAGGGCGCCCATCGTCAGCGCGAGATGCTGGCGCTGGTCGAGCACGCTGCGGAAGACGTGGAGCGTAAACTCCCCGAACTCAGAGGAAAAGGGCCTCGTGCCGACCGGCACGACAAGGCGGTCGCGCCGGGCCCGGTGCTCGATCAACTGGGCGATGGAGATCAGCTTCAGGCCGAACTTCCGGCTGAACTCGACGATCTGCGGCAGCCGCTGGACCGTGCCGTCGTCATTGACCAGCTCGCAAAGGACGCCGGCGGGGGGCTGTCCGGCGAGGATCGCCAGGTCGACCGCGGCCTCCGTGTGGCCCGCGCGCTCGAGGACGCCTCCGGGCCGGGCACGAAGCGGGAACACATGCCCCGGCTGAACGAGGTCCTCGGCCCGCGAGCCGGGATCGGCCAGTATTCGGATCGTTCGGGTCCTGTCCTGCGCGCTGATGCCCGTTGTCACCCCCTGAGCGGCGTCGACGCTGGCGGTAAAATCGGTGCGATGGCTCTCGCGGTTGCCGGCCACCATGGGTCCGAGCCCCAGCCGCCGCAGCTGCGGCTCGAGCGTGGGGACGCAGACGATTCCGCTGCCGTAGCGGACCATCATGCCGATCGCCTCGGGGGTCACCCTGGCTGCCGCCATGATGAGATCGCCCTCGTTTTCGCGGTTCTCGTCATCCGTTACGATGACGAGCTTGCCCGCCGCGATGTCGGCAACGGCCGCTTCGACCGAGTCAAAGGACTGTGAGGCGGTGGACACGCTCAGTGAGGCAGGCTGCCCGCTGTGATGAAAAGAACCATGGCTGTTATCTGTGCGAGATGCCGCGGAAACTAGACTCGGCCCCACCCGCCGCAAGAACCATCAATCGCGGTCCGTCCGGCCGCGCAGGGCCCGCCAGCGGCCCAGCCGCTCGCCGATCGCGGCCTCGGCGCCCGCCGTGCCGGGGGAATACAGCTTGAGCGGGATGTCGAGGTGCGCCTGCGGTGCGATAGCCTCGGGGAATTCGTGCGCGTAAATGTACCCTTTCCCATGGCCCATCCGCTTGCTCGCCGAACCGCCCTTGTCGCGGAGGTGGATGGGAACGGGCTGCACCGGCTGGTCTGCGAGCGCCCGCTTTGCCTCGCCCAGGGCAACGGTTGAGGAATTGCTCTTCGGAGCGGTTGTTATGTAGAGGGTGGCGTGCGCCAGGGTCAGCTCGGCCTCGGGCAGGCCGATAAAATCCACGGCGTGGTGCGCGGCGACGGCCAGCGGCAGCGCCTGCGGATCCGCGAGGCCGACATCCTCGCTTGCGAGAATGACGAGCCGGCGCGCGATGAAGCGGGGGTCCTCGCCGCCCGCGAGCATCTTCGCCAGCCAGTACAGGGCGGCATCCGGATCGCCGCCGCGGCAGCTCTTTATGTATGCGGAAATCGTGTCGTAGTGTTCGTCCTCGTCGTCGTAGCGGATGCGCCTCTCCCTGGCGAAGGCTTCCAATTCAGCGCTCGTGATCGCGCCCCCCTCCGGGAGGCTGAGCACGATCACTTCAAGGGCGTTTAGCGCGCGGCGAAGGTCCCCGCCGCACAGGGCGGCCAGCCCCGCGAGGACCTGCGGATCCGCGCCCACCCGCCGCGATCCGAGGCCGCGTCCGGCGTCGGCGAGCGCGCCCGCGAGGACGCCGGCGATCGCCGCCGGGGCGAGCGGTTCCAGGCGGAAGAGGTGGCTGCGCGACAGGAGCGGCGGATTCACGTAGAATCCCGGATTGTGCGTCGTGGCGCCAATGAGCCGGACGGCGCCCTCCTCGACGTCGGGAAGGAGCAGGTCCTGCTGCGCCTTGTTGAAGCGGTGCAACTCGTCGATGAAGAGGATGGTTCCCGCCTCGGGGCGCCTTCGGGCCGCCGCCAGGATCTCGCGCATCTCGGCGACATTTGACATGACGGCGTTCACCCGGACAAACCGGCTTCCGGTCTCGGCGGCTATCGCCTCGGCAATGCTCGTCTTGCCGGAGCCGGGCGGCCCATAAAAGATCAGCGAGCCAAACCGGTTCTGGGCGACGAGTCGGGGAAGCAAGCTCCCCGGACGCAGGAGATGCTCCTGGCCGACGACCTCGTCCAGCCTCCGTGGCCGCATCCGGGCGGCAAGCGGCTGGTGCGCCTTGCCGTTCGGCGCCAGCCTCGGCTCTCCGGCAGGCGGTGCCTCCTCGGCAAAAAGATGGCCTTGGTCGGCTTCCGGCATGCTGGGAACCTATGACGATCTCTCTGCGAAGCGAGGCAAGCCTGCGCGTCGTTGGCTGGCGTCCGAGCTCGCCGGGAGCATATGCCCCCGAGGAGTTGCTGCCGCATCCGACGCCTCGGGGCCGCCATCCGGCCGGCAACTCGCCGGCGGATCTTGGCGGCCGGTATTGGCGGCGGTCCGGGAATTGGCAGCACCCGACGGAGGGGGCATATGCTCCCGGCGAGCTCGGACGCGATTCCCTTGCTATCATAGGGGGATCAACCGCTGCCTCGGACATCGGGCCCCCCTCCTCTGGATCGTGCTGCCCCTCATCGCCGGGCTCGCCTCGGGCCGAGCCCTTGGTGCTGCCTCGGCCGCGTGGCCGCTCGCCGGGGCGTCTCTGTCAGGGCTGCTCGCCATGCTCGCCGCCGGCCGCGCGCCGCGGCTCTGGGCCCTTGCGATTGCCGGGGCGTCGATGCTCGGCGGGATGGCAAGCAGTTCCCTCCACAGGCAGCCGCAGCCGGCCTGGGATGAGATGCCGCCGCGCGAGGCGCGGCTGTCCCTGAAGATCGAACGCGTCTATCCCCCGGCGCCAAACCGCCCGACCCTCTCCGCTATCTGCACGATCGTGCGGGCGGAGCGCCATCTCGCCGGTTTGATCGGGCAAAGGATCTATTTCTCGGCCGTCGTCCGCCGAAGATCGGCCGTTCCGGAGCGCTCGGAACTCGTCGCCGCGATGGGGCTCCTCGAGCGCGTCCGTCCCGGGGCGCCAGACGGGAGCTTCGAGCGCAGCCTTGCCGACCAGGGTATCAATTTCGAGCTGTCCCGCGGCCGGGTGATCGCAACCGAGCTGCCGGCGACCCGGTACCGCCGGTTTTGCGGCTGGCTTGCAGGGCGGATGACCGAGCTCCTCGGGGCGGGCCTCGAGCGCCGGCCGGATCTGGCCGCGCTGTATCGCGCAATGCTTCTCGGCCGAAAGCGCGAGCTCTCCGAAGCCCAGAGGAATCTCTTCCTGGAGGCGGGCGCCATGCACCTCTTCGCGGTCAACGGACTGCACATCGGCACGGTCGCCATCGCCTTGCATGCCCTCTTCGGGCTCATCCGCTGCCCGCGGCTGGCCGCGACCCTCCTCGTCCTCGCCGCTCTGTGGCTCGACGTGGACACGACGGGCGACAGCCCGTCGGCGTTGCGCGCCTTCCTGATGGTCGCGGCCGTCGAGGTCGCCTGGGTCCTGAGGCTGCCCGCAAATCCCATGGCCTCGCTCTCGACAGCCGCATTGGCCGTCCTGCTGGCCGATCCTCAGGACCTGTTCAGCGCCAGTTTCCAGATGTCCTACGGCGTGATGACCGCCCTCGTCGCCCTGGGAATGCCCCTGGCGTCCGAATGGCAGGAGCGCCTGGCGCCACACCGCCTGCTGCCCCAAGTCTCCTGGAGCCGGCTTCAGAAAATTCGGGCTCATGCGCAGAACCACCTCGCGGGCGCCCTCGGGATCGGGGCGGCCGCCGCCGCGGTCGGCGCCGTGACTGGGGTGGAATTCTTTAACCTCTTCGTCCCGGGCGGCCTTGCCGCCAACCTGGTCCTCGTGCCCCCGGCGCTCCTTGTCATCGTGGCGGGCGTATGCTCGCTCGCCTGCGGCTTTGCCGGCGCGGCGGGCGCGGGCCTGTTCTTCAACAGGGCGGCCGGCGTTCTCCTCTGCGCCATGACGGCGTTTGCCCGGGCCGTCACGGCCCTGCCCGGTGTATACTTTGCGGCCCATTACCGAGCCGCCTGGATCGGGCCTGCCGCCCTCGCGGCCCTTTTGGCGGCCTGCCTTGCGGGATACGCCGGAGGCTGGCGCCGCGAGCGGTGCGGCTTCTGGCCCCCGTTTGTCGTCGTTGCCATGGCGCTCCTCTTCGGCGTACGCTACGGCCCATGAAATCCTCCTACGAACTCGCGATGGAACGGCTATCCAAGTCTGATCCCAATTCGGGAAAGCCGCTGACCGCCGAGAAGAGGGCCCGGCTCGCGGAGATTGACCGCGTCTACAAGGGCAAGACCGCCGAGCGCGACATCTTCCTCAAGCAGCAGCTCGACCAGGCCTTCGCCGCGCAGAAGGCCGACGAGATCGAAAAGATAAAGAAGCAGATCGCCGGCGAGCGGGCCCGCCTGGAAGAAGACAAGGAAGCGGAGAAGGAGAAAGTTCGCCGCTCGCCGTAGCGAGCGGCGAACTTTCTCACAAAGCGGAAATCGGAAAGCGGAAAGCGGAAACCTGAGTTCAGGAGGCTGAAGCGGGCCCTGGATCGACGGATCGTTTTCCGATTTCCGCTTTCCGATTTCCGCTTTTCATTCGGGTTCCGCCGTCCCCTCGACGACCCAATCCCTCGCTTCCGGCACCTGGTCGAGGAACGCCCGCAGCGCGGCGCTCAGGTGCTCGGCGTATCGGAAGTGCGCCCCCATTCCCGTCCGAAGCTCGGCCTCGTAGATGAACTTGTCCCCATGGGTGCTGTGCTCGAACGGCGTCTGCGCGCCGAGCAGGAGCGAATAGACATAGGCAGGCGAACCGCGGAGCAGGAGCTCGCGCGTGAGCTCCTGCTGCCCGGCGAGGAGACCCGCGTGCCCCGCAGCGGAAATCTCCGGCGGGAGGTAGAACCCCGCCTGGATGAGCGGGGTGTAGCGGTGCCCCGTCCGGTGCCGGTTGAGGTCGCGAAGTTCGGCGAGCGCCATGTTGTTCCAGGCAAAGCTGACCCGCATCCGGCGCGTCGCCGTGCCCTGGAGCCCATACCGGTTCTGGCGGTGGCGCAGCGCCTCCGCCACGGATTGCGTCTCGGGAAGGAACGCAGGGGCCTCCCTATCCACACGCACCCAGACCTGGTCGGCCAGCGGTTCGAACGACAGGCGCTCGAGGCCGAGCGCGACGCTCGAGGACAATTCCTGGCGGGCCTGCTCCTCGCAGGAAATCTCGGCGAAGCTGTGGCGCATGAGTCTTGGAGACAGCTTGAGCAGTTCCTCGCGGATCAATTTCGCGGCGGCGCGCGCCTCGGCCTGCGGCAGCGAATCCAGCTGCTTCACGGTTTGCGCCCACATTCGCGAGGTCTGCACGAGTCCGAGATTCGTGCGGGTGGCCATCGGGATAAAATAGCGGGCGCGGTCGAGCGCATAGTTCTTGCGAAGCCGCGCGACGACGCCCGGTTTTGCGCCGGCGGGCGAGCGCACGCGCTGCGGCTCGGCGGTGGCTAGGCTGTCGAGGCGCGCGAATTCCGCATGGTAGGAGGCAAAAGCGGCGCCGATCACGTCCCTCCAGCGGCCTGCCAGGTCGGCGGGGATGCCCAGATCTTCCGCAGCGGGCACGTTCGACGCGTCCATCGCGATGTACCGCGTGCTCGATTCCTGGCCGTCGGCCATCTGCGCGATCTCGAATATCTTGTACGCGAGCCACATCGAAACGCCGTCAAGCGCGACCGCGAGCCCGCCCGTCAATCCGCCGATCGACGCGTGCCCGTAGTCCACAAACTTCAGGATCCTGTCGATCGACGCATCCGGATTCTGAACGTCGACCTTCTCGAGGATCGCCCCAATGCCCTCGTTGCTCCGCGAGTAGCGGGCGAGCACCGAGGCCAGGAGCTCGGGGGTCACCTGCGGCATGCCTGCGGCGGTCGGCGGTGGGACGAGGGCTAACCCGGTGATTTTCATGGAGTATTTGCGTGAATCGTCGCGGCGCGCCGGAAAGGGCCTCGCGGACGCCCCGATCAACCGGAACGTTGGGATCAACGCAAGAAATCCGGATGGAAACAATTGCGCTTTCCGCTTGTCAGTGCCTCCGACGGACGGACTGCCGCGTAACAAGACAGGGGGTCCGGACGTCATCCCATCAGGCAGCCCGCTTCGCCCATCCAATATCTTCCATGAAAACAGTCCAAGTTCCGCTTCTGGCCCTAGCCCTGTGCCTGCCCCTTGCGGCGCAGGCCGACCATATCAATATCGGGATCGGCTTTCGTTTCGGCCCGCCCCCGCCCGTCAGAGTCTACGCGCCGCCCCCGCCTCCCGTATACGAGGAAGCCTATGTGGCGCCCGGGCCCGGCTTCATCTGGATCGCCGGTCACTACACGTGGCTGAACGGGCGTTGGGCCTGGATTCGCGGCGCCTGGGTCGTGCCGCCCCAGCCGGGCGCATTCTGGGTGCACGGACGCTTCGACCGGGATCGCAATTGGATCGAGGGCCATTGGGAGATCAGGGAGGAGGCTCCGCCGCCACCGCCCCAGGCTTACTATGCGCCTCCCCCCCCGCCCCCGCCGCAGTATTACACGCCTCCGCCCGAGGGTGCGGACTCCTCGCAGCCCATGGAGGTCGTCGTGGACGGCCCTCCGCCACCCCCGCCCCAGGCGGACATCATGATTGTCGCTCCTTCGCCCTATCACGTCTGGATAGCCGGGTACTGGGGTTGGGAGGGCGGACATCGCCGCTGGAATGGCGGCCACTGGGAGCTGCCGCCGCGCGGGCGCAGCGCCTGGATCTCACCCCGCTGGGAGCATCGCGGCAACCGGTATGTCTACGTCCGCGGATTCTGGCGCTAGCAGGCTGTTGAAAAATCTGCTGAGCCGTCGTTGCGATCAGAATTCGCTCGCCGCCAGGCGGGCTGGGAGGGGGACGCAGCGCGCCAGCGCGAAGATGGCGAGGCGAAGCCGAGTCCGGCAGGAC